>OBLW0100004495.1_pt1 | contig 10643 bp, 9 predicted proteins | sample 1520161 | NCBI WGS metagenome assembly OBLW01 (sample SAMEA3539309, study PRJEB22396) | soil metagenome | biome: tundra; feature: field; material: soil | place: USA | collected 2010-05 | depth 0.15 m
CTAAGTGACTGGAGTTCAGACGTGTGCTCTTCCGATCTATGACGCTGGCTTCAATTCGCGCCGCCGGCATCATCTATGCGAGTTCGGCGTGCGCATTGGGAGTTGCCTGGGAGCTCATGGCTGGAGCATGGCGCCCCTTCACGCCTGATTATAGGTTTACTGGGACGGTCGATGCGAACGCGCAGGGTCTCACGTGCGCGATCCTTGCCATCTCCCTGATTACCTATCAGCCGGCAACGCGAATAGTCAATACGATTCGGAGACTTGCCGTAGTATTGGCGATGATTCTGTTGCTCCTAACTCAGTCTCGTGGTGCCACAATTGCACTCCTCGTATCCTTGTTGGCGTTATCGCTAATGAGGCGCAAACACGCTGGAAGGTTAGTCGCCATCGGCGCAATGTCCATTGTGACCTGTGCCTTGCTCGTCGCACTTGTTGTCGACATTCCAAAACTGGAGACGCGATTCCGCGCAACTGTAAGTTTGCAGCGCGACACCGTTGGTGCAGAATACGCCGGAGACGCTCGATTCGAGGTGTGGAAGCTTTGTCTTACGCAAATCCGCTATCGTCCGTTACTGGGATTCGGTTATGGGACATTCTGGAGCAAAGAACGGATGCAGCAATTTCAGGATTCGCTTGGCTGGACAGTTACCCAATCTCATTGCGGTTACATTCAAATTGCACTAGATGTTGGGCTGATCGGCCTTATTGGAATGGCTGCAACATTCACAATGGCGCTTATAGAATACAGCCACATTTATCGGGTGACGCTCGATAGTGGCGCCAAATTTGCCACTGCTGTAATAGTCATATTTCTTACCGGAATGTTATTTGAGAGTATCAACGCTACAACATACATCACCAATATCCTGACGCTCTGCATGGTCACACGGCAGGTTCTTAGCATGAAACACAGCGCTCAAATTGTTCAGGCAAGATGATGACCGCACCGTCATATTTAAGATTCAAACTCCTTTCCTCCTTTAATAGGCGGCTGGTTCCTACAGGGACACACGGGCCCTTTGTGACATTCACCTTCGACGATTTCCCTCGAACTGCGCTGACAGTTGGTGGATCCATTATTGAGGGATGTCGCGGACGGGCCACGTATTATGCTGCCATGGGGCTGATGGGACAGAAGAGCGAAAATGGGGAGTATTTTCAATCCTCAGATCTGCAACACTTGGTCCACCGTGGACACGAACTGGCTAACCACACTTTCAGTCACCTTTCCGCCTGGAAGGCCTCGCCTACGCAGTTCCTGATCGACGTCGAACAATGTGACGTAGCTATGCGCGAGGCTCTGAAAAGTGAGGCATCAAGTAACTTCGCCTATCCGTTTGGCTGTGGGACCTTAATGGCGAAGCGAATGCTGGGTACCAGGATGGACAGCTGTCGCGGCGCGTGCGCCGGATTAAATGGGCCTGACGTGGATCTAAACTGGCTCAAGGCCAACTGCCTATATGGTGGCATGGAACAGTTTGAGGCGGCTAAGCGACTGATTCAGAAAAATGAGAGACAGAGGAAATGGCTCATCTTTTGCACTCATGATGTCTCAACGCGCCCTTCACGCTTTGGTTGCACACCTGATTTGTTATACAACGTGGCGACTTGGGCTGCAGCTCACAGCGCCGCGATAATGACGATCAGGGATGTTATTGCTAAATACCGCAATGCCTAGCGGCCAGTTATTTCGGCGCTCCTTGGCGGAATTTCCGGTTGAGTTTGGACACACAGAGCAGATTCTGAGTGGACTCGTTGGCAAAGATCTGCGCTGGCAGTGGCCTGACACAACGATCATAGTCGGCGATGTGGCAATGTTCAGGTTGAGTATCTTCCCTTAGGACATGGCTGCCACCACAGGTAAACGGTAAGAAGGGATTGCAATACGCAGTGCTTGCGCACAATAGTAGACAGGCAAGTCATCTGAGCAGATCGGCAGCATGACATGGGCTGCAGGGTCGTGAATCATGCGCCTTGAGTCGAGGCACTAGGCCTTCTCGTTCCAGTTGTGCAGCTTACAAAATGGGCGGAAGAACTCACGAATTACTCCTGAAGAGAAGGTGGCGCTGTGTCCCAGTCGCAATACGTACTCGTAACACCTGCTCGCGACGAGGAAATATTCATCGGCAAGACCATTGAGGCAGTCACTAGACAGACATTGCGACCAAGGAATTGGGTCATCGTGGACGACGGATCTTCGGACCAGACAGTGGCGATCGTGAGCAAGGCCGCAGCGACTCACCGTTGGATAACCCTGATTAGACGGCCCGACCGAGGGGGTCGGGACGTTGGGAAGGGTTCGGTCGAAGCATTCAATTGCGGATTTAGAGCCTTACAGAACACGAACTACGACTACATCTGCAATCTTGACGCTGACATCGTTATCGGACCGTACTACTACGAGATGATGCTGGCGGTCTTTCGGGCTGACCCGACACTTGGGATGGCAGTCGGATCGCTCTTCGAGACCTATAATGGAGTGCGGACAAGACTGCGTTGCCAACCAGAAATGGTAGCTGGTGGAGCGACGTGTTGGCGTCGCGCATGTTTCGAGTCTATTAATGGATTGGTGGAACATACGGCGTGGGATGGCATTGATTGCTACAAAGCAATGATGCATGGGTGGCAGACACGCACTCTGACTGATTGCGCACTCGACGTGGACCACCTACGCCCCCTTTGCACATCGTACAGCAATGTATTGCGCGGCTGGGCTCAGCGAGGTCGCGGCATGTGGTTCTTTGGTGCGGACCCCATATGGGTATGCGCAAGTAGCATGTTCCATACGATGTCGCGGCCATTCGTGTTCGCGGGAGGAGCATTGCTATTCGGCTTCATCAAGGAATGCTTCACCGGCGGACCTCAAATTGATGATCCTGAACTGCTGCGATTTGTCAGACAGTGGCAAAGTGGCAAGCTCAAGAGGAAGGTATCGACTCTATTCTCAAGGTCGTTGAATATATGAATGAACCTGAATACTACTCGTATTGCCGGCACGAGATCGTGGCGGCTGTGCCATCGAACGGCACTCGCATACTGTCGGTAGGGTGTGGATTTGGACTGACAGAGGAAGTATTGGCCCTTCAAGGGAGGGAGGTCTGGGGCATCGAGCGAGAGCGTGACGCAGCCACGCAAGCAAGGTCTCGACTGTCTCATGTGATTTGCGCAGATGCAGAAACAGCCTTTGCAGAGTGTCCAAAGGCACACTTCGATTGTTTGATAATGGCCGATATCCTCGAGCATCTGGCGGATCCATGGAGCGCACTGGCGCAATACCGGTCCACCTTACGTGAAGGCGGGACTTTGATTGTCAGTCTACCGAATGTGCGATTCGTAGGTGTAGTCATCCCACTGATTCTGGGTGGTCGCTGGAATTATGCACAGAGCGGCGTTCTCGATCGAACGCATCTGCGTTTCTTCACAAGGAAGACGGCAATTAACTTGGTTCGTGATGCGGGTTTCAGTGATATCAAGGTATGGCCTCGCATTCGCACATCGCCATATTTCAACAGAGCGGCAGCCTTTGTGCAGCGCTCGTACTATTCGCTGCCGATATTGCAGAGCTTTCTAGCTAAACAATTCATTATCCGGGCTGAATTACATTCCAGCATGTAGGCTGCTTTGCCGTTTTGGAATACGCGATACACAACGGGGAGCATCGCCTTGATGGTGAACATTCATCAATCAATATCGGTGGTTCTGTTCTTCTATCACGCTTCATTGGAGTAGGTGCTCATGCCTTCACAGCGTGTGTCAGCGATTATCATTACGTATAATTCAGCGTCAGAGATAGAAGTGTGTCTGAGCGCTCTTCTTTCTATTCAGGCGGACGTGCTAGCCGAAGTTGTGGTGGTGGACAACGCGTCCGAGGATAATACGTGTGCATTGGTCGCACAATACAGGGGCGCAAGGCTAGTTAGGCACTCTAAGAATAAGGGATTCGCTGCTGGCGTAAACACTGGCGTCGCGAGTACGACTGGAGATTACGTGCTCGTATTGAATCCAGACGTCATAATAACTGCCGAAGCGATAACTGCTCTTACAAGAGATCTGCATGAAGATGAAACATTTGCTGCAGTTGGCTGTCAGATGATATATCCAGACGGCCGAAATCAGGCGTCGGCCAGGCGCTTTCCCACAATAGCGGGCTTTGTGGAAAGAGCGCTCCTCACAAACCATATAGCACGTCGACTTCATATCTCGTGCAAATGTGGCCAGTGGAACGATTTCACGCACAACGAGCGTGGGATTAGCCAGGTAGACTGGGTGTTGGGTGGATGCATGCTGATCAGACGGTTAGCATACAACGCAATCGGACCACTCGACGAGAAGTATTTCTTGTACTACGAAGACATTGACTGGTGCTATCGGGCTCGCCTTGATAACTGGAAAATAGGTTTCTCATCCAACGCACAGGTAATCCACGCATACAAACGCAGCAGCAGTCGGCTGAGCTTCACAAATCGCTTGACATGGGTTCATCTGTCGAGTGTGTGTCACTTCTTTTTTAAATTCGCAGCTCAGCGTGGCATAAAGACGGTGTTTTGATCAGTCAGTCGCTGGGAATTGCTACGCCCGCGTCAGTCGGTCGTTGCGTTAACCACTTAACGTTGATGGACGCAATCTGCTCAGTTCTGTTGAAATGTGCAAACTCGATTTCATCTACCTGAGAATCGGCCGGCCAGCTGTACTCCCGTACGACTTGACTCGCCAAGTGAGTGCTCCGGCAGTCCCTGATCCGATGTCTCTAAACCAGTCCACTGCGAGTTTTCAGTAAGTTGAAGGGCCTATCAATGTCGTTTCATGACAGCCAATGAGTGCTCGGAACATCGAAGCTGTACATGTACAAGTGTCGTTGCCACACTAGAGTGTAGCGACATGTAATATCCAGACTCACCTGAGGGCATAACATAATGTGCGGAATCTGCGGTGTTGTAGGACCTTCAAAAGATGTCGACCAAGCAGCGATGCTCGCAGCTTTAACTCATCGCGGCCCAGACGACGAAGGCACCTTTGAAGAAGATGTCGATACAGGGCACGCTGTGTGGCTTGGACACAAGCGGTTGTCGATTGTTGATCTCAGTCCAGCCGGGCACCAACCAATGCAGTCAGCGTGTGGCCAGTTAATTATCAGTTTTAACGGTGAAATCTATAACCATCTCGAAGTTCGACTAGAGCTGGAAAAACTAGGCTACACGTTCCGAAGCCGGAGCGACACAGAGGTTCTGTTGTCGGCGTGGAAATGTTGGGGCGAATCCTGCCTTACGCGATTTCGAGGAATGTTCGCCTTTGCGATTTGGGACAGAAGCCAGAAGGTGTTATGGCTGGCGCGGGACCGGTTAGGGGAAAAGCCTCTATACTACACGACAGTGAATGGACGTTTGTTATTTTCATCCGAAGTGCGCTCCTTGTTGGCATCCGGCGTAGTTGAAAGGCGCATTGATTCGGATGGCCTGGACGCATATCTTGCATTTGGCAGTGTTACGCAACCCTGCACGCTTGTGAAGAATGTAAAGAGCGTAAAAGCTGGGCATTTAGTGAAATATGAGAACCTGCGCTTGGAAGACTCCGAGTACTGGTCCCTGGCAGATTGTGGCGAGTGTACGTCAATGCAACTCCAGGAGGCGACGGAAGAGGTTCGCGAGGCCCTGAGCGAGTCTGTTCGGCAATGTATGGTGTCCGACGTTCCTGTTGGCGTTCTATTATCAGGAGGCGTAGATTCAACTGCCATTCTGAGTTGCCTCTATCAACAGGGTTATACGAAGCTGAATACTTTCAGCGTGATCTTCGACGGTGCCGGAGAAGAATACTCAGAGGAGGCGTGGTCAGACAAAGCGGCCGCTCGCTTTCAATCGCGGCACACAAAGCTCAGAGTATCTACGGATACTGCATACGGGTTGTTAGACAAAGCCCTCGATTGCATGGACCAGCCCTCGTATGATGGTTTCAACCATTACATGGCTCTCCATGCGGTCGCACAGAGCGGGTTAAAAGTTGCAATCACTGGACAGGGGGCTGATGAACTGTTCTGGGGATATGGTCGTCACGGCTTATTTAAGGCCCGTTCTGTGCTTGCAACTGCTCACTTTTCTCTGCGAACTAACAGAAACTTGCAACTCATCAGCGATTACCTACTTCCGGCAAGAGCGAAAGCCAATAAGTATCTGAATCTGTTCGAATCCGGCGATCCATTCGTCCTCGCGTACATGTCAAGGCACTTGATTTTCAGCAATCAGGAAATCTCACGCTTGCGCGGCGAAACTCGACCATCGCAGGCGCAATTCATAGTGCGAAGTCACGAAGGGCATCCACTTGAGGTCCTGTATGGCCTTGAATTGGAGCATTTTCTCACGAACACTCTCCTGAGGGACGGTGATCAGATGAGCATGGCAAACTCACTAGAACTAAGAGCACCATTCCTTGACCACCGCCTGGTCGAGGTTGTCACGTCTATTCATCGTCAGCACAAGTCAATTCAGGGCAAACAGAAACCGCTGCTCGTGGGAGCAGTTGGCGACGATCTGGTAACAGAAATTGCCCAAAGGCGCAAAGTCCATTTTTCAATCCCAATACGACAATGGCTCAAATCAGGTTATGGGGCGGCAGAAATGGCCGATGTTCCTGAGTTGTTCGACAGTCGAGAGATCTTGCGGATTAAAAAGCGGTTTCTGGATGGTGAATACTATACTCGCTATTGGTCGCTATGTGTCCTCGCGCACTGGGTGCGCAAGATGGGCATGCTGCCTCCTAGCTAGTAGTGTTGCTATCAAAGATAAGGAAATAACAATACGACAGGCTCACTGTGAGGGACTAACAAATGCTACGCAATCCGATCGTCTGTTTTTCGGTTAATGACTGGAGCGACATTCCAAGTAGTAAGTTTCATATTATGAGGCACCTCGCCAAAGACCGAAAGATCTTGTTTATTGACACACTCGGAATTCGACACCCTCAGATGTCTTCGAAAGACGCCAGGCGAGCGCTCGAGAAGCTAAAGAAGTCGCTATCCGGACTCCGCAATGTCGAAGAGAATATCTACGTCTGGTCTCCTCTCGCCATTCCTTATCACGGTGTCTTTCTTGCCGATTGGGTCAACACTCATCTTGTCACTGCAATGGTGAAACGTCTCATTACGAAGCTGGAGATGAAAAACCCGATCATTTGGAGCTATCTCCCCAATGCTATTGACATCATCGAACGCTTGTCGGAACAAATGCCGACTTCGCAGACGGTATACCACTGTATAGACAACTACGCAGAGTTCACAGACGTTCCTAAGTCAGCATTTGAGCGGATGGAGCGGCGAATGCTGCAAAGGGCGGACCTCACAGTTGTGTCTGCAAAGTTGCTCTACGAGAGCAAGAAACCGTATGCCAGACAAATAACCTATATTCCACATGGCATCAACCTTTCTGAGTTCAGGAACAACCTCGAGCGGTCAGTTAAACTTGAAGGTATGTCAGGCCTTAGACGCCCCATTGCTGGATTTGTAGGTAGAATTGCAGACTGGGTGGATCTACCATTGATCTCAAGATGTGCTAGAGAACTGCCAAACTGGGACTTCGTTGTAATAGGGCCGAGTATTGTTCCACTAGCCCCTTATCTAGGAATTCCTAATGTCCACTTTCTAGGCAGAAGAGACTATCAGGACTTGCCAAACTATATTCGTGAGTTTGACGTATGCCTCATTCCGTTTATCGACATTAAGGTTGTCGCGACCATGAATCCACTTAAGATGTATGAATACCTCGCAGTCGGTAAGCCGGTTGTCACAATTCCGATGCCGGAGGTCACCGATTTCGCTCATGTCGTCACCATCGCTAAACCATCCGACTTTCCGGCCGCAATCGTAAGTGCCTTTGAGACAGATTCGGAAGCTGCTAGGGCCAAACGCATAGAATCGGTCTCAGGATTGTCATGGGGAGATATAGCTGAGAGAATTCTCTCGCAGTTGGCTGAAAGATCTAATGGCAATAGCACGGAATGATGGGTGATGAAGGGGCAATTGCGAATGCCTATCATGTTTATGGAGGATAGGTGATCATGTCTTCGAAGCCAGTATCGTGCTGAATTCAGACGTTGTAATGACTGCCGAAGGGATAGCGTCTCTTGTGAAAAGTCTGCGAGATCATCGAGAGTATGCTGCAGTGGGCTGCAAGATGATACATCCCGACGGTCGAACTCAGGTGTCGGCCAGGCGTTTCCCTACGGTATTGAGTTTTGTTGGAAGAGTACTTTTCACAAACCATGTAGCCCGTTGGTTGCGTATCTCGCACGAATTTGGCGAGTGGTCAGATATCACGCAAGACGAACAGGGGATTACCCAAGTGGACTGGGTGTTGGGCGGATGCATGCTGATCCGGCGATCTGCATACGACGCAATCGGTCCGCTGGATGAGAAGTATTTCCTTTACTACGAAGACATCGACTGGTGCTATCGGGCTCGCCTTGGTAACTGGAAAATAGGTTTCTCATCCAACGCTCAGGTAATCCACGCATACAAACGCAGCAGCAGTCGGCTGAGCTTCACAAATCGCTTGACATGGGTTCATCTGTCGAGTGTGTGTCACTTCTTTCTTAAATTCGCAGCTCAGCGTGGCATAAGGACGGTATTTTGAGCAGTCGGACGCTGGGAATTGGCTCATGATAATTGACAACCTCTGGCCTTCCTATCGAGCGTTCGGGCACTCCACCAGCCGCCACACAGATCGAGGCTATGCGATGATAGATCAACTGCTCCAGGTAATTCAGGAAATCGAGCACAACTGGACCTCGAAGCGTCTGCTGGTCGTCGGCGACGTGATGCTCGACAAATACATCTTTGGTGAAGTGCGCTGTATTTCGCCCGAGGCGCCAGTGCCCGTGGTGCGCACCACTTACCAGATCGAGCAGCCAGGAGGCGCAGGCAACGTGGCCATGAATCTCTCCCACCTGGGCTCTGGTACCCAATGCTCCCGAGACGCCTACGTCGCTGGCGGTGCGTAAACATGAACCCCCTGTACTTGCATATTGAGTGGGCTGGTCTGGCCCGGACAGTACGGAGGGGGAGAGTTATATCCAGGGCATTCCGCAGATTCAGTCAGAATTAAAAACATTGAATTCTGTCCAGCAAACACTGTGTTAAAAGGAGCACTTGTCGTACTGAAGGTTTCTTCAAGTTGATTGTTAAAATACCATGAAATCGCGGTCGGAGTCCAAAGCATCCCATAGGTGTTGTGGTTTGGGCAAGCCAAGTTCGTGCCCTTCGGAAAGGGCCATGCGCTGCTACCGTTGTTATTCCCAATATCCGTGCCATTCTGCCAAACGTGAACAGTACCAGAACCTAAGGTCGCTGGGGGCACGCCGAACCACTCAAATATATCAATCTCACCGCCAGACTGATTCAGGTAGTTCTGTCCGTTCTGGATTATCGAGATAGGCATCATCCAAAGCGCTATGTCGTTACCCTTATCTGGGTTGAAGCACATACTGATTTCGGTGTACCCAAATGTCCAGGCATGGTAATAGGCACCATTCGCAGATGTGGTGTTCATGTTTGTAGTCCACCCAGTCTGCGTGTTCGTCCAGTTAAGATTTACATAGGTGCCGTAAGGGTCGGTTACTGCACCATTGCTCATTGACTCCCAAAGTCCCGCGCCATACCAATTGAACCCTGGTGTGGTCGTGTTGGAATAATTTAGTGTCGCAAAATTGTCTTCCCATACGAGATTGTAGCCAGATGCTTGAGGCGGCACAATTGATATGGCGGCTGATGCGGATTTGGTTGGATCCGACTGGCTGGTTGCTGTAATGGTGACCGTGGCAGAGGAGGGTACCGCTGCAGGAGCAGTGTAGAGCCCGCTAGAAGAGATCGTTCCGCAAGTTGCTCCGGCGCACCCCGTTCCCGATGCCACCCAAGTTACTGCTGTGTTCGAGGAGCCTGTAATGGAAGCTATAAATTGTTGAGTGGTTCCGGTGGTGACTGACGGGTTGTTGGGAGTCAACGCGACAGCGACCACTGGCGCCGCTGTCCCTGTACCGCTCAGGCCAATCACTGCTCTGCCGTTGGTCGAAGAGTTGCTGGTGATGGTCAGTTGCCCCCCCGCCGCACCCACGGCAGTGGGATCGAACTCTAAGTTCAGCGTCGCCGCCTGGTCTGGACTCAACGTGGCCGGAAACTCAGCCCCCGACACTATGAAGCCCGCGCCCGTCAGCACGGCCCCATTGATCGTTACCGGCACAGTTCCGGTCGAGGTCAAAGTAATGGGCTGTGTTGCCGGCGTGTTCACCAAGACGTCGCCGAATGCAACGGTGGTTGCGTTGATAGTCAGCGCAAGAATGGCTGCATTTAGCTGAAGCGTAAAGTTCTTTGACACGCTGCCCGCACTCGCTGTCATCGTCACCGCCTGCGCTGTAGCAACGGAGGACACATTGGCCGTGAATCCAACGCTGGTCGCATTCGCCGGGACTGTCACCGCGCTCGGGACCGTCACTGCTGAACTGCCACTTGACAGGTTGACCGCCAGCCCGTCGCTAGGCGCAGGAGCGGTCAGCGTCACAGTGCACGCGTCCGAGCCTGGTCCCGTCATGGTTCCGCTGCTGCAGTATAGCGCGCTTAGCGCCGCCGAGCTTGTGCCAGTCGTGCCTGTGCCGCTCAGACT
>OBLW0100004496.1_pt1 | contig 10642 bp, 8 predicted proteins | sample 1520161 | NCBI WGS metagenome assembly OBLW01 (sample SAMEA3539309, study PRJEB22396) | soil metagenome | biome: tundra; feature: field; material: soil | place: USA | collected 2010-05 | depth 0.15 m
ATGTCGGCGGCCCGCTGCTGGCGCCGGCCTTCCTCGGCGCGACGCTGCTGCTGTTCGCCAATGCGCTGTCGGCCTATGCGACGATCGTCGCCTGGGAAAACCAGATCGCGTACACCGTGCCGCAGCAGATCAGCGTGGCCATCAACAGCGAGGTCGGGCTGAGCAATGCCAATGAGGCGAGCGTGCTCGCTCTGGGCATGGTGATCATGGTGGCCATCATCATGACGGGATACGTCCTGCTGCAACGAAGGGCGGCGCGATGGCTGCGGTAACCGCGCTGGCCGGCGAGCCGGAACCAACCGCGCTGGCCGCCAGCCCACGCGGCATGCAGGCCGGCCGGCGCAGGCGGCTGAACCTGTTCCGCTACGTGGTCTTCACGGTCTTCGGGCTCTTCTTCATCGTGCCGCTGCTGGCGATGGTCCGGTTCTCCCTGGAGGGGAGCAAGCTCGGTACCTGGTCGGCGACGGCCTGGAAGCAGATCGCGTCCTACCAGGGCCCGCCCCCCTTGCTGAGCGCGGTCGAGATCACCCTGGAACTGGCCCTCATCACCAGCGTGGCCGTGCTGGTGCTGCTAGTGCCGACCATGATCTGGATCCGGCTCCGGGTGCAGTGGATCAGCCGGGCCTTCGAGTTCCTGTGCTTGCTGCCGCTCACCATTCCCGCGATCGTCCTGGTGGTCGGCCTGGCCCCGGTCTACAACAGGATCAGGCACTACCAGGTATCCGCGCTCATGCTGTTCTGGGCCTACGTGATCCTGGCGCTGCCCTACGCCTACCGGGCGCTGTCCGCCGGGCTGAACGCGATCGACGTCAAGACCCTGTCGGAGGCGGCCCGCAGCCTCGGCGCGAGCTGGTTCACGGTGATGTTCCGGGTGATCGCGCCGAACATGTGGCAGGCGATCCTGAACGCGCTGCTGTTGTCCTCGGCCCTGGTTCTCGGCGAGTTCACCATCGCCTACCTGCTCCTGTACGTGAACATGCAGGTGGAGTTGTATTCCATCAGCCGGAACACGCCGAATGCCGGGGTGGTCTTCTCCACGTCGTCGGCGGCGCTGCTGTTCGCCTTCGGCCTGTTGTTGATCCTGTCCTACGTCGGCCGCCGCCGCCGCGGCCGGGGATGAGGTAACGCACGTGAGCTCACCAACGACCGGTACACCGGACGGCGCGGCCAGGACCGCGGTCGAGGTGCGGATGGAGGGACTGACCCGGCATTACGGCCCGGTCGTCGCCCTGGACGGGCTGGACCTGACCCTGGCGCCTGGCGAACTGGTCGCCCTGCTCGGGCCCTCGGGCTGCGGCAAGACCACCACGCTGCGGCTGCTCGCCGGGCTGGAAGATGCCAACGCTGGCACGATCACCGTCGGCGGCCGGGATATCACTGGTCAGCCGACCAGCAAACGCGACATGGGCATGGTATTCCAGGCTTATTCGCTGTTCCCGCACATGACAGTGCGCCAGAACGTGGCTTTCGGGCTGCGCCTGCGCCGGGTCAGCCCGGCCGAGCGAGACCGGCGCGCGCTCGAGATGCTTGACCTGGTTGGCCTCTCCGCCCAGGCGGACCGGTACCCGCACCAGATCTCCGGCGGGCAGCAGCAGCGGGTCGCCCTGGCCCGCGCGCTGGCCATCGAGCCGCAGGTGCTGCTGCTCGACGAGCCGCTGTCGGCGCTGGACGCCAAGGTCCGGGCGCAGCTTCGCGACCAGATCCGGCGGATCCAGCTTGAGGTGGGCATCACCACGCTGTTCGTCACCCACGACCAGGAGGAGGCGCTGGCCATCGCGGACCGGGTCGGCGTGATGCGGGACGGCAGGCTGGAGCAGCTCGCGCCGCCCACCGACGTCTACTCGCGCCCGGCGACCCCATTCGTGGCGGAGTTCGTCGGCCTCACCAACCGGCTGGCGGGCACGGTCAGCGGGGGAACGGTAACGGTGCGGGGACGCGATCTGCCGTTGGTGGACCTGTCCGCGCCGGCCGGGCCGGCGACCGCGCTGGTCCGGCCGGAGGCGGTCACGCTGGCATCCGATAGCTCGGGTGAGTCCGGGCCGCTGACCGGCACCGTGATCTCATCGACGTTCCTCGGGGCGACCAGCCGGGTCACCGTCGACCTCGGCGACACCACGATCCTGGCCCAGCTCGCGACCTCAGATGCCGCGGCGCTGCCAGCGGGCAGCCGCGTCGCCCTGGCGATCCGCCCGGACCCGGTGCTGGTGTCCGCCGATGCGCCCATCACGGACGAGGTGTGAGCGGCCGGCATCCGCCGCTGACCACTGATCGCCGGCTCGGCCACGGCGTGGTCCTCTGCCGTGGATCAACCGCGCCCTAGGTGGCCGGTCAGTGCCGCCAGGCGGGCTCGGCGAGCCTCGCTACGGCGCTTTCGCCGCCTTCCAGCCTGACCTGGGCGGCCGAAGTCCTGCCCATCGCCCACAGGGTCAGCTCCGCCGGGCTGCCGGTGACCGTCACCACGGGGGCGGCGGCCTTGGCGGTGATCCGGACCCGCTGCGGGCCGGGTTCCGCCGGGAGGTCGTCCCTGACCAGCTCGATTCCCACGGGCGCCTTGCGCAGCAGGAACTTGGCCAGGCCGAGCCGCTGCCACAGCGCCTCGGTCAGCTCGGCGGGAATTTTCCGCTGCTCCCATCCCGGCGCTGCGCGCCGGACGTCCTCATGGTGCACGAAGTACTCCACGAGGTTGGCCCGCTGGTCCATGCCGGGAATCGCGAAGAAGGACAGCCGCGGCGGGCCGTTCCTGATGATTTCCACCAGGCGGGGATAGGGCGTCCGCGCGCTGAGCGAGCGCTGCACACGCCTGGTGTACCCGGCCAGCGGCCCACCCATGACGCCCGCCCCCGCATCCGGCCGGTGCTCCCGCAGCACCAGGTGCGCAGCGAGGTCACGGGTGGCCCACCCTTCGCATAGCGTGGGCGCTTGTGGGCCGGTCTGGTCAAGCAAAGTGCACAGAGCCAATCGCTCATCGCGGGCTAGGGTCATCCCGCGATGGTATTCACCTGGGGCCGGCGGTGGAAGGATCGGGGCATGAGCATGGAAGTGACCGGGAACGGGCGGCCCTCCCGGCTGGATCCGCAGATCGCGGCGCGGCTCAAGCGGGACCCCGCTGGGCTGGTCGCCGCCATCGCCCAGCAGTACGACACCGGTGAGGTGCTCATGCTGGGCTGGATGGACGATGAGGCGCTGCACCGGACGCTCACCACCGGCCGGTGCACCTACTGGTCACGCAGCAGGCAGGAGTACTGGGTCAAGGGTGAGACCTCCGGTCATCTGCAGCACGTGAAGTCGGTCGCCCTCGACTGCGACGGGGATGCGGTGCTGGTCAAGGTGGACCAGGTCGGCGGGGCCTGCCACACCGGCGACCGGACCTGCTTCGATGCCGCTGTCCTGAATGCGGGGCGGCGGGACGCAGTGGCGGGCTGACCAGTGCAGGCGTCGGCGCGGCGGGAGTACGCCCTGGTGCTGCTGCTCGGGCTGGCCGGGGCGGCGTGCGTGCTGCTGTCGGTCCGGCAGGGGTGGGCCGAGGTGGTGACCCCCGCACCGCGGCCGCTGCCTGCTTCCACGGTGTCGGTGCGCGGCCAGGACCTGGTGCCGGTCGCGGGCGCGCTTGGGCTGGCCGCGCTGGCCGGCCTGGCGGCCGTGCTGGCCACCCGGGGTTTCGCCCGCCGGCTGGTGGGCGCGCTGCTTGCCGCGTTCGGCGCGGGCGCGGCGGTGTCAGTCAGCCTGCACCTGACTACGGCAGCCGTGCTGGCCGCCGCCGCGGGCGCGGGCGGGACCAGCACGCAGGCCGGCTCGGTGACCGGGGGAAGCACCGCGGGTGCTGGGGCGGCGGGCAGTGCAGCCCCGGGCGCCGCGGGAGTGAGCCTGGCCAGGCAGGTCACGATGGCCGGCGTCCCCTGGCGGTGGGCCGTCCTGCTCGGCGCGCTGACGGTGGTCGCCGCCGGGCTGCTCGTAGCCTGGCGCGGGCCGGCCTGGCCGGTGATGTCGAGCCGGTACGATCAGCCCGCGGTCGAGCGCTCGCGCCCGGCCGACACGTCAACCCTGTGGGATTCGCTGAGCCAGGGTGTTGATCCGACCGCGGGCGGCCCACCGGGCGCCGGCGAGCCTGACCTGAAAGAACGGGGTCTGGGGCCCAGGTGATCCGGGCCAGCTGGGCACCGCGGCCTGCGGCCCGGCAGGGCGCCCGCAGTCCGGCCCGGACCACATCGCTACCATCGGTGGAGCATGGCATCCAACCCGAGGAGACAGTGGACCGCGTGAGCGTGCTCGACGAGATCCTTGACGGAGTGCGTGCCGACCTGGCCGACCGGCAACGCTGCGTGACGCTCGACCAACTGAAGGACATGGCCGGGCGGGCGTCGTCGCCGGTTGACGCGATGGCCGCGCTCAAGGGCCAGGACGTGGCGGTCATCGCGGAAGTGAAGCGGGCCAGCCCGTCCAAGGGCGCGATGGCGGCGATCGCCGATCCGGCGGCGCTGGCCGTGGACTACGAGGCCGGCGGGGCACGGGTGATAAGCGTGCTGACCGAGCCGCGCCGGTTCGCTGGCAGCCTCGAGGACCTGGCGGCCGTCCGGGAGGCCGTGCAGGTACCGTTGCTGCGCAAGGATTTCGTGATCAGCTCGTACCAGCTGTGGGAGGCACGGGCGCACGGGGCTGACATGGCTCTGCTGATCGTGGCCGCCCTGGAGCAGCCCGCGCTGGTTTCGCTGGTGGAACGGGCCGTGTCGATCGGCTTGGTGCCACTGGTCGAGGTGCACGACGACGAAGAACTTGACCGGGCCGTGCTGGCCGGTGCGAAGATCATTGGCGTCAATGCGCGGAATCTGGCCACGCTGGAGGTGGACCGCGGCGTGTTCGCCCGGCTCGCCCCGCGCATCCCGGAAGGGATCATCAAAATTGCCGAGTCGGGCGTCCGCGGACCGCACGATCTCCTGGCCTACGCCGCGGCCGGCGCCAACGCCGTGCTCGTCGGGGAGAGCCTGGTGACCGGCAAGGACCCCAGGTCGGCCGTGGCCGACCTGGTGACCGCCGGCTCCCACCCAGCGCTGCGAGGTGATCGGGGATGAGCGCGCAGGCCGCCACCCGTGGCGACCATGCCCTGGCCGGGGCGGTTCCCGATGAGGCCGGGAATTTCGGCGCGCACGGCGGCCGGTTCGCCCCGGAAGCGCTGATGTCGGCCCTGGACGAACTGGACCGCGAGTACCGGTCCGCCCGGGCCGACCCGGCTTTCGGAGCGCAGCTCGACGGGTTGCTCCGTGGCTACGCCGGACGGCCCACCCTCGTCACCGAGGTGCCGAGGTTCGCGGCCGCGGCGGGCGGCTGCCGGGTGCTGCTCAAGCGCGAGGATATGGCCTACACCGGCTCCCACAAGATCAACAACGTGCTCGGCCAGGCGCTGCTCACCAAGCGGATGGGCAAGACCCGGATGATCGCCGAGACCGGCGCGGGCCAGCATGGGGTGGCCACCGCGACCGCGTGCGCGCTGTTCGGCCTGGACTGCGTGGTCTACATGGGCGAGGAGGACACCCAGCGGCAGGCGCTGAACGTGGCCCGGATGCGGATACTCGGCGCGGACGTGGTCCCCGTGACCACGGGCAGCCGGACCCTTAAGGATGCGATCAACGAGACGTTCCGCGACTGGGTGAGCAGCGTCGCGACCACGCACTACTGCATCGGCTCCGTGATGGGCCCCGATCCGTTCCCCACCATGGTGCGGGATTTCCAGCGCGTCATCGGGGTGGAGGCCCGCGAGCAGGTCCTGGCCATGACGGGCAGGCTGCCCGACGCCGTGCTCGCCTGCGTGGGCGGCGGCTCGAACGCCATCGGCATTTTCCATGCCTTCATCCCGGACGAGGCCGTGCGGCTGATCGGCTGCGAGGCGGGCGGCGCGGGGCTGGCCAGTGGCCGCCATTCGGCGACGTTGGCCGCCGGTTCCCCGGGCGTGATCCATGGCATGCGCACCTACCTGCTGCAGGATGCTGACGGCCAGACGCAGCCCACGCACTCGGTGTCGGCCGGCCTCGACTACCCCGGGGTGGGGCCGGAGCATGCCTGGCTGCACGACACCGGCCGGGCCACATACCGGGCCATAACGGACAGTCAGGCCATGGATGCGTTCGCCCTGCTGAGCCGGAGCGAGGGAATCATCCCGGCGATCGAGTCCGCGCACGCCCTCGCGGGAGCGCTCGAGGTGGGCCCGGAACTCGGTGCAGGCGCTCTGCTGCTGGTGAACCTGTCCGGGCGCGGCGACAAGGACATGGACATCGCCGCCCGGTGGTTCGGCCATCTCACCGGTGAGGAAAGCCAGTGAGCGGGGTCAGCGCCGCGTTCGAGAAGGCCACGGCGGACGGCCGGGCCGCCCTGATCGGCTACCTGCCCGCCGGGTTCCCGTCGGTGGACGGGGCGGTCGCTGCCGCCACGGCGCTGGCCGAAGCCGGGGCCGATGTGGTCGAGATCGGGCTGCCGTACTCCGATCCGCTGATGGATGGCCCGGTCATCCAGGAGGCGGTGCACCGCGCGCTGGCCGGCGGAGTCCGGGTCACCGACGTGCTGCGGACCGTCGAGGCGGTCGCGCAGTCGGGTGTTCCAGTGCTGGTCATGACCTACTGGAACCCGGTGGACCACTACGGCGTGGCCACGTTCGCCCGCGACCTCGCGGCCGCTGGAGGTGCCGGGCTGATTACCCCGGATTTGCCGCCGGAGGAGGCCGGCCCCTGGCTGTCCGCCGCCGAGTCGTGCGGGCTGGACCGGGTGTTCCTGGTGGCGCCGAGTTCATCCGCGGAGCGCATCGCCTCGATCTCCCGGGCCTGCCGCGGTTTTGTCTACGCGGCGTCGCTGATGGGCATCACCGGGGCCCGCGCCGCCGTCGGCGATGAGGCCGCCGGGCTGGTCACCCGGGTCAGGGCGGCCACCAGCCTGCCGGTCGCGGTCGGGCTCGGCGTGCGCGACGGCCGCCAGGCGGCCCAGGTCGCCGGGTTCGCCGACGGGGTGATCGTCGGATCCGCCCTTGTGCAGCGGCTGCTTGACGCGCCCGATCTCGGGTCCGGCATCGCGGCCATCCGCGAACTGGCCGGCGAACTCGCCACCGGAGTCCGGACCCGCGCCCCGGCTTCCCGCTGAACGGGTGCCAGCCGCCCGCCTTCACGTCGTGCCCCGGCTCCCCGCTGACCTGCCGGTAGGACGGGTGCCAGCCGCTCCGCCTGCGCGTCGCGGCCCGGCCGGCCCTCGCCCAAGCCCCCAATGCTCCTTGTGACAGGCCGTGTGAGGGCGGTGAATGTGCTGTGCCAGGTGTTTCGCAATCACCAGGTGGGGGGGATGATGGTCGTGGTGGCGTAATCTCGATGTAACCTCTGAGCACCAACTCGAGGAGCCAGCGCTGTGCCGCGGTCTGCGGCGCCCGCTGCAAGGGCCAATGTCGTCCCGACCGCATGCGAGAACGCGAAGACGGACGAGACGACAGGAGTGCTGATGGCACCTGCCGCTTCAGCAGCGACCGGCGGGCTCTATGACAGCCGGTTCGAGCACGATGCCTGTGGCGTCGGTTTTGTGGCGGACCTGACCGGGCACCGCACTCATGACACCGTGGCCAAAGCGCTTACCGTCTTGCGCAACCTGGAACATCGCGGCGCGGCCGGCAGTGATCCGGACACCGGCGACGGGGCCGGGATCCTCACCCAGATCCCGGACGCGTTCTTCCGCACGGTATGCCCGTTCGTGCTGCCGGACCCGGGCTGCTACGCGGCCGGAATGGTGTTCCTGCCCGACGACGACTCCATGGCGGCCGACGCGATCGCGGCCATCGAGCGGATAGCCGCCGAGGAGAACGTGTCCATCCTCGGCTGGCGTGACGTGCCCTACGACCCCGCGCACTGCGGCCAGGGCGCGCTGGCCGTGCTTCCCCGGCTGGTGCAGCTGTTCGTCTCCGCCGCGAGCGGTGGCGAGAGCGGCCTGGTCCTGGACCGGCGGGCGTTCTGCCTGCGCAAGCGGGCCGAGCACGAGGTCAGTGTGTACATCCCGAGCCTGTCCTCCCGGACGGTCGTGTACAAGGGGATGCTGACCGCGCCTCAGCTGGAGCCGTTCTACCCTGACCTGTCCGACCCCGGCTATGTCTCGGCCCTGGCCCTGGTCCACTCCAGGTTCTCGACCAACACGTTCCCGTCCTGGCCGCTCGCCCACCCCTACCGCTTCATCGCGCACAACGGCGAGATCAACACCGTCCGCGGCAACCGCAACTGGATGCGCGCGCGCGAGGCGATGCTGGCCAGCGACCTGTTCCCGCGGGCCGCCGACGGGCGCGGGATGGAGCGGCTGCTGCCCATCCTCGACGACAAGGCCAGCGACTCGGCGAGCTTCGACCAGTGCCTGGAACTGCTGCACCTGGGCGGCAGGTCACTGCCGCACGCCATGCTCATGATGATCCCTGAGCCGTGGGAGAAGCACGAGGAGATGGATCCCGCGCGGCGGGCGTTCTACCGGTTCCACAGCACGCTCATGGAGCCATGGGATGGCCCGGCCTGCGTCGCGTTCACCGATGGCACCATCATCGGGGCGGTCCTGGACCGCAACGGCCTGCGCCCCGGCCGGTACTGGGTGACCCGGGACGGCCTCGTCGTCCTGGCCAGCGAGGTCGGGGTGCTCGACATCGATCAGGCGGAGGTGATCCGCAAAGGCCGGCTCCAGCCCGGCCGGGTGTTCCTGGTCGACACGGGCAGCGGGCGCATGCTTGAGGACGCGGACGTCAAATCCGCGCTGGCCGCCGAGCACCCGTACGCGGACTGGCTGCACGCCGGCCTGATGCACCTCGACGACCTGCCGGACCGTGAGCGCGCGCTGCCTGACAGCGAGGAACTCACCACCCAGCAGCAGCTGTTCGGGTACACGGAAGAAGAGCTGCGAATATTGCTCGCCCCGATGGCCCGGGCGGGCATGGAGCCCATCGGGTCGATGGGCACGGACACGCCGATCGCCGCGATATCGGACCGCCCGCGGCTTGTCTTCGACTACTTCAGCCAGCTGTTCGCGCAGGTGACGAACCCGCCGCTGGACGCGATCAGGGAGGAGCTTGTCACCTCCCTGCAATCGTCCACAGGCCCCGAGCGGAACCTGTTCGAGCCGGGCCCGGCCTCCTGCCGCCAGATCGTGCTGCCGTACCCAGTGATCAGCGACAACGACCTGAACAAGATCATTCACGTCAACGACGACGGCGACCTGCCCGGGGTCGCGTCGTACGTGGCGGACGGCCGCTACGAGGTCGCCGGCGGCGGCGATGCCCTGCGGGGCAGGCTGGCCGAGATCTGCGGGGAGGTGTCCCAGGCCATCGCGGGCGGCGCGCGGATCATCGTGCTCTCCGACCGGCAGGGCGGCGCGGACCGCAGGCTGGCGCCGATCCCGTCGCTGCTGCTCACTGGGGCCGTGCACCACCACCTGATCAGGGAACGGACCCGGACCCAGGCCGGGCTGATCGTGGAGGCCGGCGACGCCCGCGAGTGCCACCACATCGCCCTGCTCGTCGGGTACGGCGCGGCCGCGGTCAACCCGTACCTGGCCCTTGAGACGGTCCAGGACATGGCCAGGCGCGGGGTGCTGGAGGAGGTCACCGCCAAGAAGGCGGCGGACAACCTGATCAAGGCGCTCGGCAAGGGCCTGCTCAAGATCATGTCGAAGATGGGCGTCTCGACCGTCGCTTCCTACACCGGCGCCCAGATCTTCGACGCGATCGGCCTGGGCGAGGAGGTCATCAGCACCTGTTTCGCTGGTACTACCTCCCGGCTCGGCGGGGTCGGGTTCGACGTGCTGGCCGCCGAGGCGGCGCAGCGGCACGCCCGCGCGTTCCCGGACCGCGGCGGGGCGGCTCTCCGGGAGCTGGACACCGGCGGCGAGTACCAGTGGCGGCGCGAGGGTGAGCCGCACCTGTTCAACCCGGAAACTGTGTTCAAGCTGCAGCACGCCACGCGCAGCCGCCGGTACGAGATCTTCAAGGAGTACACCCGGCTGGTCGATGACCAGTCGGCACGACTGATGACCCTGCGCGGCCTGCTCCGCATCCGCGGTGTGGACGACGCTGGCCTGGCTGATCCTGGCCTAGCTGGCGCTGCCCTGGCCGGCCGGGGCGGGGCGGGCGCCGGTAGCCCGCGTGAGCTGGGCGCAACGGCGCACCCAGCTCACGCGCCCATCCCGCCGGCGCGCGCGCCCATCCCACTGGACGAGGTGGAGCCGGTCTCCAGCATCGTGGCGCGGTTCTCCACCGGCGCCATGTCCTACGGCTCGATCTCCGCCGAGGCCCACCAGACCCTGGCCATCGCGATGAACCGGCTGGGCGGCCGGTCCAACACCGGCGAGGGCGGCGAGGACGCGGACCGCTACGTGCGCGACGCCAACGGCGACCTGCGCCGGTCCGCGGTCAAGCAGGTGGCCAGCGGCAGGTTCGGGGTGACCAGTGAGTACCTGGTCAACGCGGATGATCTGCAGATCAAGATGGCGCAGGGAGCCAAGCCCGGCGAGGGTGGCCAGCTGCCTGGGCACAAGGTCTACCCGTGGATCGCGAAGACGCGCTATTCCACGCCCGGTGTGGGCCTCATCTCACCGCCCCCGCACCACGACATCTACTCGATCGAGGACCTGGCCCAGCTCATCCACGACCTGA
>OBLW0100004498.1_pt1 | contig 10639 bp, 7 predicted proteins | sample 1520161 | NCBI WGS metagenome assembly OBLW01 (sample SAMEA3539309, study PRJEB22396) | soil metagenome | biome: tundra; feature: field; material: soil | place: USA | collected 2010-05 | depth 0.15 m
TTCATGGCGAAAACAGTATGTATTATATTCGCCTTGTAGTCAAGGGATATTTACCGGGGGGATACCCCCGTTACCGAGCAGTAAACATCCAAACGCAGAAAAATGCGCCGTTCCAGGCGGCCACCAGGAGATTTATTTTAAGGCGAACAGAAAAGGAACATTTAACCCCGCCTGCAGCTGCGCTCGCCCGAAAACACCGCCTCAAAATAGCCGATTGATCCACCTAACCGATTGATTTATAAATACTTTACAGCTAAGTCCTTATTCCTCAAAGACCTGGCGGAAACTGTCACCTAAGTCTTTTGTTTTCAAAGACCACACCAAGGGGGTCTGTTGCGTCATAGGTAAACTCGCGCCTCAGAATCCCCCATTTTGGATGGCTTTTTCCGCAGCGTCTGGAACTCGTGCCCTTCCCAAGTTGAACGATCTGGTGATTGTGAGCATTTGTGTACTGGACCACATGACCATTTGAGATGATCGGCCACGGCGCTGATGCCCGCTATCAGCAATTCGAATTGGACTCCGCGGCAAGCGCGGAATAACGTTATTGAATCCGAAACCTCGGCCGTAAGATCGATTGCAATAGCAATTTTGCAGTTCGAAACGCACCGTGGTAATCAACAATCCGGCGCTCATTATGAAGCGCTTTGGTTATCTCCCGATAGAATGGCTTAGGGGCAATCTCTTTTCAGCCATCGTGGGTACGCTGATCGACGAGAGGTAGCCGCTTGCGGTTTTTTCTGAAAGACCAACTGGAGACCAGACTTGGAACGAACGAATGAAATGATTCAAGAGAACGCCGCCTGCTCTCTGGACGCGAGTTATGAGCTGACCTGGGACGAGATTGCGAATTTAGCGTCGGAGCCGGGCAAGCCCGCCGAGACTCTGATGAATGTGGTTGCCTTGATCGCGCGGCGTTTTGGCAGCGATGTTTGTTCGGCGTATCTGCTCGAACCCGACCGCGCCAATCTGGTATTGGCCGCGACCCTCGGGCTGCGCGCCGAATCGGTCGGCAAACTTCGCATGGCCGTCAATGAGGGACTTACCGGACTGGTGGCGGAACAGGTTCGTCCGGTGGCAGTGGAGCAGGTTAGGAATCATCCGCGCTTCAAGTACTTCAAAGAGGCGGGGGAGGATAGTTACCAGTCGTTCCTGGGAGTTCCGCTGATCGATCGCGGTGTGCTGCAAGGTGTGTTGGTGGTGCAAACGGTGGAGCCCCGCGTCTTCCCCGAAAATGAGATTCGCCAACTGACCGAGGCGGCGAACCGGGTGGCGCACGTCGTGAGCGAGGCGCGCACCCTCGATCGCTTCATCGCGCCAGTGCAGGAGCGGCTCTGGGCGCTCGCCCGAAATTTGTGGTGGAGTTGGGGTCACGATGCCGCGGGATTGTTCCGCGATCTCGATCCATTGCGCTGGAGCCAGCTGAATCACAGCCCGGTGTCGCTGCTGAACGAGTTTCCGCTGGAGAAGCTGGAGCAGCGCGCCACAGAACTCAACCTGCATGGAAGGATCAACTACGCGTTCCGGCGGCTGCGCGAGTATCAAGATGCGGAGCGGACCTGGGGGGCGCGCCATGCCGGCGTATTGTGCCCGCGACCGGTGGCTTACTTCTCGGCTGAATTTGGCGTGCACGAATCGCTGCCGGTTTACTCGGGCGGACTTGGAGTTTTAGCCGGCGATCACATCAAGAGCGCTTCCGATCTGGGCATTCCACTGGTGGGCGTTGGCTTGTTTTACGGGCAGGGATATTTCCGGCAGCGCCTCGATCACGACGGCTGGCAGCGGGAAGAATACCTCGAGACCGATGTCAATCAGTTGGCGATGGAAACGGCGATTGGGATCGACGGCCGCCCGGTGGTGGTGCAGGTCGACACCCGGCATGGTTCGATTCACGCCAAAGTGTGGCGGGTCAAAGTGGGCCGTTGCGATTTATTTCTGCTCGACTCCGACGTGGAAGGCAATACGCCGGAGGACCGCGAACTGACTTCGCGGCTTTATGGCGGCGACGGACGAGTTCGCGTGCATCAGGAACTATTGCTTGGAGTGGGCGGACTGCGCGCATTAAAAGCGCTCGGCATTACTCCCGGAGTGTTGCATCTCAACGAGGGACATAGCGCTTTTGTTGTCCTCGAAGCGATTCGGCAGCGCATGGAAGATGAAGGCATTGGCTTCGACAAGGCGGTGCCGCGGGTGGCGCGAGAAGTGGTGTTCACGACTCACACTCCGGTGCCGGCTGGGCATGATCGCTTCGATGCCGATCTGGTGGAAGAGCATCTTGGACCGATGCGGGAGGCGCTCGGACTTTCGAAGGAAGGTTTCATGGCTCTGGGACGCGAAAACCCCGACAGCGATGAACGTTTCTGCATGACTGTGCTTGGCCTGAAACTTTCGCGGCATGCCAACGCCGTTTCTTCTCTGCATGGAGAAGTCTCACGCGCCATGTGGACTGGACTGTTTCCGGGCAAACAGGAAGATGCGGTTCCCATTGGGCACATCACCAACGGAGTGCATGTGCCCACTTGGCTGGCTCCGCAGATGTTTCGGCTCTACGACCGGCATCTTGGAACGGGATGGCATTTGCGCAGCAGCGAAGCCAAGATTTGGGATGGAATCGAGAACGTGGACGACGGCGAACTTTGGGAGACGCACTGCGGCCTGAAGACAAGCATGATCGAATTTGTGCGCCGCCGCGCGGTGAAGCAGGCTGCGCGCCGCGATGAACCGCGCGGAGTACTGCAGCAACTGGAACGCGTGCTGAGTCCGGATGCGCTCACCATCGGCTTTGCCCGGCGCTTTGCGACTTACAAGCGTGCGAATCTGATCCTGGTGGATATCGAAAAAATCGCCAGCATGATGAACGATCCGAAACGGCCGATTCAGTTTGTCTTTGCCGGGAAGGCGCATCCTCTCGACGAACCCGGAAAGCGTGTGCTGCAGCAGATTGCGCAGTTGATGCGCGATCCGCACTTCAGCGACAAATTTATCTTTGTCGAAGACTATGACATCAACGTGGGGCGCCACCTGACGCAGGGAGTCGATGTCTGGCTGAACAATCCGCGGCGTCCGCTGGAAGCGTCGGGCACCAGCGGCCAGAAGGTGGTTTTGAATGGCGGATTGAATCTTTCCGTCCTCGATGGCTGGTGGGCCGAGGCTTACGACGGCCTGAATGGCTTTGCTATCGGGAAGGGCAGAACGCACTCCGACATGAACGTTCACGACACGCGTGACGGCGACGACCTGATGCGAGTGCTGCGCGACGAAGTGATTCCGCTCTACTACCAGCGCGATCATGACGGGCTGCCGCGTGGGTGGATCAAGCGCATGAAGCGCACCATCCGTACTCTGGGCTGGCGCTTTAATGCCGATCGCATGGTGATGGATTACACGACGAAGTGCTATGTGCCGGCGGCGGGCGGCGTGTCCAGCGATTTGCGGCTGAGAGTGTGAGGGGAAAAGCGCGTCTCCCTGCGCCGCGCCGAGGGCGGGACGCCCTCGGGAGCCGGCAAGATGCCGGCGCTACAGCTGCAATTAGTACCCGGCCGGGACTACGGCGTCTTCTGGATAGCCGGACATGCCGAACTCAGGAACATCGAGGCCCTGTTCTTCCACTTCGGGTGCTACGCGCATGCTCTTCACTTTATTTACGATACCGAAGACCAGGTAGGTTCCGCCAAAGGCCCACGCGGCAATCAGTGTTGCTCCCATAAGCTGGCACCAGAATTGGCGCGTGTCACCGTGGATTAACCCTGTCACTCCTTGACCGGCGCGTCCCAGGTAGGAGGTTACGCCGACGCCATTCCATCCCGAGCCGTAGGTGCCATCGGCGAAGATGCCGACGCAGACGCCGCCCAACCAGCCGCAGTAGCCATGCACTGAGATCGCGCCGCAGGGGTCATCGACCTTGAGAACCTTATCGTTGAAGAGCACGCCAAAACAGACGACGATTCCGGCGAGCACTCCGATGATCACCGATGAAGTGGGAGATACGAACGCGCACGGAGCGGTGATCGCGACCAATCCAGCGAGCATGCCATTGCAGGCCATGGTGATGTCGGGCTTTCCGAAGAGGTAATACCACAAGAGCATGGCGGTCGCGGAGCCGGCCACGGCGGCGAGATTGGTATTTACCGCAACCACGGCGATGCGAAGGTCGGTGGCGCCGAGCGTGGAACCGGGATTGAAGCCCATCCAGCCGAACAACAGAATAAAAGTGCCTGTCACTACGTAGACAATGTTGTGCGCGGGGAAGACGCGGATTTTTCCGCCAGGACCATATTTTCCGAGTCGAGGACCCAGGATGAAAGCCAGAGCCATGGCGCAGAATCCGCCCACTCCGTGAACTACCGTGGACCCGGCGAAATCGACATAGCCATGGCCGAGATGCAAGGTGGTGCCGATTTGCGACATCCATCCTCCACCCCACACCCAGCAGCCGGAGATGGGATAAAGAATCGCGCCGATAAAAAGTTCGCAGAGCAGGAAGGCCCAGAAGGTGATGCGCTCGCAGATGGCGCCGACGATGATGTAGCCGGCGGTCTCCATGAACACGACTTCGAACAGAGTCAGGCAGTTGCTGGCGCTGTCATAGGCGGGGCCGACCAGGAAAAAACCTTTTCCGCCGACGAATCCCCAGAGGCCGCTTCCGACCAGAAATTTGTTGAGGGTGGGAATGCCGCCGAGGTTGGTGGGGGCGGCGTTGATGGCAACGGCTCCAAATTGGAAGGCGTATCCGACAGCGTAATAAGCGAGGAAGGCGAAGACGTAGGCAGCAAAATTCAGCATCATTAAATGCGCGACATTTTTCTTTCGCACCAAGCCGCAGGTGAGGAGCGCGAAACCGGCTTGCATGAAGAGAACGAGATATCCGGTATTCAGAGTCCAGGCAAAATTGGTGGCCACGCGGACGTGCCCGACGCTATCGGCGAGTTTTACGGCGAGCGGTTCTTTGGCAGTTTGAGCCTGGTAATCGTCGTAGGACTTCTTGTTGGCGGCGTAGTCCGGAGCCGACTTATCGGTGGGCTCGGTCACGACGAAAGAGTTGCCGGCGGCGTCCACGACGGCCGTCTTGTCGCCCGTCGCGATGCCGGCTGGATCGGGCTTAGGGCCACTGTCTTGGGGGCTCTCTGCGGCGAGGCAAGGCAGGGCTAGCCCGAGCAAAACTCCGGCAAGCAGTAGACGGCGTAAAGAATACTTCGTCATGGAACTACTCCTGTTTGGTTGTAATCGATTTTCTGCGGCTGACCATTTTCTTACAGAATAATGCGATACCGGGGAGGGCGACGTTGCAATGAGGCATGAAATTTCTTCGCAAGTCTCCAACTCGCGCGTTGCCAAATTCCCTACCACACTAAATGCCGCCGCTTGACGGAGTCCAATAGAAATTTCTTCTTGTAGTGATCAGAAAAGCTTGCGCAAACGAAGTTTGGACTTGACAGGGGTGCTGGAGCAGTTACACTAGATGAATATTTATGCATCATAGTGGATAAATATGCCTTAAAGACGAAATGCAGCGCGCGATTGGAGAGCACGGCGAATCGGATGGCGAACAAACTTAAAACTGCGGTGGTCGGCGCGACCGGATATTCCGGCCTCGAACTGGCTCGACTTCTGGGACGCCATCCTCGGGTCGACGCGCCCTTGCTCTTGCGGCGCAGTTCAGAGACGGACGAGTCCGCGACCGGATTATCACCGGTTTCCAGCAACGGAAATGGCCATTCGAAACTTGCGCCGTTTTCCTGGTCCGGGTTGGAGCAGCATGGAGTCAAATTATTGTTTCTGGCGACACCTCATTTGGTTTCGCGTGAACTTGTGCCTGAGGCGATCGAGCGCGGATTGCGCGTAGTCGATCTAAGCGGAGCGTGGCGCCTGAAAGAGGAACAGAATCGCGCTGTTTATAACTTCAAAGATGCCAACCCGCAAAGGGCGGCAACCCTGACGGAGCGCGCCGTCTACGGCTTGCCGGAATTGAACGCCGAGCAAATCTCGAACGCGGCTTTGGTGGCGAATCCAGGCTGCTATGCGACCTCGGTCATCCTGGCCCTGGCGCCGTTATTGATCCCCGGTTTAGTGGACAGGGAGCGTGGCGTTATCTCCGATTCGAAGTCAGGCGTATCCGGCGCCGGGAAAGAGCCTACGGCGCGCACGCATTTCGTATCGGTCGCCGATAATTTCTCCGCCTACTCGGTCTTCGGACACCGCCATACCGGAGAAATTCTCGAACAGTTGGCGCTTGATTCGACGCAGTTGATCTTCACTCCGCATCTCTTGCCGATTCCGCGCGGCATTCTTTCCACGATTTACGTGCATCTGAGGCAGAAGATGACAGCGGACGATGTTCAACTCTGTTTTCACGATTTCTATCAAGGCAAGCGGTGGGTGCGGGTTTTGCCTGCGTCAAGCTTGCCGGAGATTCAATTCTCCCTGCACACGAATTACTGCGATCTTGGCTTTTGTCTCGCGCCGGATGGTCGCCGGCTGGTGGTGGTTTCCTGTCTGGACAATCTGTTGAAAGGCGCAGCGGGGCAAGCCGTACAGAATATGAATCTCATGTATGGATGGGACGAGACGGAAGGGTTGCAATGAAGATTGTCGTCAAAATCGGCGGCGCGGCGCTTGAAGACAAGCCGACTCTGCAAAAATGCGCGAAGGCGGTCGTGCAGCTTGCCGAGGATGGCCATCAGGTCGCCGTCGTGCATGGCGGGGGCAGCGCGCTCACGCGAACTCTGAAGCTTCTCGGAAAGAAAAGCGACTTTGTTCACGGACTGCGCGTTACGGACGCCGAAACTCGTGACGTCGCTCTCATGGTGCTGGCGGGGATCGTGAACAAGAGCCTGGTCGCGGCGATCGCAGCCGCTGGTCAGCCGGCTATTGGTCTCTGTGGCGGAGACGGTGGCGTTTTTCGCGCGCGCAAGAAACATGATGCCGAATACGATCTGGGCTATGTCGGAGAAATTTGTTTTTCTGAACCGCGCTGGCTCCGCGCCATCTGGGCCGAAGGCGGTATTCCGGTGCTTTCTTCGTTGGCGCTTGGTGGCGACGGCCAGTATTACAACGTGAACGCGGACCAGATGGCGGCCGCGTGTGCGATCGCATGCGAGGCGGACGCGCTGATTTTTCTTACCGACGTGGCGGGTGTGAAGCAGGCTGACGGTTCGGTGATGGCCCGTTTGGATACACAGCAGGCCGCGGGAATGATTGAGGGCGCGGTGGTCAGCGGCGGCATGATGCCCAAGCTGGAAGCGTGCACGCAGGCGCTCAAATCGGGCGTAGGCCGCGTGCGCATCCTGCCGGCATCGCAGGTCGAAATGCTGCCACTGTTTTATTTCGAGAAGATTGAATGCGGGACGGAGGTTCTGCGAGCATGAGCCTTGCTTCTGTCTCGCGTTTGGAAGCCAAGCTTCTGCTTCCCACCTATGAGCGCCAGCCAATTTTGTTTGTTCGCGGGCGTGGCGTGCATCTCTGGGATTCCGAGGGCAGGCGCTATCTGGATTTTCTGAGTGGCATTGGAGTGAACGCGCTCGGCCATAGCCACCCAGCGATTCTGTCGGTGATCAAGCGCCAGGCGGACCGGCTGCTTCATGTTTCGAATCTGTTTTTTCACGAGTATCAAGCTGAGCTGGCGAAGATGCTGACCGAGATATCCGGACTCGATCGCGTGTTTTTTTGTAACAGCGGCACCGAAGCCTGGGAAGGGGCGCTCAAAATCGCCCGCGCCTTTGCGCAAGCGAGCAGCCTGCCGAAAGGCCATCGCAATGGCAGCAAGGCTTCGGCGACTTCGCGGACGCGCATTCTGGCCATGGAGAATTCATTTCACGGGCGCACGTTTGGGGCTTTGGCGACGACTGGTCAACCGAAATACCGGGCTCCGTTTGTTCCGCTGGTGCCGGGGGTGACGTTCGTCAAGTTTAATGACCTCGACGACCTGCAGCGGAAGTTCGATTCGAACGTTGGCGCGGTGTGCATCGAGACGATTCAGGGTGAAGGCGGAATTTGCCCGGTTAATCGCGAATTTCTCGAACTGGCTTCGAGCCTTACGAAGAAGAGTGGCGCGTTGTTGCTGCTAGATGAGATTCAATGCGGTCTGGGGCGCACGGGACGCCACTTTGCCTATCAGCACTACGGTGTATCGCCGGACGTAGTCACGGTCGCGAAGCCGCTGGCTTGCGGTTTGCCGCTGGGGGCGATTCTTACTACCGAGCGTGTCGCCAGTTGCATGCATCCGGGAATGCACGGCACAACTTTTGGTGGCGGGCCGCTGGCTTGCGCGGTGGGTGTCGAATTTCTGCGTCAGGAAAAGAAGTTGCTGCCGCACGTCCGCGAGATCGGCGAATATCTCCGCGGATCGCTCGAAGGGCTCGACCGGAAGCACAAGTCGATTCAAGATGTGCGCGGAGCGGGCTTGATGCAGGCGGTGGAACTGGACTCTTCGGAGTTGGCAAAAGCGGCGACTAAACAATTGCTGCAGGAAGGGATCATCATTAATCGGACCCACGAAACTGTATTGCGCTTTTTGCCGCCGTATCTCATCGAAAAGAAGCACGTGGACCAGGTAATCAAATCGCTGGACGCGGCGTTACTCGAGAATGAAGAAGCGAAACACAAAGAAGAGAAGACCGGCCCGGCGCGACGCAGGGAGGCTCATGCGCACGCGTGAGGCGGTTCTTCCCGATGCCGAGCAGATTCACGCTCTGATCGCGGCTTACTCCGGCGACGGCACATTGCTCCCGCGCACGCTGGCGGAGATCTGCGAAAATGTCCGTGACTTTATTGTGCTGGAGCAGGACGGGCGCATTATCGGATGCGGCGCGCTTCATCTCTACGGCGTGCATCTGGCCGAGATTCGGTCGATTACCGTCGATCCAACCAGCCAAAGCAATGGTGGCGGCAGACGGCTGGTCAAAGCGCTGCTTGCGCAGGCGGAAAAGCACAAAGTATCCTGCGTGTGCCTGTTTACGCGCATTCCTGAATTTTTCTCGCGCCTCGGTTTTACTACCGCGAATCATCAGGATCTGCCGGACAAGATTCACAAGGACTGCTACAAGTGCCCGCGGCTCTATCGCTGCGACGAAGTCGCGATGATCCGCGGAGACCTGCCGACATTCGCAATCTTGCCGCCGCCGCGAAACTGGCTCAGAATTCAGGCATGACTTCGCTGCGGCGTTCGCCCGAAAAAATTCGTTTGCCTCGCGGGTTTTCTTTCTCGGCGGTGGCTGCCGGCATAAAAGTCAGTGGCCGTCCCGACCTGGCGCTGGCGGAAGTCGCTGGAGGCGCGACGGCCGCCGCGCTGTTTACGACCAACCGGGTCGCCGCCGCTCCGGTGGAAGTAGGTCGCGCGGCTTTGCTAGCAACCAGGGGCCGCGTTCGGGCCGTGGTGGTGAATTCGGGAAATGCCAACTGCGCTACGGGACTGCCTGGGATTCAGGCTTGCGAGCAAGTTTGCCGCGAAGCCGGAGAATTGCTCGGCGCGCCCGCTGCTGAAATCTTTCCCTCGGCAACCGGCATCATCGGAGTGCCATTCCCCGCAGAGAAAGTCCAAGCCAAGTTGCCGGAACTGGTGTCGCTTCGATCGCCCACCCAGCGCGGGGTTCTGGCCTTTGCGCACGCCATCATGACTACCGACACGCGGCCAAAGTTGGCGTCCGCGCGCATCCGACTCAATTCGAAAGACGTCACTTTGTTGGGGATCGCAAAGGGGGCGGGCATGATTCATCCTCAACTGGCGACCATGCTCGTTTATTTGTTTACCGATGTGGGCGCAAGTTCGCGGGAACTGCAGCCGCTTTTGCGCGAGGCTTGCGATCAATCGCTCAATTGCATGTCAATCGACGGAGACACCTCGACCAACGACACGGTGTTGCTGCTGGCGAGCGGCGCCAGCGGGGCTCGGGTGGGTGACGCGGGTGCGCGCAAGAAGTTCTCCTGGTTTCTCACCGCGGTATGCCAATCGCTTGCCGAGCAGATCATCAGCGATGGGGAAGGCGTCCAGCACGTGATTCGTTTGTCCGTCGAACAGGCGCGGAGCAGGGAAGAGGGTTTAATGGTCGCGCGGACGATTGCACACTCGCTGCTGGTTAAGACGGCATGGGCGGGCGCCGATCCGAATTGGGGACGGATTCTTGCAGCCGTAGGAAGGTGCGGCGCGCCGATTGATCCGGCACGCGTTCAGATATTTATCGGTGGGCAGCAAGTCTGTCGAAACGGAGTTGCCCATGTGTTCAATGAGAGGCGGGCCCATCGCGACCTCGCGCGGCCAGTCTGCGATATTCGCGTGCAGCTTGGGCACGGCCAGGAGTCGATACAGTTTCTGACCACGGATTTGACGGCGGAGTATGTGCGGATCAACGCGGATTATTCCACCTAGTGTGGGTCTCTGAATTCGGGGTAAAACTAGAGTTCCGCTGCAGAGGTGCGCGCGAAGGCCTCGGCAATGCGAGCAGAGTACATAGGTCCATCCCCTTCGGCAGGCTCAGGGTCAGGACGACAGGCCGAATTTATGTCAGGCTAAAAGCTGAACGACGCCTGTACTTCTATTTTTCTGTTGGCGGCTGCGCTCGAGAACGGACCACCTGCCAGAGCGACGGAGTGTCCGAAATCCTGCGAGCTAATGACGCCTATAGGCGTGGCCGCGTTTACTTTGTTC
>OBLW0100004499.1_pt1 | contig 10639 bp, 11 predicted proteins | sample 1520161 | NCBI WGS metagenome assembly OBLW01 (sample SAMEA3539309, study PRJEB22396) | soil metagenome | biome: tundra; feature: field; material: soil | place: USA | collected 2010-05 | depth 0.15 m
ATGGGCGGGAGCCTTGCGCAACACCCGCGAACTTTCGCGGTTGCGACACAGTCTCTTACGCCCACGGCTAACACAAATTGCGCCCTTCGGGCTCAGACGTTCAGCCAAAGTCCGCTGAACAGGCTGCACGCGGCCACTCGTCAATTGAGACCTATCTTGGTAGACGATGGTCGTAGCCCACAAAAAACGTGAGATGCGATACCAACCAACAGGTCAGGTAACCGAATGCGAACCAGAATAGAGGCCACAAAACCCGTTTGATTTTCGAGTCCATTTCCTAACACCTGTTATTACTGCACCGGCGGCGGGGTCATGCCCATAAAGGTGGTGCCGAGGAACTTGCCGGTGGGGCCGAATTTCCAGTTGAATTCCGCTGTACCGGCGCGCTCGCAGGCGTGGCATCCGTTAAGCAGCGGATAGCCGAGCGTGAAAGAAACGCTGCCGTCGGGATTGGAAGAGGAGTTGGGCCAGGTGGTGCCGTCGCGGTCGCCGGGCCAGAGTGTCGTCTTGGGAAATTGCGCCTTGGTGTTCTGGAACTGCGGGCTCTGTTGCATGGTTGCCTGATCGAGCAACTTCAAGTCCTCGGCGTTGACGATCTTCGGCGTGCCGTTGACGAACAGGATGCCGTTGTTGGTGTTGGCGCGCAAGGGATAGACGACGAAGGCCACGTCCACGGGACCAACCGTTGTGCGACTGAAGCCGCTCATGATGCCGACGTCGCCACTCTGCTTTTGCAGCATGCGGGTGAAGGCCACGGCCGCGGGCGAGGCTCCGGCCTTTGACATCTGGTTGATGAAGCACTCGTCGAACTTTGACGGTCCGGACGACGCGATCGCACAGGCCTTGTTCGCGGCAGCGAGAAACGTTGACGGAATCTGCCACACGGCGGTAGAGGCGATCCGGCCCATAACAGGCTTTTGTAACGGCGTTTCCGAGGGGGCTGCCTGTGCGGCGGGCGGGTTCTGGGCAAAGCTGAAATTGGCGGTAGCAAGCAAGACGGCGAGCAACAAAGAGAGCTTCATGCGTTCGGGTTCCTTTGCCGTTCCAGTGTAATTCAGGCGCACGTTGGAACCCCAATGGGCCGCCCAAGTTACGTTTCAGCGCGCTGGCCGTCAAATAGGCGATGGTTGATGCGTGACCAATGTCACCGACGGCTGTCCCGCGACACCGTACAATCTTATCTTGGTAATTAGTGGATACGCCCCAATACGGAAAGTGCTGACGGCGACGTTGGCCCTTGCGATCCTGCTGTGGGTCGAGGCTGGATTGGCATTGGTCGCGGGCGACCGGGTGATGGCGTGCCACGCCATGATGCATGCTGCCGGCGGCACGATGGCCGCGTCGGATAACGCTGGGATGGCGGACTTGGATGCGATGCCTTGCTGTCCCGACGGGCCTGGGAAGACTCCGGCGATCGCCGTGAACCATCCACCGTGTTGTTCCGTCAGCAACGACGCCGAACGGCCGCTGGCGTTCATGGTCAGCTCCGAACGGCCTACGCCGCACCCATTGGATACGGCAGTTCGGACAGCCGGAAACTTTGTGCCGGGTCCCGAACATAATTTTGGCGAGTTGCGGACTGCCGATTCGCCCCGCTTCGTCAGACCCATCCTCGAACTGAAAACCGACCTCAGAATCTAGAACGCGCCTCGCCGCATGTGCGCGACGGCGCAGTTGTGCCGTTGCACGTGTCATTCAGCGGACGATGATCTCTCCGCGCAACTAGACAATGAGGAAATCATGAAATCGAAAATGCTTGTAATCGCAACAACTCTATTGATGGCGCTGTCGATGATGGCCCAGACCGCTACCCAGACCGCTACCCAGGCCGCTCCCGCAGCACCGGCCGACAAGGCCGCTACCTGCGACTGCTGTAATCACGACAAAGCCGACGCCAAGTCGGGCGAGAAGATGGAGTGCTGCGGCAAGGATGGCGGCTGCTGCAAAGACGGCAAGTGCGACATGGCGGCCCACAAGGACGGCAAGAAGGCCTGCTGCTCCGGCGACAAATGCCCCATGATGAAAGACGGCAAAATGGCCGACGGCAAGTCGTGCTGTGGCGACAAGGGCTGCTGCTCAGGCGACAAGTGCCCCATGATAAAGAAGAACAAGACAACCGCCGATGCGTCTTGCTGCGCCAAAGGCGCGGCCTGCTGCAAGGGCGGATCCAACCCCTGCTGCAGCCACGATAAGACAGTCGCGCACGTGAACCCGGCTGACTGCTGCGGCAACATGTCGGAGCACGCGGGAATGTAGTTCGGTGTGTGAATCACGAACTCTTTAAAAGGGGCACGGCGGAAGCCGTGCCCCCTGCAACTGCGACGCATGCGACAACGTATCGAGGCCCCAGACAGGCCGACGATTCGCTGACACTACCGCGACGAAGGTTTCCTGCGGCGACGGGCTGACATCGCGGCTGTCAAGCCCAGGAGACTGCTTCCGAACAACAGCAAGGTAGCGGGTTCGGGAGAAACAAGTTGGACAACGGTCCCCGGCGCAAGGTTTCCGATGCCGTCAACGTCGGCGATAAAGATCGGGTTGCCGGAGGCGTCAAAGGGTGTGGCGACGATCGCCTCTTCGGTGGAGAACGCGGAGTACTGAAGCGCAAAGTCGGTAAGCGGGTTAGTGGATGTTCCTAACGGTGTGAAACTGGTCGGCACATCGGGTGTCTGGGAGTAGGCGTAGGAAACGAACGCTATGGCGGGGCCAGTGGTGGCCAGCAGCGTCTGGGGATCAAGCCACTCAAAGGTCAGCGTGGCCAGAGTACCGGGAACCAGGAACTCCACGGGAATGCCGCCGCTGGGCGAAAATCCGTTGAGGCCTGCGTTCCCCTTGATCGTTTTGCCGGCCTTCTTGTCCTGATTGATGGCTGCCTGTCCCGCATCGAAGATCATCTTGGCCTCGGCAGCATCGGTACAGGTTTTGGCATCCGTACACTGGATAGCAGCCTTGATCTTCGCCCACGCCTGCTCGGTTGTGTCAGCTTTCGCCGGGACTGCAGCGAAAACCAGCAACAGCGGCAGAACGAAGGCGGCAGGCAACCAGAGTCGGGCCGCCTTGCGTATGGCAGGATGGATCGAGGCTTGGTTCGTTTTGTACTGGGACACAAAGTTCCTTCCTTTCTGAAGGCTGTGAGGGTTTGCGGAAACGGATCACGATGGACGCCGCTTACGCCAGAACGCCAGAGTCCCTGCGCTGAGGCATAGGAGGATGGTCGTCGGCTCGGGCAAGGACTCCGCAACCACAAAATTCACCCGAGCCTTGTTGCCATCAACCCAGTTCTGGAAGCGGACGTTGCCGTTGTTGTCGGTGGTGAGATAGCTGAAATCCAGACCGCCGTCGAACAAGCCAACGCCGCCGTTCAGCGCGGTGGTTCCGGTCTTGGCATCGAATCCCTGGTTGGCGTCGTTGACGAAGGCAACCCAGGGATTGCCATTGATGTAGCCGCCTCCGATCAAATCGACCCAGTGGCCGCCGCCGCCATCCCAGCGGACATTCATTTCGACGTCCTGGCCGGCTTGCACCTGACGGATGATCCAGTCGACGTTCACCTTTCCGTCATAGTGCGAGGTCAAGCCGCCGATGGTGACATTTCCGGTGCCGATCGCGCCGTCCCCGCCTTGATGATCGATGGAAAGGCCCGTGATCTTGTTATTGGCGAGATAGGTCAACTTGCCGGTAAGAAATTGCATGTTGCTGATGGTCTGGCCCTGTGCCCGGCCCGCCAGCGAATCAATTTGCCCCACCAGCGATCCGGGAGGCTGGCCGGCGATCCCAGGAGTATTGGCGTTCGGGATCTTAATCTTGTAGCGGTTCTTGAGGTAATCGAAGCTGTTGGCGATGGCGCCAGGCCCGCATTGGTTGACGTCCTGCTCAACATTGGTGTGTCCGGGCTGGAAGGTCACCGTGGTCTTGCCGGCGCCAAAGATACCGCCGTTGGGATTAGGCGCTCCGGGATTCGCTGGGCGGGGAGCACCGTCGCCCTGCGCGTTGTTAAACACGGTGTGGGTGAAATTTCCATTGGTAGAGTCGAACGTCTGGTCTGTACCTACGGGAGCGACCATCTGCGCTGTGGTGGAGAAGCTGACGTACGCACCGAGGGAAGACACGGGATTGTTGTTGGCGCCCGAGCCAAGATCGAAATACATGGAAAGCCCGGGATATCCGCTGAGACTCTGGACCGGCAGGTTCTGCACAGCCCACTGTCCATTGGATAGAACGACATTCACGAATCCGGAACTCGCGCCAAGGCTGGAGTTCAGCGTGGCGTAATCCACGAAGACCATGCCGTATTGCGAGTAGGGTTGAGCGGCCAGTCCCGAATAATCGAAACCTCCCTGCTGGAAGGAGACACCTTGTCCGGGATTGACGGCGATTTGGGCTAGGGTGGGCTGCAGCAGCGCGAAACAAACTATCGCCAGGAGCAGGACCCGGGTGGTCAGAAGCCATTGCGACTTGCGATTGTCGGACATGTTGAACCCCCTGCGATGCATTACTTAGAAATCCTATGCATGCTGATAAATCTTGGGGCCCGCTAAGCTGCCGGACAGGAAAGGTAAATAAGTTGCGAAATTATCGTACCGTAGAAAACCCCTGTCAAGACAAAATGGGGCTTATTGGGCTGGTTTTTCGTGGGTGCGGCAGACACCGTGCATTTTTGTCATGTGGCTGCGAATCAGCCTGAGGCTGGCAGGAGCGCCAGAAATTCCGTGGCGGCATGGGAGAGCCGCCGATTCTTGCGGTAAATGTAGAGATACTCAATTCGCGGGTCCATGCGCGCCAAATGCAGCGCGTGCAACGAACCGGCAGATATTTCGCGCCGGACCACGCTCCTGGCCTGAATTGAGATTCCCAATCCCGCCTCGACCGCATGCTTGACACCCTCGAGGTTGCCGAATTCAAGCACCTTGTCCAGAGCAATGCCCATGGCTTTGAGGCGCTCTTCCACCACGGTCCGGGTGCCAGCGCCCCTGGCCGCCATGACAAACGTCTCGGCTGGCAGAGCCTCGGGACTGATGCGCTTTTTCGTGGCCCATTTGTGATTGCGCGGGAGAATGACGACCAACTCGTCGGTCATGAATGCCTTGGTGAGCAGCCGGGAATCGCGCGGCGCGTGGCTGACCAAGCCAAGATCGAGTTCGTTCGCCAGGACCCTGGCTTCGATGGCCTCACTGAGAGAGATGTCGAGTGTCAGTTCCACCGCTGGGTAGCGCGCGCGGAAGGTCGCCAGCACGCCGGGCAGAAGGTACACGCCGATGGGGAAACTCGCCCCGAGGCGGAGCTTGCCACCGCGCAGGCCCTTCAGGTCCTCCATTCTGCGCTCGGCCGCGTCGATCACGGCCATGATCTCGAGCGTTGCCTCGAACAGGATTTCGCCGGGCGCGGTTAGCGTCGCCTTTTTGCCGGCCCGGTCAAACAGCGGGACGCCGTAATACTGCTCCATCTGCTTGATGTGCTTGCTGATGCCGGGCTGGGTGAGGTGTACCAGGCTGGCAGCGCGAGTGAAGCTACGGGATTGAGCAACTGCCTGGAAGATGCGGAGTTGGTCCAGATTGATCATAACCAGTAGTGATAGTTTATATCAAAACAAGTCATTTGATTCATGTAAGTAGCTGCCGTAAGGTGGAAGTGGATAGAGACGATACGAGGCCAAGCAGGTGATGCTGCTGGACGAGAATCGAGCTCGATTGAGGAGGAATTATGAGCAACCTGAAATACGCAATTGTCGAAACCGAAAGTTCTTCCGTGGAAGCACAGCGCCGCGACGAGGAACCCAAGCTATTTGTGGTGCCCGGCGGGCGTGAGGGGTCCGGCAACCCGATCACGCGCCGTGTCGAAGAGGCACTGGACTTCGAATTCGCCCAGGGGCGCATGCCCGCGTAAGTGCGACAAACTTGGAGGCCAAACGAAAAGGGTGCGTTGATCGCACCCTTTTTGCATTTCAGTCAGTTTGGGATTGTACGTTACTTGCCCGACTGGAAGCGATTGTTGATTTCCGGCCAGTTGACCACGTTCCACCACTCTTTGAGGTAGTCGGCGCGGCGGTTCTGGTATTTCAGGTAGTAGGCGTGCTCCCAGACATCGTTGCCCATCACAGGGTAGAAGCCCTGGGAGAGGGGGCTGTCCTGATTGGGCGTGCTCATGATCTTCAGCGCGCCGGAGGCGTCGCGGACCAGCCAGGCCCATCCGCTGCCGAACTGCTTGAGGCCGGCATCGTTGAATTTTTCCTTGAACGTGGCGAAGTCGCCGAAGGTGCTCTTAATGGCGTCAGCAATAGCGCCGTGGGGCTCGCCGCCGGCGTTGGGGCCCATGATGGACCAGAACATGCTGTGGTTGACGTGGCCTCCACCGTGATTGCGGACGGCGGTCCGGATGGCCTCGGGAACGTTCTCCAGCCCCTTGATCAGGTCTTCGGCGCTGAGGTCCTTCAGCTCGGGAGCTTTTTCGACAGCGGCATTGAGGTTGGTGACGTACGCCTGATGGTGCTTGTCGTGATGCAGGTGCATGGTCTGGGTGTCGATAAACGGCTCCAGAGCAGAGTAGTCGTAAGGCAGCGGTGGAACTTCGTAAGCCATTCTGGTTCTTTCCTCCGAACGTCTGAGATGCAAGGGAAATTGGGGTGGATGCAAAAGGACCCGCAGTGACGACCGGCGTCCCAGTGGAAACATTATAGCGGGTGCGGCGGGCGAAGCGGTCAGCGGTATTTTTCTGCCTGGGCACGTTCTTCGGGCGTCATCTGTTGCCAGAGCTCCTTGCGGTTCTGCTCGGCCCACTCGCTGGTGGGGTCGGCTGCCAGGGCGGACGACATGAACTGATACGCCTTGACCCGGTCGCGGGCTACGCAGGTCCCGTTGGCGTAGAGCGCAGCCAGGCGGTTGCGCGCGGGAGCGTTCTCCTTGGCGGCCTCGGAGCGCAATAGCACCAAAGCCTGTTCGCAACTGTGGGGCACTCCCTTGCCCTTAATGTACATGTCAGCCAGGCGGACCGGGGCCACGGAATTGCCGCGCGAAGTTGCCTTCCAGAGCCAGGCCGCAGCCGCGGCGGGATCGCTCGCCTGCATGGCCTTGGCTAGTTCCTCCTGGCCGGGATCGGGCTTTGACTTGGGCTTGGCGACGGCAGGAGGTGGCTCGACGGCTGGTTCGAGTTTGGCCTCGGCTACGGCAGGGACGGGCTTGGGCTGAGTGTCAACGGCCGGCTTCGACGGGGTGACGGTTACTGGTTGAGCCGATGTCGTGGCGGGTTTGTTCTCCGGCGCTGGAGTTGCTTGGGTGGTGGCTGTCGTTGGCTTGGGCTGCTCGCCAAGTCTGGGCGCAGGCTGGTTAACGGACGACGCGGGCGGATTCTGCGTAGCCGGATCTTCGGACTGGGCGCTGGTAGCGGGCTTGTTTCCGGCTGGAGAATTCGCAGGCGGCTCGACTTTCGCGGGAGCCTCAGAAACCTGCCTTTCAGTGACCGGCGCGGGCGCGGATGCGGTCAGCTCCGAGGCCCACTGACGCAATTTGGCGTACTGCTGCTGAATGACCGCAATTGGCTCCTGATACGCATGGTCCTTTTGGGCGCGGCCTTCGAAGTACCCAAAGGTCCCAAAAATCGCGAGTATGACGCCGAGCGACGACCACAACACCCAGTGACGCCTGGGGGGCGGAGCGAGTTCGTCGGGCGGAATCGCCGAACTGGACGAGGCATCGTCGAGTCCCAGGATCGAACCGCCAGCGCCTGCAGGTGGATGTTGGCCAGATCCGGCGTGACGAGTATCCGCGATGTCGAGATAGCCGGAGCGGTCAGCGGAAGTACGCAGCGGCGGGTAGTACTCCTCGCCCGTGGGGTGCGGACCGGCCTCTGGCGGGGGCGGCACGTCGTCATCGAACGAGGGATGGCTGGGCGCGATGGGCGCCTCGGTGTCGAGCACGGGAACCTCGCTGCGCATGGTCAACTCGTCAACCGCTTCCTGAGGGGGATGGTATTGGAAGCTGGCGATGTACTCCTGCAACTCGCGCTCTTCGTCGGCGTCCTTGGCGACGGGCGGTTCGAACGGGCTGATCGGCGGCGCGCCGGCAGCTTCGACGACGGCCTGGAAGGTCGGCATTCCAGCCGAGTCGGGCGGCGGCTCCAGGGACTGCGGCGCAGGCGGACGCAGGAGGCCTGTTGGCGTTGGGGTCGCAGCTTCAAGGTAGGCTGGCAGCGCGTCGCGATGCGGCGTCGCATAGCGGCGAATCTCAGGTAAGTGCGACGGGGCGGACGGAGCGGCCTCGTGCTCATGCGTTACCGGTGCTGGAGGCGCAGGCTCGGCCGCGGACGGAAGCGGCTCTTCGGACGTGGGCTCGACTGGGATAATTTCGGGAGCCGTGGCAACTTCCGCGATCTCCACGAGTGGCGCAAGCTCGCCGTCGAGAACTTCTACCGTCGGCGGTTGCGGTTCCCCGGCTTCGGCAAATGGCGCGCTCTCAAACACAGGAATTTCTGCCGGAGGTGGTGTGGCAACGGCCGGTTCTGCCGCGGATGCGACAAGCGGTTCCGCTTCCTCCGCAATTGTGGGCAGCGAAACTTCTGCGACCGATGGAACCGGGACGGACGAGCTTTCGGGCAGCACTTCCTCAACCGCGGTGGTGACTTCCGGGGTTGGCGATGCGAGGGGTTCAGCGGCCGCCACGGGTAGCAGTGACGACTCGATCTCGATGGGCGCGACGGGAAAGGTGAGCGCACTCTGTTCCTCGGGCACAGGCAGAAAACGATGGGGGAACGGGGTCCCGCACATTCCGCAGTAACGGTTTTCGCGCGGGTTATCGTGTCCGCAACTACTGCAGAGCAAATCGCCTCCTGAGGAACCAGACCCATCGTAACTCATGCGGCGGAGTAGGTGAATCAGGTGCGAGAAAAGCAGATCCCTCACTGCGTTCGTGATGACAAACCGGAAGCAGGTCCCTCCACTTCGCCCCCGAAGCTGCGGCTCCGGTCGGGATGACGAAGAAGAACGAGGGGACGACGGAACGGGCGCTGGCGCTGGCGGCGGGAGCAGGTATCGTTTGCGGCAACAGCAAAGCTATGGCCGTCAGGCGTCCAGCGCCCTACAATGGGGGGCGGTTGGCTGCACCGAGGTGCCTCGAAAGTCCGGCGAAAGTGCGGGTGAATTCCGCCGAAAAGCGGGAGAAAGACGGGGAGCAGCCAGCGAAACCGTGCAATCGCCTGAGTCGTTCGAGCGAAAGACCACACAAGTTTGTGGCCGTCGCGATATGCACGGAACAAGCAGAGGCAGAGCCAGTGGTAGCAGGAATCCAGGAGGGTTGAGCATGGCTGATGCACGCGAAGTGATGAACATCCGGCAGGCCTCGCAGTACCTGGGCGTGTCGCCCGATACCCTCTACAAATATGTCTCGGAAGAGAAGATTCCCGCGTTTAAGCTGGGCAACCGCTGGAAGTTCAAGAAGAGCATCCTCGACACCTGGATGGAGAACAAGAGCCTCAACAGCGAAGTGTCCCGCCCACGTAAATTGATGAAGACGCAACGAATCGCAGTAAGCTAGAAGAGCAGTTTCGAGTTTCCAGCTTCAAGTAAAAGCCAGTTCTGCGTTGTTCTCCCACAATTGCCAACCTCGTAGGCTAATTGCAGGCCAGCTATCGGTTCACCTGACATTCCGAAGTTACTCCGAATCACGGACTGAAGATTCGCGGTTGCCTGCCGATGCATACAGCAGGTGCGCCCACGGCGAACCGTTGGAGGCTGTATGCGTGGAGTGTTGTACTCCCTGTTGCTATGCTCTTTCGCCACTGCACAAGACCGCGTTCCCGGCCCCGGCCCGGACTTCAGTCGCGCTGCACGCGAGCGCGGCTCGTTTTACCTGAACGGGCTCGGCTATCAATACATTCAAGGGACAAATTACACGGTGGTGGCATCGGCGATTCCCACCCTGAATGGCAAGTACTTCGGGGTGAAGGTGCACATTCTCAATCGCGGAGAGCGATCGGTGAACATGATTCCCGACGCGATCACGGTGGAAGACTCGGTCGGCGCCAAGCCGCTGCAACTGTTGTCAGCCGCCGATATCGGGGACAAGATGCGGCGGCAACCGGCGTGGTCGCGGGTGGCCGGAATTGCCGCGGGAAACGATCCGATGCAGAGCCAGGGCAGCGCACCGGGGGTTCCGACCATGGCCGACTTGTTACGCGAGTTGAGCAAAGAGTCAGGCACGAATGGGATGATGGGTTACGCCGATCTGCCCGAACCGACTCTGGCCGTGCGTGGGGAGCCACGCGCCACGGCGCACAGCTCGGCGGCGTGCGATTTAGGATGCGAGTTGCGCAACCGTGAAATCGGCGACGGCAAGGGTCCGCAATTGCCAAGACGAAGCGCCCGTCCCGAGCAACTGGAGCAAAGCGAGTTCCTGGCAAACACCATTCCTCCCGAGGGTGACGCGCAGGGTGTACTGTTTTTCTCGATGCCCAGACTCACCGATCGGGCACCCATATCACACACTGGCAGGAAGAGCTATTTGGCCACGGTGACAGTTCCGGTGGGTGATGAGAAGTTCCAATTCGTGTTTCCACCGGAGTAAGCCACTCAAGTGCAGAAATTCCGTAAAGGGGTATTTACTTGACGCCACCTACCCCAAGATGTAGTGTCCTGGGCTGTGAGCGAGGATTA
>OBLW0100004501.1_pt1 | contig 10631 bp, 11 predicted proteins | sample 1520161 | NCBI WGS metagenome assembly OBLW01 (sample SAMEA3539309, study PRJEB22396) | soil metagenome | biome: tundra; feature: field; material: soil | place: USA | collected 2010-05 | depth 0.15 m
AGCTATGTCCAGCATCGGCAAACTCATGAAACAGGCTGCGCGCATGCAGCAGCAGATGGAACAGATCCAAACGTCGCTCGCCAACCGCACCGTCGAAGCCACCAGCGGCGGCGGCGCCGTGAAGGTCGTCGCGAAGTGCGATGGCACTATTGCGTCGATCAAAATAGACCCGCAGGCCTTGAACCCGGGCGACGCGCAATTGCTCGAAGACATGATCCTCACAGCCGCCAACCAAGCCCTTATCCAAGCCAAGGAGATCTCCAACGCCGAAATGGGCAAGGCCACTGCCGGATTCAGTCTTCCCGGCCTAACTTAACCGTTGAAGGTTAAGAGTTGAGGGCCCGGACTGCCTTCACGCATCACGTTTCACGCTTCACGCTTCACGCTCCCAAATGGCTGTTCTGCCCGAACCAATCGCTGCGCTGATTAGCGCGCTGAGCAAGCTGCCCGGCATCGGGCCGCGGTCGGCGGAGCGCATCGCCTTGCACCTCGTGCAGGCCGAGGTCGGTGCGGTCAAAACACTCGCTGCATCCCTGCTCGACGCGCGCGAACGGGTCCAGTTCTGCGAGGTCTGCGGGGCGCTCACGGAGAAGTCCCCCTGCGCTATTTGCGCTGACCCGCGCCGCGACGCCTCGCTGGTCTGCCTCGTGGAGCGGCCGGTGGACATCATTAGCATCGAGAAGTCCGGCACCTTCCGTGGCCATTACCATGTGCTGGGCGGCAAGATATCCCCGCTTAACGGCGTCGAACAGGAGGACCTGCGTATCAGCGAACTGGAAAAGCGGTTGGCCCAAGGGCTGGTCAAGGAAATTGTTATGGCCCTGGGAACGGACGTGGAAGGTGACGCGACCGGCTACTACCTGGCCAAGCGGTTGGCGCGGCCGGGGCTGATGATTACACGCATCGCACATGGCCTGCCGGCCGGCACCGGCTTGGAGTTCGCCGACGAACTCACCCTAAGCCGCGCCTTGGAAGGACGGCGAGAATTGAATGGCTGAGTAGCTGCGCGTCTTATCCCTGCAACTCAAGTCAAGCCAAATCATGCCTGTTCCCTCTGTCGTTATCTTTGACCTAGGCAAAGTCCTGGTGGATTTCGATTACAGCATCGCAGCGCGGCGAATCGCCGCGCGCGGCCGTATGACGATCCAGGAAATCGCGCAGTATATCAACCAATCCTCTCTATTCATTAATTACGAATTGGGCGCCGTGACCACCCAGCAATTCTACGCCGAGGTCTGCCACGTCACCGGCTTCCACGCCAGCCTCGCTGAATTCAGTGAGTGCTTCGCCGACATCTTTGTCCCGATCGAGCCGATGGTGCAGCTTCAGGCGACATTGCGGCAGAGGGGGTTGCCCGCCTATATCTTTTCCAACACCAACGAATTGGCCGTGCAGCACATTAGCCGCAACTTCCCCTTTTACACCAACTTCGACGGTTACGTCCTGTCATACCAGCATGGTGCCTTGAAACCGGATGCCCGGCTTTACGAAATCGCCGAACATCTGTCCGGACGCCGCGGCGCGGAGATCCTCTACCTGGACGATCGCCCGGAGAATGTCGCGGCTGGCGCGGCCCGCGGCTGGCAGATCATTCTGCACGAAAACCCCGAAAGAAGCCGGGCCACGATCGAGAAGCTTGGACTGACGAATCACGAGCCGTCCTAGCCGAGGTTCGGGTCCCCGAGGAAGAAGTAACGGTCGGCAATATCATTCAATGCCAGGCGCGTTGTCTCGAATCGCTCCGCCAGGGTGCTGAATATTTGCGCCACCTCATAACGCTGCGCCAGCCGATGGTCGCTGGCTACGCGGTACTGTGTTCGGCCAAGGCCCTCGTAGTACCTCAGGTCGGGAAAGCCGCGAGTCTCTGCTCGAAAGCGGATCCGGTCCGGGAACACGCCCGAAAGGAAGAGGGAATAATTTCCAATGTGCACCCGAATCAAGAAGCTCGTGCGGTCGTCGGCCGTCTGCAGCGCCGTCAGCATCTCGAAGAAGTAATCCAGTGGCGCCGCCTGGCCTGGGACCGCGCATCGCGATCGTTCCGCCCGCGAAAACTCAGCCAGCACTTCGGCTACATAGTCCGCCACCGCTCGGTCCTTGATATCCCAACGCCGCAACACCTGCCGGACCAGGATGTAGAAGTAAAAACGGCTCGAAACCCGCAGACAGCCCCGGCGCTCCAGCAGGGCGTGCAGCAGCGCCTCGTCATCCAGGATCAGGTCGCGCGACTCCTCGTCCGCCAGCAATTTCACCAGGCACTCGGCAGTCCCGATCTTGGGCCCAAGGACCGATAGAATAGAATCTATGTCCTCAGCCGCGAACTGCGCCCGGCAGTTGGGTCGAATCATCATCATCGTCTTTCGTGCAACTACGCATTTACTGTAATACTGCTCGCACCGACCCCGGCGCGTCGCTCCGCCCCGCCATTCATCCTGCCCGCCTCAACATATCCCAGGATCGCCTCCAGTCAAAGGGCCTCGCTGGCAGTGAGAGCGAATCAAACAGTCCTTCCTCGGTCTGTTGAGCTTCAGATTCTGCTGCAATCACGTCAGGCCATGCCTCACGAACAGCCGCGTGGCCATCTTTCATTTTCCGCCATCTGCCATCTACCATCTGCCATCGGCTATTTGCTGTCGGCTATTCTGTCCAAAGCCGCCTCACCAAAAACAGTGCTTTGCGCCTGCTGCCCCAAGCCGTACCTTACAACAGCAACAACTGTCGGAACAAAGAAGCCACGCTTAATCACTAATGGAATCTGCGACCGCCAGGATCCCCGTGCGCTCACATCGCCAGGCCATGGACTGGAGCCTCGTTCTCGTCAGCCAGGGAATCGAAAGCACCATCGTCCAGGCCGATGACGGCAACGGCTGGGGCCTGCTGGTCTCGGAGCAGGATTTCGGCCCCGCGCTCAGAACGATCCGCCAGTATGGGCTCGAGAACCGGGGCTGGCCATGGCAGCAGGCAGTCTTCAAGCCGGGCTTCCTGTTCGACTGGGGCAGCGTGGCCTGGGCGCTGTTGACGTGCCTGTTTTACTGGTTGAGCGCGCGGACCGACATGCAATCCGCCGGCCTGATGGATGGCGCCGCCGTGGCACACGGACAGTGGTGGCGGCTGTTCACAGCCATGTGGCTTCACGCCGACCTCGCGCATCTTGCAACCAATGCCACCATCGGATTGGTACTGCTCGGCTTGGCGATGGGACGTTACGGAACGGGCGTGGGCCTGCTCGCGGCTTATCTGACCGGGGCCGTCGGCAACCTTGCCGCGGGCCTGATCTCATTGCAGACGCACCGCAGCCTCGGCGCTTCCGGTATGGTGATGGGCAGTCTCGGCCTGCTGGCCGTCCAATCGTTTTCGCTAAGGCGAGAAACCCCACACGCAATGAAATACATCCTCAGCGGCATCTGCGGCGGGGTAATGCTCTTTGTGCTCCTGGCATTGACGCCTGGAACGGACGTGATGGCCCACTTGGCTGGATTCGCCTCCGGGGTGCTGCTTGGCGCCCTGTTGAGCCTGATTCCGGAGGTATCGCAAAAACCCAAGACAAACCTCTTCTGCGGCTTCCTCTTCGCCCTTCTCGTCGTCGTCCCCTGGTGGCTGGCCCTGCGGACCACAGCACCGTGAGTTCCTTGTGCCTTCCCATAATTTGCCAAATTCAGGCCTCTGGGTGTTGGATGTTCGATGTTCATTGTTGGATGTCCTCCCTTCACACCCGCCTCCTTTTCCACTGGCCACCGCCCGTGAATGCCGCCACCTTGCCCTGGTCTCATGACGAACGCTCATTCGCACACGTGCGCCGGCAAGGCCACGCCAGGCGTGAAACTCCCACAGCCCACGGTGATCCTCCTGCTCTCGGCAATCTGCCTCGCGCTCGCGAACACACCCGCCTCGGCCTTCGACGCCCGTGGCGGCCAGTTCATCGGCTTCAAGAGCTTCTCCGCCTTCGAGAAATCACCCGGCGCGCGTCCTGGTGAAATCGTGCTCACCTCGCCGGAGCTCGTAGCGTGCCTCAACTGGAATGAATTGATCGCCTCTTGGAACGCCGAAACCCCGGACACCGCCTACGTGAAGATCGAGGCGCGCGCCATCTACCCCGCCGGCCCCACCAAGTATTACACCATGGGACTCTGGTCCACAAATCCAAGCCGTTATCCACGCGAGAGCGTGCCCCATCAAAAAGACGCCGACGGCGACGTCGCGACCGACACCCTCACGCTGAAACGGCCATGCGACCGGGTGCAAATCCGGCTCACGCTGGGCGGTGACGCCGGCCAAAAGCCGAAACTCAAGTTCCTCGGCCTGGACTTGACGGACACCTCCGTCACCCCGTCCGCGCTGCCGTCCAACCCAGCCGCTCTTGGCAAAACGCTTTCCGTCCCCCAACGCACGCAGATGGCCTACACGAACGGCAGTGTCCTTTGCAGCCCTACGACCGTGTCCATGATCATGACCTACTGGGCACAACAACTCAAACGCCCGGAACTCGACCACGACGTTCCGGACATTGTAACCGCGATTTACGACGCCAAATGGAAGGGCACCGGTAACTGGCCGTTCAACACCGCCTATGCTGGGTCGTATCGCGGCATCAGGGCTTACGTCACCCGCCTGAGCGACCTGGCTGAGGTGGAAGATTGGATCTGCGCCGGCGTTCCGGTCGGCATGTCCGTCTGCGCCGACCGGCTCCACCACCGCGGCCCGGGCCCGAACGGCCACCTGATCGTCTGCGTCGGCTTCACTGCGAACGGCGACCCCATCGTCAACGACCCAGGCTCGTCCCGGAACATCCGCCGGGTTTACCTGCGCAAGGACCTCATCTACGCCTGGGCTTACTCCCGCAGCGAGGTCTATCTGATCTACCCTGAGGGCTATGAAATCCCCAAAGACCGCTTTGGCCACTGGGATTCCTGGACCTCGCACCAAAGACTCCGCCTGCAGCCGTAGCTGCATTAGCGCTAGCTGGCACCGGTTGGCCCCCTCATCGGAAGCTCACTTTCTTGAAACAAATCCGATGCCTGCGGTGTCTCTGATTCAGATGTAACTATGATTCTGCTCCGAACAGCACCAAATCCGGCGTTCAAGATCGCCCAGCCATTGCCGAGGTTGGCGGTCGATCGGCTGGCAGTCCTCAACCGGGCAGCGCCATTCGCGATTCCGGGGCCGCCGCGCGGAGGAGCGTGCGAGCTGAAGTCCCAGGCTCCGCCGCCGGATCGACCTCCGTCAAGCGAAGTCGGAAACCCGCGGCAGCAAGCTGCGCAGCGTATCTGGGGGTGATACGGGGGTCTTGACGAGCGGGATTTGTGTTGACAGGCACGGCTCCTGTTTCCGAGTGTGCTTCCATGCGCATTCCGGTCACACAGATGAGCAACGAAGTTCTGCTACGCCAATTGCTCGATGCTATGCCGTCTTACGTCTTCCTGGTAGACAGGGACGTGTCCATCCTGGACTACAATGTCGCTGCCGCGTCCTTCCTCGGCATCGGGCGGCGCCGCATCCTCCGCCACCGCACTGGCGAAGTCTTCCACTGCCTGCATTCCCGGGATGTCACCGCCGGCTGCGGCCACGGCCCGTTCTGCAAGACCTGCCTCATCCGGGAAGCGGTTAACGAGGCCTTTACCGGCAAGAAATGCGTCCGGCGCCAGGTATGTATGGAGCTCTTCTCCGGAAGAACGGTTAAGAAGCTGAACGTCCTCCTCACCGCGGCGCCTTTCAGCTACCAGAGCCACGAGCGGGTTGTGCTCATCCTGGAGGATCTTGGCGGCATCACTGCGCTCCAGCGCGTTCTCCCGACTTCCTCGAACTGAGGCGGCGTGAAAAGCGCGCCTGGGGCACCGAGGCACATGATGCGCGACTCCCTGCATCCCTCACCCATCGGCTAGCGTATTTTGGACCAGGCCATTGAACCCGATCTCGCCGTCACGCTCGGCGAAAAGCCTGTGACGCCATAAGGCCGCCGGGAAACGCACTTGCGGGCAGCGGCTTTAAGGTTAATCATAGCATGAATGATTTTGTCCCAAACCATTCGTAATGTAGCCCGTTGCGACGCCTCGCGTCGCAACCTCGTCCAACCCTGCCAGGAAGAACAGCCTTGCGCGAGAGCGGCGCTGATTCTGTCGAGGCTCGTGATTGCCCTGCTGGCTCTGGCGGCGTGGACCGGCCCGTTGCAAGCCGGCCCGCTCTTCCTGCCCAACGCCTCCTTCGAATCGCCCGTTGTGCCGCCCGTCTCGCCCTATGCCATACCGGAACTGGATGCCTGGCAAGCATCGCCCCAACCAGGCTGGTACGATCCCACCAACAATTACAACACCCCTTGGGCGTACCTGATGGGCACATTCTATAACGTCCCCTTCCCGAGCGTCTTCATTGACAATTGTGACGGCACCCAGGCCGCTTTCCTGTTTTCTTACCCCGAAGTCGCGATCTTCCAGGATTGCAGCTCCAGGTTTAACGTCAGCAGCGCCTACAGCCTCGCGGTCGGCGTTATTGGCGGAGTGGACGGCAGCCCTCCTCTTTACGAAGGCGCCACTCTCCAGCTCAGCCTGTATTACCGCGACGCCGCTAGTAACATGGTCACGGTCGCCGCCACTACCATCACCAATAGCGCGGGGCTGTTCCCTACTAATACGCATTTCGTGGACTTCTCGGTCCAGGTTCCCGGCGTCCTGCCGACCGACCCCTGGGCCAACCAGACCCTCGGCGTGCAGATATCCTCCACCGTCGGAACCAACCTCGCCAGTGGATACTGGGATCTGGACAACGTGCGCCTGACAGAAACCGTACTGCCGCACCTGATCAACCCCCAAATCGTAAGCAACTGGTTCGGTTTCACCGTGCGAAGCGAGCCGGACCTGCAATTCGAGGTCCTGGCGCATACTAACATCACTTCACCCCTCTTGGACTGGACCAGCCTCGGAATCGTAACCAACGTCTCCGGCACCAGTCCCTTCACGGACCCGGCCACGAACTCAAACCGCCGTTTCTATACGTTGCGCCAGTTGCCATAGGCAGCGCACTGGGCGATTGTTCTATCATGTCCGCCTCAAACCCACGCCGATCCGCCCCCACACGGGTAAAGGACGTGGTGCCTTCGGACCCCGGGTTTCGGCCTTCCTTCGGACTTCGGACTTCGCCCTTCGGACTTCGCCGCGAGATGCCACTCGAATCGTCGAGGAGCCCAACGGCGTCCTCCTCCGCCTCGCCTCCCCCCGGTGCCTTTACTCTTATCGAACTCTTGGTAGTGATTGCCGTCATCGCCACCCTCGCGGCCCTGATGCTGCCGAGCCTCGCCTCCGCCCGAGAAAAAGGCTGGCAAGCCGCTTGCCTCTCCAATCTGCACCAGATCGGCCTCGCTATCCACGCCTACGCCAGCGATAACGACGGCAAGATCCCCTACGGACCCAAAGCCCCGCCATTCACCAGCCCCTTCGATCTCTACCCCTCCACCGGGGCTCCCACCAGCTTGATTTCCCTTGGCACCGGCGCCCCCGCCGGCCTGGGCCTCCTGCTCAAGGACCACCTCTGCAACCAGCCGAAAGTCCTATTCTGCCCCAGTAGCGACCAGCCTGTGGACGCCAACGCTCAACTCGCCAACGTCGGCACCAGCCAGGCCCAATGCAGCTTCTACTATCGCCACGCGGGTAACACCACTTTGTTCGACAATCCCAACCTGGGCCTCGCCCCGCCCGAGCATATCAGCCTGGACAACCTCGGCAATAACCGCAACGGCCTGCCCATCCGTGCCCTGGCCATTGACACTCAGTTCATCTGTTCGCCCCAGATGGCTTCGTTTGGCATCACCCCCAGCACCCACCACCGCCAGCGCGCGGCCAATATTCTCTTCTCGGACGGCCATGCCGTGTCCCGGCCCAATCGCGATGGCCGCTTCCTCGTGGACCTCAGCAATTACGCCGAAGTCCGCGACGCCTTCAACAAGATCCTCAAGGTCCTGGAACAGGCCGATACCGAACCCTAACAGCCCGTTAAAGAAGTAGGAGCCGAGGTAACGAGGCTCTGATATCTGCGATTACGCGGCCAGAATAGAGCCTCGTTACCTCGGCTGCTACGAATACGCAAGTTCTTGAACGGGCTGCTAACCTCCCGTCGCACCCCAGGCGCTACACCCCAAATAGTCCTCCCATCAATCTCCGCCGTTACGGCTGCCATCCGCTGTGCGCCAACGGCCCAACCCAAGACGTCCGCGCCCCCGGCCAAAACCCGAGCCAGTCATTAGCAACGCCCAATCAATACGCCTACTACCTCGTTACTACCTCGTTACTACATCGTCACTACATCGTTACTACCACGTGGCGGTTCCATTGCTCCCCTGGGGTTTACCAGTTGCCGGCAGCAGGGCTAACTGAACTCAACGCGGCCAGATCTTTGCCGAGGGAGCCTGCATGGCACCGTCGAAACCCGTTGCGCCAGGAAAAAGCCGTCAATTGGGGCTTGTCATCCCGTGCGGGGGTGGTAATTTGCCCGGCCTTTTATGAAAGAGAAAATACATCCGAAGTATGTGGATGCGGAGATCCGTTGCGCGTGTGGCAACGTGATCAAGACCAAGTCCACCAAACCGGTGATTATCGTGGGTATCTGCAACTCGTGCCATCCCTTCTACACAGGCCAGCAGAAATTCGTGGATACCGCCGGCCGCGTGGACAAGTTCCAGCAGCGCATGGTCAAAACGCAAGCAGCTCAGGCCGAGGCCGCGACGCGGAAGAAGAAGCGCTAACGGTCAGCCCCTTTATCCGCCCGCAGGGTTTGTGTCTTTGCGGGCGGATTTATTTTAGGCCATGAACTTGCGTCCCCACATCGAGAAGTTCTCCCGTCGGTTTGCTGAGGTGGAGGCCGCCTTGAGCGACCCCAAGGCCTTCGACAACCCGCAGCGTGCGCAAGAGCTCGGCAAGGAGTATGCCCGCCTCAAAGAACTGGTTGGGCAGGGTCAGGCTTACGTTAAAGTTGTAGCCGACCTGGCGGAGAACCGCGCCCTGCTGCAAACCGAGCCCGCGGATTCGGAGCTAGCCCAAATGGCGAAGGAGGAAATCACTCGGCTGGAAGCGCAGGAGAATCGCCTGGGACTGGCGATCCAGCGCGGCATCCTGCCGCCTGATCCCGCGGACTCGCGCAACACGATAATCGAAATCCGCGCCGGGGCTGGAGGCCAGGAGTCCGCGCTCTTCGCGGCCGACCTCTACCGCATGTACACGCGGTATGCGGACGCGCAAGGATGGAAGTTCGAGAACCTCGATTCGAGCCCCTCTGACCTCGGCGGCTACAAGGAAATCGTCTTCCAGATCACCGGCACGGACGTCTATAAGCGGCTCAAGTATGAAAGCGGCGTGCACCGCGTTCAGCGCGTGCCGGCGACGGAAGCGCAAGGGCGGATTCACACCAGCACCTGCACCGTGGCGGTCTTGCCGGAGGCGGAAGAAGTGGACGTGGAGATCAAGCCCGAGGATTTGGAGATTACGGTTTGCCGGGCGTCTGGCCCCGGCGGTCAGGGGGTAAATACTACCGATTCCGCCGTGCAAATCATCCACAAGCCGACGCGGTTGATCGTCCGTTGCGCCGACCAGCGGTCGCAACAGAAGAATAAGGCCCGGGCGCTGACAGTGCTGCGGTCGCGGCTGCTGGAGCGCAAGGTGGAGGAGGAGAACAAGAAATACGCCGACCAGCGGAAGGAGCAGGTTGGCACCGGCGAACGCAACGAGCGCATCCGCACCTACAATTTCCCGCAGAATCGGCTCACCGACCATCGCATCGGCCTGACGCTGCATAGTCTGCCCTTCCTCATGGAGGGAGCCATTGATCCGGTGATTGAGCCGCTAATGACCCACGATTTGGAGGAGAAGCTGGCAGCGCTGAAAGGCTGAGGCGAGGGACGTGAAACGCGTTGCGTGATGCGTGATCCGTGAAACGTAATGCGTGAACTTTATTTGAGCTATGGTGCTGCCTAAGGACAATCACCATCTACTCCATCCCCAGGCCATCATCTTTGACTGTGATGGCACGCTGGCAGACTCGATGCCGCTGCATTGGCGTGCGTGGCAGGTGATCGCCCGGCGGCACGGCTTTTCCTTGCCCGAAGACCGCTTCTATTCTCTTGGCGGCGTTCCATCGCGGGACATTCTCAAGGTGTTGCGTGCTGAACAGGACCTCCCGCTCGATCCACTGGCGGTGGCCCGAGAAAAGGAAGCGGAGTATCTGCCGCTCATTGCGCAGGTCGAGCCGATCAACACGGTCGTCGGCGTGGCCCGGGAGAACTATGGCAAGATACCCCTCGCCGTGGCCTCTGGAGGGACAAAGAGAGTTATCGAGCAACTGCTCGTTCACTTGGACATCCGGCATTTATTCCAGGCAGTTGTTACCAGCGAGGATGTTATGAACCAGAAGCCGGCTCCCGACATCTTCCTGGAAGCCGCCCGCCGCCTGCGCGTGCCACCGCAGTGCTGCCGCGCCTACGAGGACACGGATATTGGCATGCGGGCGATCCGGTCGGCAGGCATGGAGGCGGTAGATGTGAGGCAGTTGCTTCTGAAGCATGAAACGTGAAACGTGAAGGCCCCGCAGGTTTGGCTCACGCATCACGTTTCACGTTTCACGTTTCACGTTTCACGTTTCACGCATCACGCATCACG
>OBLW0100004502.1_pt1 | contig 10629 bp, 8 predicted proteins | sample 1520161 | NCBI WGS metagenome assembly OBLW01 (sample SAMEA3539309, study PRJEB22396) | soil metagenome | biome: tundra; feature: field; material: soil | place: USA | collected 2010-05 | depth 0.15 m
TCGATTGCCTTTTTCACAAAAGACAAACTGAAGCGCGTCGAAGCCGCAGGCGGAACGCCGGAGATACTCTGCAGCGTCTCTCATGTCGACACCGGCGACTGGAATCGACAGCAAATGGTGCTGTTTACACCTGGCCTGTTTCTGCCGCTTAACCAGCTGAATCTCAGCGACTGCACCGTACGACCTGCGACTCGGTACGATGCCGAGCGCCACGAAGTCCCCAACGTTTTTGGGCGCTTCCTGCCAGACCAGCGACACTTTCTTTGGGTAGCCAACCGCATTGTTCCGGACAAAGGGGTCGATGTCTATGTCAGTTCTTTGGATTCGGATGAGCGCAGGTTGCTGATCCACAACGCCTCGTTTCCCTCTTACGTTCTTCCCGGCTACATCCTCTTTACCCGTGAAGGCAAGCTCCTGGCACAAGATTTTGACTTGAAGGCTCTCAAGACCAGCGGAGAGCCGTTTCCCATTGTACGCAATCGACTGCAGTCGAACCATTTCGACGGCTATTCCTTCTATTCGGTCTCGCAAAATGGAACGCTCGTTTATCTACCTGAGGTTTTCCGCCCTTTTCGGCTAGGCTGGAGAGACCGGTCCGGCAAACCAGTCGGAAACTATTCCGAAGACGGAACGTCATCGGAAATCCAGCAACTGTCTCCCGATGGCAACAGCGTCTTGCTGAGCGTTTTTTCTCCCGAAACACAACTGGGAGATATTTGGACCCATCAATTCCGCGACGCCATGACCAGAAAAATTACCTCGAACCCTGTCTCGTCGGGCGGAAGAATCGTGCGGTCTCCGGATGGGCGCCAGGTGTTGTATTCCTCTCGGCAGGAAGGCATTTTTACTCTGCGTCGTAGGTTTGTCGATGGTTCGGGCACGGAAGAAGAATTGGTACAGTCGGCGCGCTGGATCGCCCCTCGCGCGTGGTCGCCGGACGGGCGTTTTGTCCTTTATCAGTCCGTAGATCCGCAGAGCGGCTATGATCTCTTTGTTCTGCCTTTGTTCGGAGACAAAAAGCCAATACCCTTCCTGCAAACGCAGTTCAACGAAGGACATGCCGTTTTTGCGCCGAATGGTCGGTGGGTCGCCTATTTGTCTGATCAGTCGGGACGCTACGAAGTTTACGTGCGCCCCTTTCCTGATCCCGGCAAGCAATGGCAGATATCGTCGGGAATAGCGGGCGACGCCGAGGGTGGCAGCCCGGTTCGATTGCGATGGAGCCGCGATGGTAAGGAATTGTTTTATCTCGCTGCCGACTGGACCTTGATGTCCGTCCCGATAACCATCGCCGGTGACTTTCACGCTGGCGTTCCTCGCCCTATGTTTGCCCTCGGACCCGGCGCTCAATTCGACGTTGCTCCAGACGGGAAGAAATTTCTCGTCAACTCACCGCTGCCGGACGCACAACCCGTCCCGCTCAACGTGGTGGTCAACTGGTCCACCGAATTTGCGTCCAGGTAACATCCGGAACTCCGCATAAGTCGGCTTGCCAGACTTTCACTCGCAGGGTGTCTTTCAGGTTCCTGTCGTTCCGTTTGTGGCGGGAACGCTGGTGGGACGTGCAGCGTTGTTTTTTGGCGAAGGCTTCTTAGGAATGCGTTATGGAGCGACGGCGAGTGAATTTGTACTGCATCAAGAGTCGGCTTCCATCGGGATGGTTGTGGCACTGCTTACGGTCTTCGTAGCAATTCGCTGGTTCCTGTTTGGTCGTAGAAACCAGCTATCCCCGGCAGGCTAAAGTTCAGCCACGCGGCGCTGAAGCTCGCGGGTAATCTCGTTCGGATCCGCGTCAGCGGAAAAGCGAACTGGTTGCCCAATGGTCACTTGCACGTGCCCTGGAGGCGCCAGCAGGCGATTTTGCTGTTTCAGCTCGTAGAGTCCTGCAATTCGTATAGGAACGACCGGAATGTTCAACTGTTTCGCAAGGAGGCCAATGCCAGACCGAAACGCAACGATGCGCCCATCTACAGTCGTTTGGCCCTCCGGAAAGACCAAAATATTCCAGCCGCGATCCGCAAGATTGCCAGCAAACGAGAAACTCTTCAGGAAGCCAGACTGCTGGGGCAGTGGAAATACGTTGAAAAGCGACAAAGCCAGGAAATAATCGAGGCGCTCCAGAAGACCTCCAAATAGGTTCATCTCCGTCGGCGGACGCCGCATTCGGGCCAGTCGTTCACCGCCCATGGCCGTCGCCAGGCGGTTTCGAAATCGCGCGGGTAAGGCCGGGAGAATCCAGGCGATATCCAGGTAGGTCACGTGGTTAGAGATGACCAAAACCGGCCCGCGAAGGTTTCGCAGATTCTCACGGCCCCGGACCCGGGGTGCCGCGAGAATATAAGTAGACGGCCAGGCGAGCAGGTAATAGACGGCCAGACGAACGGCGGTTATCAGCCAGCTTTGCGGCCAGTCCGGATAGACATGCTGAACGGACGAAGCACGAGTCTCGGTGAGAAGTTTTTCCAGTTGAGCGATGCTTCCCAATTCACTGAATCGCACCTCGTTGAAATCAGTCTGATAGCGGTCTTCGAGAGCGCTCATCAACTCGACACGATCGAGCGAAGTCATTTTCAAGTCGGCCTCCAGGCTGGAGTTTCGCGATCCGGAGGTGACCGGACGTCCGGTGATTTTCGTGATCAGACTGGCCACGGCGCTTTCCCCCTCTGGGGATGACGCAGCACCGACTTTGGCGTTCACAACCTCCCGGATACGCGGGAGCAGCGGCTTCAGAGTTGGCGTACGTGGGAAATCGGGATCAGGCCATACCAACCAGTGCCGAATCTGTTGATATTCCGCGAGTGAACGATTGGCGTTTTGCACCGCTGACTCGGGATTCGAACGAGCGCCATCCATCAAGAGCACGGCGCAGGGCTCCGCGTTGCCGTCTCGTTCGAGTCCGACCACTACGCAATCTCTGACGTCCTGCTGCCGGCGTACCGCTTTTTCCAGATCTTCGGGATATACATTCATGCCGGCGGGCGTGACGATCACGTTTTTCCTGCGGCCCTTGAAATACAGACGGCCCTGCTCATCGGTTTCGGCCAAGTCCCCGGTGTGGAACCAGCCGTCCGACTCTGCGACCGGTTGCGCTCGATCCTCGTGGCGATAAGCCTTAGCCACATTCTCACCGCGCACCAGGATTTCGCCCTGCTCGTCGACGCGAACGTCCATCCCCGGAAAGATTTTGCCAATCGAGCCCTTCGCAGGACGGAATGGGTGATTCAGGCTGATGATCGAAGTGGTTTCCGTCATACCGTATCCCTGAATCGCGGCATATCCGAGACGCCCCCAAAACGCTTCCACCTGTTCGGGCAGGGCAGCTCCTCCAGAAATGAAGGCCCAGAACTTCCAGCCAAGGAGTGAGTGAACACGCCGGAATCGCCACCAGCGCCGAAGAAAGTGTTCCTTCTCTGCACGCGCGAAATCCTCGTTGAATTGCAGGGTCCGACCGTCGCGTTCCACTCGCCGTTGGATTTCGCGTTGCAAAGTTTCGATGAACCGGGGAACCGCAACAACGACAGACACTCGCTCATGGCGAATTACGTCGATCATCTCGGATGGCTTCAGGGAATCGATAAACACTACGGTGCCTGCCAAGAATGGTGGAATGAAAATGCCCATGATCTGTCCGAACACATGGCTCAGAGGCAGCAGGTTCAGGAAGCGCAAAGGATGAAAGATACGCTCGTAACGAAGATACTTCTGAATTTCGCGCTCGACTGGCTCGATGTTGGCGAGCACGTTGCCGTGAGAAATCACCACGCCTCGAGGCTCTGACGTGGTGCCCGAAGTGAAGATGATTTCCAGCGTGTCGTCGCGCGAGAGCGGTGGCGCGGGGTAGGGCGAAGAGTCCTGGGCGGCCGTGAGTTCGGATACCGATTCCAGGATAACGACGTCCATCGGGAAATCAGGATCGCGAAGGGTACGATCGCGGAAGATCAGCTTTGCATGGACCTGGCGCGCGATGCGCGACACCAGCTCACGCGTAGATCCATGATCTACGGGCACAATCATGGCGCCACGCAAAAGGCATCCGAAAAACGCGACGATCCACTCAGGCGAGTTTTCGCCCCACAGTAAAACGGCACCGCCTGGCCCTATACCGCGAAATTCCAATTCGCGTGCCAGTCGATTGGCACCCTGGGCAATTCGCTCATAGCTCCAGGTTTCCATGCGATAACCGCGACGAAAGCGCATCGCGACTTCGTTTCCGTTTGCCGCATACTTCAAAAAAAAATCGATCAGCGACTGCACCGTAGTCCTTGACCAAGCCTGGTCAGAAACTCAGGCATCAAATGACGGGCTCGTTCTTGTAGATCTGGCGGACCCAACCCGCTTGATGAAATTACAGAATATGGGGCACATACGCAAAGCAGTGGTGATCGGCGCAGGACCCAGTTTGACTTCAGCACCTGGCCATATCGCTTGAGGACGGTGTTCCATTCGGGGGGTGATTCCCACTTCTAGCGCAGGCAACTGCAAACCTCGGGATCCCTGGTCCGGCTCTCGGAGTCGAGGCCGTCGAGACTAGCTCCAGGGGCCGACAAATCGAAAAATAGTTCTTATTCCTGAGCATCGGGATCGACGATGGTAATGACATCACAAAAATAGGTCGATTGCCGGTCTGCGACGTGAAGGCCCAGTACGGCCAGCGATGGCGGTGATTGGGGTGACCGGCTAGGTATGATATGGGGAATCGAATCTAGATTAAGCTTCGATCTGTTGCGCCAGCAAGTCGCGGCTGAAAGCCACCCGGCGGTCCAGCGCGACGGCCGCGAAATACGTGCACCGGCCGCGCTCTTTTTCCGCCCAAGCCATCAAAGAGGGCGCGAGCCGAGCCACTGTGGTCTTCACCGCATTCAGAATCCGATAGTACAAGCCGATGGCGCGAATCTCGCTGCGGTCTTCTGGACGATCGGGACACAGCATCAGCAGTTGCATTACCCGTGCAAAATCATCACCTGCCGCTTGCTCGCTGATACCGGTCACATCCTGCACTTCCAAAGACAGGACATGGCCCGTCGAACTTGCAATCACCGAGCGGCAATAGGGCACGAAGAACTGCAGAAAGAATGCCAACGAACAAACCAGAATGATCGCCGCAATCATCGTGACCCCGCCATCGCCAGTCGCTGAGGCGACAGACGCGCTTCATCCGGCACTCGCCAGAACGCATAAGCCCACGACATTGGCAGCAGGCAACCGATCACCGGCACCATATAGGCCACGTAGGAATAAAAGGTTGGGTGCAGATTCGAAAGCGAATAACTCGCAGCGTAAGCGCTGAAGTAAATCCCCAGGGACAGCACCAGTTGTACTAACAGAGCCTGCGTATGGCGCATCTTCAAAACCGCAGCCCACAAAACGTAGGTCAAAACCAGCCCGACAAAATATAGGTTCTGTGAAAGCTCAAACGCGAAATACGTGAGCATGCGGTGGGAAGACTGACTCACCACCGCATAGGAGAACCATGAAGTTCCGGCCAGCAGTACGATCGCTCCGATGCGAAGGTAGCGCTCGACCTTCATTTCCTCGAAAACCGATACGTATAAGCTGATCAGGCCGAAATACAGAATGATCGTGAGCAATGCATCGGAGTAAAAATAGAAGTATCGGTAGGTGATCGACTTCACGCCGCCATCGTGAGTCAGGATGTGATATCTCCCGAGGCTCACGAAAACGCATAACAACATATAGAGGTTCAAAACAAAGTATTTCTTCAGAACCTTACGACGGACGGCACATACCACCACGAGCGCTTCTAGGAGCGTTCCCAGCAGAAGTATCGCGTAGCTCGCGGATCCAGGCATCTCACCCTTGTCAATGGGCCCTGGTCCGCTGTCTCGTTCGACAGCCGACTAACGGTTCCGGCTTACTTCCAAGGTGCTGGTGCCGGATCAGGTCCGTTTTTCCAGGGCGCTGGTGCTGGGTCTGGTCCGTTCTTCCAAGGTGCGGGAGCCGGATCAGGCCCATTCTTCATCACCGGTACCGGTGCAGCGCCGTTCGCCATAATGAACGAACCGTCGCCGTGTGCCGCTACCGCTGTTTTCAGGCCCATCGCCCCGACCAGAATTACCATCGGGCAGAACAGTACAACCAGTCTACGTGACATTTGAGAGGCCTCCGGGGAATGAGTAACCCGGAAGCGACTTTATATTAAGTTACAGTAATGTCAAGCAGCTCGAGGCTGTAGGCCTGTCGCTAATCGGTACACACCTTGACGCTCGTCGTTTCGCCTGACTTTCGCCCGGCGGACAACGGCTCTTGCTGTGACCTCGCGCAGAATAAGATTTCCCACAGGTCCGGTCAACGGTACGTGCGTACTACTGGAATTGGGACTCTCTAACCATCCCCACGGGGGGACGCAATGCCAGCCCTGCTCGACGCGCTTGCGGCACCGGGACGTCTGCGCGCTCCTACCTCGCGCCTGGTCCCTCGCGTAGGGCCGCACTTCCCTTGACGGGTTCCCCAATCCTCCGTAGCATGAAATGTTGCAACGTGCCGGCGTAGCTCAGTGGTAGAGCGAGGGTCTCATAATCCCTAGGCCGTGGGTTCGATTCCCTCCGCCGGCACCATTCGCACCACGAATCCATCCCCTCCTTTTTTGTGTCTATGTCGATACCTCTTTGTGTACGGATTTGCTGCGTCGGCCGTGCCGGAACTAGGGCTGGTTTTTCGACCCGCTTTCTTCGCTAAAACTCCCTAACTGCCGCGTTTTTAGGTGTTTCTCTGATCTGCCTCGTAAACCAGCATTCCCAGCTAGATCCCGTGCCCGCTTCGGGCGCGAAAGCATTATCAGCCTTTTGCGCAACGCGTTAGCCCGTCGTTCTGGCCCAACTACAGTGATCCCTGCAATAGTCTTGCTAAGGAGTTCCTCACCATGTCATCTGCCCAGGGAGGTTTTAAACTGTGGTGCCTCGCCCGTTTGACACGACCCATTCGAGGACCGCGCCCGAGTGAAGTTGGCCATGGCAATTCCGGCTCAAATGGTTCCATAAGGAACTCTCGCTTCGTCTCTCCGCTCCTCGGTCTGGTGATCGTTTTCATCTTTATCGGCATCTCCGGCTGCGCGGGTGGTTTCCAAGGTTCCAAGCCTCTAGCCGCGCAAGCTCCGACTGTCACCCAGCCAGCGAATCAGACCGTAATGGTCGGCCAGACGGCCACCTTTAGCGTTACCGCCACCGGCACAGGCCCACTCACTTATCAATGGTATAAAAATGGCGTTGCTATTAGTGGCGCGACCTCCAGCACGTACACGACTCCTGGGGCTGCAACAGGGGACAGCGGCGCGGTTTTCACCGTAACCGTATCGAACTCAACGGGATCAGCAACCAGCGGCCCAGCAACCCTCACCGTCCAGACCCCCGCTCCCCTGGCAAAGAGCATTGTTCCCAGCACCGCAACCCCACCCTACAACGCTCCGGTGATGCTTGTGCCTACGTTCTCTGGCGGCACCGCCGTCATCGGTTCGACCGGCGTGGGTAGTTCCGACATCACGGCTTCCGCCGTAAGTGGCGCCTCCTATCCAACACCCGCGCTCACTTCGCCCAAGACCTACACGTTGACCGTCACCGACTCGAAGGGAAACGTTGTTTCCACCACCTGCATGGTCACGCCAACCAGTGTGGCGATCACTCCGATTACGCCCGCGAATCAAACCGTCGCACCCGGTCACGTCAACTTCACGGCCACCGCGACCGGCGGCGTAACCAACAACCTGACGTGGACCGCTTCTTCCGGAACCTTCAGCGGCAACGTGTGGACCTCGCCGAATGTAGTCGGCACATATACAATCAAGGCCACCAGCGTCGACAATCCATCCGTATCGGTCTCCACCACCGCGATCATCAGCGGCCCGGTCATTGCTACCCAGCCGCTAACCCAGCACGACTGCACCGGCGGCAACATATCGCTATCGGTCATCGCTAATTACGCGACCAGCTATCAGTGGAATTTGAACAGCGCCCCGATTCCGGGCGCTACCAACTCGACGTACACCATTACCGGAGCCACCTCCGCGAATGCCGGAAATTACTCGGTCACCGTCACCAACGCAATCGGCAGTGTGACCTCCAGCGTTGCCGCGGTCGCTGTCGGTTCGTCCATCACATTGAATCCAGCCAATGTGTCCCTTCGCCCTGCGCAAACCGGCACGTTTTCCGTAGCCGCCCAAGGTCTGACGCCATTCACTTATAAGTGGTACCAAATCCCGTCCGGCGGCACGACCGGTGTCGCCATTTCCGGCGCCACCGCGGACACTTACACCACGCCAGGCGTCGATATGACCTACAACGGCGCGAAATATTACGCCGCCGTAACCGATTCCTGCGCCGGAACCCCGCTGGACAGCACTCAGGCCACAATGACGGTTACGGCAGGCAATACCTCACCTACCATCACGATTCAGCCTGTAGGAGTCACAGTTTCTCCTGGGGGAACGACGTCATTCAGCGTCACCGCTACTGGAACTCCGGCGCTGTCCTACCAGTGGTACAGAATTCCCGCCGGCCAGACGACGGGCATCGCAATTGGCGGAGCCACCTCCGCAACCTACAATGTGCCGGGATCGGCGACCACCACCGCCAACGACCAGGACGCCTACTACGTCGTCGTGTCCAACGCCTACGGCCAGGTCCTCTCGCAGCACGCCACCCTCGCGGTCGGCAATGGCATCCTGATCACCGGCCAACCCGTTACGCAATATGTCAACGTGGGAGATCCTGCGACGTATCAGGTAACCGCGACTTCCGCCCTGCCCTTGACCTATCAGTGGTACGAAGCTCCGCCTGGGAGTTCCACATTTACTGCCGTCCCGGGCGCCACCAGTTCGACTTACACCGTGGCCAACACCACCGCCGCGGAGTCCGGATCGGTCTTCTACGCCGTGGTCAGCAACGGCAGCACGCCGTCGGTCACCAGCAGCTCCGCCGCGCTTTGGGTCGGTCCACTGTCGTCGGTTCCGAATCTTTGCAACACCAATTGGTCCGCGCTCGGAAACGCTGTGGCTGAAGCCGGATGCAGCTTTCAATTGACCACCTCGACCAACAATCAGCACGGCGAAATTATTTGGCCAACACTCATTTCCACCGGCGACATCCAGCTTAGCTTCACGATGACGCTCAGCAATCCCAGCCCAACGCCGGCAGATGGCTTCGCTGTAGTGCTGGGCGACCCCTCTCTAGGGGCCACACTCACCAGCCTGGGCGCGACTGGCATGGGCCTGGGAGCGAAAGGAATACCCGGCCTCGCGTTCGGCTTCGATACTTACCGCAATGCCGGCGAGCCACCCGTGCCCTACGTCGCTGTCGGCAGGGGTGAAGCGGCGCAGTGGGAGAATCCCTGGTTCTACATCAACGGAAGCATTCCACCGCTCGTGGCCGTCGGCCAGACCATTTCACATACCTATACCGTTTCCCTAATGCAAGGACAGCTGGTTGAGACGCTGGACGGCGTGCAAGTCTTTTCCGGAACCGTTGATCCGCCGCCCGTGGCTTATCTCTACGTCACTTCCTCAACCGGAGGCTCGTGGGAGACGGCCGTCATCAGTAACGTGTCATCCACGGTTTCAGCGCCCCCAAATTGATGTCAGGCGCGCAAGGAGAATTATGATGCGAACGATTCTATTGGCAACCGCTCTGTTATTTACCGGAGCCTCGGCTGCGGTGGCCCAGGAGTCCTACAGCGGAGACGCGGCCGTCACCTATCATTGGGTACGCACCAATGCGGGACCCGGACAATGCGGATGCTTCGGCCTGAATGGCGCCGGAATTTCGGGTTCGTGGAACGTGCACGGCCCATGGTCCGTAGTGGTCGATGCCAGCAGCGAATTCACCACCAACGCTTCATCGACCGGGAACTCTTTAACACTCACCTCGTTTCTGGCGGGCGGACGTTTCCAACTTCCGCAACCCTGGCTCCGTCGAATTCGCAGGCATAAGCCCCAGCCGTTTGCCGAAGTGCTGGTAGGCGCGGCACACGCAGGCGGCGGTGAAGCCGGCGTTGGCGACGCGTCCTTTGGATTTGCGGCTCGCGTTGGCGGAGGCATCGATGTGCCGTTAGGTTCTCGCTTCGCCCTCCGCGCCATTCAAATCGACTACTTCCCCACGACCTTTGCGAACGCCACCAACGATCACCAAAACAATCTCATGGTAAGCGCCGGCATTGTCTTTCACTGGTCGCTCCAAAAATAAACCCATCGAGGGGCGCTCTTGGAGCGCGTCCCGGTGAGCACCTTGCGAGTCGGCCCTGCTCTCTCTCGCCGAGACAACGTCCGAAGGCGCCCCTACAGCGCCTCTACTATCCACAACGGCCCTCTCAATTCGCAACGTTGGCATGCCAGTAAGAGCGTCGAGGCATCGACCCGCCTTCCTGTACTATTGGTTTTCCATGAGCCTCCCTGCCTCGGTTGAAACCAACCATCCGCTACGCAGTATCAAGAAGCTGTGCGTGTTCTGCGGATCGAGCACCGGCAACCGCCCGGTCTATCAGGAAGCAGCAGCTCAACTAGGCGATCAACTCGCCAGTTTGGGCATTGCCCTGGTCTACGGCGGCGGCCGCGTTGGCTTGATGGGCCTGCTGGCCGATTCGGTTCTACGCGGCGGCGGTGAAGCCATCGGTGTCATGTCAAGA
>OBLW0100004504.1_pt1 | contig 10627 bp, 5 predicted proteins | sample 1520161 | NCBI WGS metagenome assembly OBLW01 (sample SAMEA3539309, study PRJEB22396) | soil metagenome | biome: tundra; feature: field; material: soil | place: USA | collected 2010-05 | depth 0.15 m
GTAGAGACGGGGCTTGCCCCGTCTCACTCTGCGGCGGGAGACGCGGCAAGCCGCGCCTCTACGGAATGTTCAGGGCTGGCCAGCGACATGCGAAGTTTCCGCAGCCCGTCTTTGCCGTTCGATTGTACGGCAGATACGATGCAACATGCATTCCCGGTTTCGCCTTGACACTGGGACTCCGCACGGCTACGCTACGGCGCGATTCCAACATCTGCAATCTGGAGGTCAGTTCTGAGCTACCTGGGCCGTCGTTTCCGAGTTCGCCGAGATTTCTTCGTGGCGGCGATTCTCTCCACTTTCATCGCAACTCTCATCGTAATGGCGCTGGCAGGCCCCGCATCGGGAGCCGCCAAGAAAATCATCATCGACACCGATCCCGGATCTGACGATGCCATGGCTTTGATGCTGGCGCTGAACTCGCCCGAATTGGATGTCCGCGCTGTCACCGTCGTGCCCGGCAACGTAACCGCCAAGCAGGGGCTGGAGAATGCCCTGCGCATGATGTCGCTGGCCAATCGTTGCGATATTCCAGTTTCCGCCGGAGCCCAGCACCCGCTCTTCCAGAAATTGATCACGGCGGAATTTTGGCACGGCAAGAATGGGCTGGCCAATATCGAATTGCCGCCCAGTAAATGCAAAGTCGACTCGCGATGGGGTCCGGACCTGATCATCGAGATGGTGCACGCCGCTCCACACGAAATCACGCTGGTCCCGGTCGGCCCGCTCACCAACATCGCGCTCGCGGTAGAGAAAGATCCCTCCATCGTTCCTCTGGTGAAAGAAGTCATCATCATGGGCGGCTCGATCACCGGAGGGAATTCCACCGCCGCCGCCGAAGCCAATATCTATAACGATCCCGAAGCAGCGCAGATTGTTTTTCAGGCCGGCTGGCCCCTCACCATGGTTGGCCTCGATGTCGGCGACAAGACGTTGCTTTCGCCGAAGTACCTCGAACAACTCGGCAAGACCCACGGGCCGGTGAATGATTTCATCTATCAGGTGGCGCACTATCTGATCGATCTGTCGGCCCAATTCGGTTGGAGCGGCACGCCGATGTATGATCCGCTCGCCGTCGGCGTGGCTATTGATGCAACCCTGGTGAAAGCGCCTCCGATGCACGTGGATGTTGAGACCCGGGGCGAATTCACACGGGGTGAGACGGTCGCCAATCGCCACGGCACTGTGGAGCGCAATGTGTTGCGCGGTGATCGCTACATCATCGAAGGTCTCGATAAAGTCGAACCCAATGCGAAAGTGTGCGTCGAGGTCGATGCCGACCGCTTCCTGCAGTTGTTCGTTTCCAGAATTCGCGGCAAGTAGTTTTCGGGAAGGGCACGGATTCATCCCTGCCGACCAGAGCCGCAAAAACCGGGGCTTCAGCCCCTGCGGGTCGAACTGGCGAACTTTAAGGAGAACTGATGTTCACACCCCACACTCTGGGTATTGCACTGTTTATGATGATCACGAGCGCCATCTGCTGGGGCTCCTGGGCCAACACCTACAAGGGCGTCAAGAATTATCGCTTCGAATTGTTTTACTGGGACTACGCCGTCGGCATTTTCCTGGTGTCGCTGATTCTCGCGTTGACCATGGGGAGCACGGGCAATGACGCTTCGAGTTTTATGAACAACGTGCGGTCCGCCGACACCAATAACATCGTTTCCACCATGGTTGGAGGCGCCATCTTCAATCTAGCGAACCTGCTGCTGGTGGCCGCGATTGATATGGCTGGGCTCGCCATCGCCTTTCCGGTTGCCATTGGAATCGCGCTCGTCGTCGGCGTAATTTCGAGCTACGCCTTCCAGCCCAAGGGAAATGCAGCATTGCTTGCCGCGGGTGTTCTTTGCGCCCTCATCGCCGTCGTGCTCGACGGAAAGGCCTACGGCAGTCTGGCAATCGCTGGCCGCTCCGTTTCAAAGAAGAGCATCGTCGTCTGCGTGGTATCCGGCGTTCTCATGGGACTGTGGGCTCCGTTCGTGGCACACGCGATGACTAACGGCAACACGCTTGGTCCCTACAGCATTGCCGTCTTCCTCACGCTGGGCGCGCTGCTCTCGTGTCTGATCTGGAACGTCTATTTCATGAAGCATCCGCTGATCGGCGAGCCTGTCAAATTCAGCGGCTTCTTCAGCGCGCCCATCTCCGGCCACGCGCTCGGACTGCTCGGCGGATTCATCTGGGGCATCGGCATGGTTTTCAATCTGGTCGCCGCCAGCTTTACCGGAGTAGCAATTTCGTATGCCATCGGACAATCCGCGCCCATGGTCGCCGCGCTCTGGGGAGTTCTTGCCTGGAAGGAATTCGAGGGCGCGCCCGGTAAAGCCAAAGTGTACCTGACCCTGATGTTCGTCTTCTATGGTCTGGGAATCTTGCTGGTGGCGAGGGCCAATGGCTAGCAAATTCCTGTAGAGGCGGCTCTTGCTTCGTCGCACTCCGCGGCAGGGGAATCCGATGCGTGTCCAGAGCCCGGGCGCTCCATTCAGCTTTTCCGCAGCCGGTAAAGTCGCGTCCACTTCCGCCCACGAGTTGTAAGATTCTCCGTAAGAAGGTTTTCCTCGGGATATGGACTCATGAATCGCAGGCTGGCCGCGGTCGTTGTCGCACTGTGGGTCATCGCAATTTCACTAGGCGCGGCGCAACCGCATTCCGCGCCCGCTGCGAAAGTCGAACCCGCACGCCCACCCACGCCTCCCAAAGTCAAGTTCGTTGACATCGCGGAACGTGCCGGCCTGACTGCCAAAACCGAAGACGGAGGCGACAAGACTAAGCGCTATATCATCGAAACCACCGGCAGCGGCGCCGCTTTTTTTGACTTCGACAACGACGGCTGGCCTGATATTTTCCTCGTCAACGGCAGCCGGCTGGAAGGTTTTCCCAAGGGTCAAGAGCCAACCAGCCATCTCTACCGCAACAACCACGATGGCACGTTCGCAGATGTCACCCAAAAAGCCGGCGTCGGCTTGGTCGGCTGGGGCCAGGGAGTTTGCGCCGGCGACTACGATAACGACGGATTGGTCGACCTGTTCGTCACCTTCTGGGGCCACGACGTTCTACTCCACAACAATGGGGACGGCACTTTCACCGACGTCACCCGCAAGGCTGGCCTGTGGCATGACGATGTGCGCTGGTCGACCGGCTGCTCCTTTGTCGATTATGACCGCGACGGACGCCTCGATCTGTTCATCGCCCACTACGTTGACTTCGATCCTCAGCACACGCCCGAGCCCGGCAGCGGCGCCGCTTGCCTGTGGAAGGGGATGCCGGTGATGTGCGGTCCACGCGGCCTGAAAGGGACGCATAGCGAGCTCTACCACAACAACGGCGACGGCACTTTCACCGACGTAAGCCAGGCTTCGGGAGTCGCAAAGACCGATGCCTATTTCTGCTTCACCGTACTCACCGGCGACTTTGAAAATAACGGCTGGCCCGATATTTATGTCACCTGCGATTCCACGCCCAGCCTGCTCTTTCACAACAACCGCGATGGCACCTTCACCGAAACCGCCGTGGAGGCTGGCGTAGCCTTCAACGACGGAGGCCGCGAGCAAGCCGGCATGGGCGCCGATGCGGTCGACTACGATGGCGACGGATGGCTCGACATCATCAAAACGAATTTCTCCGACGACACGGCGACGCTTTATCGCAACAATCACGACGGAACATTTTCTGATGTCACAGCGGCCGCCGGACTTGGCAAGAATTCCCAATTCCTGGGATGGGGGACTCTCTTCCTCGACATCGACAACGACGGCTGGCCCGACATTTTCATGGCAAACGGTCACGTCTACCCTGAACTTGATAACAGAGGTCTCAACAACACATTCCGCGAACGCAAGATTCTGTACTGGAACGAGCACAACGGCAGATTCCGCGACATCTCGCTCGATTCCGGCGCGGGCATCACTGCTCCCTTCAACAGCCATGGCGTAGCTGCCGCTGATTTTGACAATGACGGAGCCGTCGAGATCCTGGTGAACAACAGTCATGATCGTCCCAGCCTGCTAAAAAATTTGGGCGAGCACGGCAACTGGATTCTACTGAAATTGGAAGGAACGAAGTCCAACCGCGACGCTATCGGCGCTAGAGTTACCGTCCGCGTGGGCGATCAGCAGCAGACGCAGGAGGTTCGCAGCGGCGGAGGATACATATCGCAAAGTGACTTCCGCCTGCATTTCGGGCTGGGCAAAGCCACCAAGGCTGATGCCATCGAGATTCGCTGGCCGAGCGGCCTGCTACAGCGCTCGGAGAACGTAGCCGGCAACCGCGTCGTAAAAATCCGCGAAAGCATAGGCATTATGGAAAAGTGAATTACCAGTCCGGGCCCGATCTTCCACAGCCTCACCACAAAAACTCTTGACATTGCTTTTCTAATCTATTTATATGACCCATCGCTAAAAAGGGAAGCTCCACGTTTGAGCAGCGAGGAAGTCGATCCCAAATTACCACTCACTTTGGCAGAAACAAGAGTGGCCGTCTAAGGTGGAAACCGATGCTGAAGAGAAAAGCGCTGCTGGTAGCGGTTCTGGGTTCCGTGTTTTCCCTCTGTCCACTTCTTTATAGCCAGGCGAACGGCAGTCTTTCCGGAACGGTTACCGATAAAACCGGGTCCGTCATCGCCGGAGCTGCGGTGAAAATCAGCTCACAGGACACAGGTCTCACGCGCGACGTGAAGACCGATGGGTCAGGGCATTACCTTGTGCCGCTATTGCCGGTATCGCACTACACCATCCGAGTGGAGTCGCAGGGCTTCCGGACCACCGAGCAGAAAGACATCCGTCTGCAAGTGGATGAACACCTCGAAATCGATTTCACGCTCAACCCTGCAGCGGTGAGCCAGACCGTCGAGGTCAGCGCCGAAGAAGTAGCAGTGGAGACCACGAACCCAACCCTCGGCCAGGTGATCACCTCCGAAGAAGTTGCGGACCTCCCGCTGAACGGACGCGACTTCGTCCAGTTGGCGACGCTGACCCCAGGCACAACGCAGGAAACCAACCCTAACAGCTTTTTCAACGGCGGCGCCAGCAGCGAAGTCTCGGCGCGCGGAACATTTTCTCTTTCGGTGGGAGGTTCGCGGGCCCAGGAAACCGATTGGCTACTCGATGGCGTTGACAACAACGAGCTGACTGCGGGCGGCATCTCGATCTTGCCTTCGATCGATGCCATCCAGGAATTCAAAGTCCTGACCTATAACTATTCTGCCGAATACGGTACACGCGCCGGGCCGACTGTGTTGGTTACGACGAAGTCGGGAACGAACAAGTTGCACGGAACCCTGTTCGAGTTCTTCCGCAATACCTCCTTAGACGCGAAGAGCGCTCTTGCTCTCACGAAAGAACAGTTCAACTTGAATCAGTTTGGCGGGGCGTTGGGTGGGGCGCTCCAGAAGGACAAGACGTTTTTCTTCGCCGATTATCAGGGGAAAAGGCAGCGGCACGGGATACCGTTCAACGGTCTGATTCCGACGCCAGCAATGATGAATGGCGACTTTAGTCTGGATCCTTTCGGCCTTGACGCGCGAGGACCTGGCAACCCAAACGGTTTCACCACTAACATTGTCAACCCCGGCGACAGTACCACTCCATTTGCGCCGTTCCTTTGCGACAGCTCTTTGAACCCCATTCCTGCCGATGCAAACGGCCACCAGACAGGTGGGGCACCCTGCAACAAAATCCCCTCGAACATGTTTAACCCCGCGGACATGGCTAACCCGGCGAACAACCCCGCCGGCTACGCGATGATCCAGCTTTATCCGACGGCTAACGCGCCCAATCCGGGCCTGGGGACCAACTTCTCTGACGTGCCCGTCAGAAGACTGAACGAAGGTGAGTTTGACGTCAAGCTCGATCACAACTTCTCGAGTAACGATTCTGCCTTTGCTCGCTTCAGCTACGATCAGGCGAACTCGTACGTCCCCGGTGGCGCGCCTGGGTTTGCGGAAGCTAGCGCTTTCGCCAGCAATCAAGCCATCAGCAACCACGGACGCAACGTGGCTGTCGCGGAAACTCACATTTTCTCCGACCGAAACATTAACCAGTTAACACTGGGCTTCAACCGAATTTTCAATCACATTTTGTCCGTCGCCGGAAGCGGCACCTGTGAAGCCGCGAACATCGGCATCTTGGGCGCAGACCTGAACAGCAAGTGTCCGAACGCTCCTGCTGGGCTTACAAACCAGTCATCCAAGGACTGCTTGAGCTGCGGCTTGAGTTCCACCTTGATGAACAGCTATTGGTCACTTGGTGATCGCGGATTTGCCCCATTCCAGGGTGGGACCAACGTTTTCTCTGTCTCTGACTCTTTTGACATGATTCGTGGCAAGCATGATATCCGCGTGGGCATGGGATTCCGCGCAAACCAGATGAATGTGGAAGCCGAAGGTTTCCAAGACGGTTTCTACATCAACTTCGGCCTTTCGGGCGATGCCGCGGCAGACCTGCTCCTGGGTGAGCTCGGTGGAGGAATCCACGATCAGACGTTCTTCGGAGCCACGACGGGCCGTCGCTGGAAACTGTTCCGTCCCTTTGTTGAGGACAACTGGCGTGTGACCAGGGATTTGACGTTGAACTTGGGTGTGGCGTGGGCTCTCGTCACGCAGATCACCGAGGCCCAGAATCGCCAATCTAACTTCGATTTCAGCAGCGGCAAGTTCTATGTTGCCGGCAAAGCCGACTTTGGCGCTTGCTCGATCTGCGTTCGTTCGGACGGGAATGTTGGCATCCAGATGGACAAGACTGCTTTCGAGCCTCGTATTGGACTCGCTTGGAAACCCTTTGGATCTCAGACGACGGCGGTCCGCGCCGGCTATGCGATCTTCCACGATTCGTCGTGGAACCAGGGTGCACAAGGGTTGTGGGAGAATCCACCCTACTTCGCGGAGTCGGACAACTTCTCTGGTCCCTGCCCGTTTAACAACGCATCCCAGTCCCTACCCGCAGCCTGCGGCACTCAGTTCCTTTTTCTCCATCCCGACCCCGTTTCTGGCATATTGGAACCGATTACTCCGCCCCTGAGCCCCCAACTCTATCCGGGCGCGCTTCAGTCGCAAGACCTCAATTTCAAACAGGGCCGCGTACAGCAGTTCAACCTGAATATCGAGCGTCAGTTGCCCGGCAATATCGTGCTAACAGCAGGGTACGCGGGCTCGCGTAGTTCGCACATTCTGGTGGACGGCCTGAACCTGAACGTGGGATCTCCGTCGGCCTGCGGCGGCAGCGTCCCGGGGTACACACTCGGTTGCGGTCCCGGCGGAGCATCATTCGGGCCGAAGTGGGGCGCGCCGACGTTCCTGGACGCCTTGACCATAAATAATAATAACGACTATGGCAAGGCTCACTACGACTCGTTTCAGATCAAGGCAGAGACGAAGAGTATCCGGCACGGACTTTATGCCCTGTTGGGCTACACCTACTCTCGCACCTTTGACAGCGGAATGGCGGATGGCGTGGGCACCTTCCCCGGTGCAACGTATTTCCCGTTGCCTGGATATCAGAAACTCGATTGGGGACTCTCTCAACTCAACCTCAATGACCAGTTCACGGCCAGCGTGACGTATGACTTGCCCTTTGGAAAGGGTAAGCGGTTCGGTGGTGACTGGAGCGGCCCAGTGAACACAGTCTTGGGAAATTGGGAGGTGGATGTGATTGAAAAAGCCACATCGGGTTTCCCGCTTTTTGTGGTTGATAGTGCCAACGGAAGCGGGGCCGGCCTTCCTGGGGATTCAGGGGTAAATTTCTCCTGGAATGGAAATGGTTTAAACCGGCCCGATGAAGTAGGTGACCCAAACAAGCCGGGTCCGGTGGCGGCAAATCCCGGTTGCCTAGTTACACCCCCCACCCAAGTACATACGCTTAAGAACTGGTTTAATCCCTGCGCTTTTGCACACGCGGCACCGGGAGAGCTTGGAGACGCAAATCGTGCTCCGCTCTATGGCCCGCGGTTTGTGAACACGGATCTCTCATTCATTAAGCATTTTCCGTTGCCCTACGAAGGTATCAGGCTGGACTTCCGCGCCGAGCTCTTCAATGCTTGGAACCACGCCCAGTACTACCTGCAAGGTGGCTCCAGCGGGATGCAGGACGTTAACGCGACGTCGAGTTTCGGCGTGATCAATGGGACTGTGAATAACCCGCGCGTCATTCAGTTTGCCCTAAAGCTTAACTTCTAGCAGCAAGCTGGATTTCGCGCGTTCAACCGCTGGCAGATCGAGCACTCTGGGGCCGACCCTGAGTAGCTCCGTCTGCCCTCGTCTTTCCCACAAACATTACGGGATGGGATCTTTGTTCCTCAGCGAAATCACAAACTCCTGAATCTCGCGCCGTTTACGTTCCGTGTCTTCCTTTGTTTTCTTAGACAACTGATCGTGAAGTTGAAGTTGTTCTTGAGCCTTCGCTTTGTCGCCCGTTCGCCGGTAAGCCTGGGCCAGCCGATAGTGCGCCTCTTCCAGCGTCTCATCCAATTGAGGGTTGACGAGTTGCGGGCTCACTTCTTCCGAGATGACTTTGATCGCCTTTTCATACGCGGAAATCGCCCCCGAAAAATCCCCGCGCTGCGAATAGAGAATTCCCAACTGCACATAAGCAACCCCGAGCTTCGGATCGAGATGCACCGCCTTCTGCAGCAGCGACTCCACGCGCTCTGACCGCGCATCGTCATGATCACTGTCATGCTGAACGTCACGCTGGTTATCCTGCTCGGCATCTGCCGCGCTCGCCGATTGTTTCCACGGTTGGTTCCACGATTGCTTAAAAAGCCCGACCGCGTAGTAGTAGTTCGCGAGCGGATTCTCCGGCTGCAGTTGCTGGAATCGCCCCAGTCTTTCCACCGTTCCTTCCGTCGGTGTCGTCTCCACGCTTTGCATTCTCCCTAAAAACAAGTAGGGAGTCGGATTGCCGGGATCAAGGTCGGACGCGTTTGCAAGATACTGCGCCGCTTGCTCGTAGGAGCCGCGAGCGTACCAGGCTACGCCCAGCGCGACCAGCATCCGCACCGATTGTGGAAACAGCCGGTTGCCCTTTGTGAACACTGTCGTGGCGGGTTCCAGCGCGCGATGAGTGAGGAGTTCGGTTCCCCAATCGAATAGATACAGTTCGCTGGCGTCAAGTTCGGCCGCGTGCTGGTATTCCCGAACCGCCTGCAGTGGATTGCCCAACTTCTCCTCGACGTCACCCAGCCGATGATGCAGCACGGGATCCTTGGGATTGCGTGCCAGCGCCTCCCGCAAAGAACTCTCGGTCGCGGCACTCGGGGGCTCCGGCCCGGCACCCGATTCGTTGCTCAAGGAGACGGTTGCCCTGGCCAGCGCTTCGGTGGATCGCAGTACGGTATCGGAACCGTGTCCACCCGAATTCGTGGCTTCGGTTGCGCCCGCGACGGTGAACTGAGGCTCGTCATAAAACTCCGGCGCTTTTACGTCCGCCTTTGCTGTGGGCAGTGTTCCTGAAGTATTTTGCGCCTCATCACCTTTCGGCGCAGCGCGAACAACCAGATCAATCTTCTTTGTCTCTTTGGCCGCGAGGCTCACGGGGCCGACGACCACCTCGCCGTATCCGGTCATCTCCGCGCGCAGAGAATAAGCGCCCGCTCGAAGCGCCGCGAAACGATACGCTCCCTGCAAATCAGTGTGGGTGATTAGGGCCGTCCTGGCGGGAATGCCCGTTCCAGCAGCGAGCACTAACGATACGGCCGCGTTCGCTGCCGGCTTACCGCTGGAATCGCGCACATACCCTTGCATGATTCCGAGCGACGCGCCGCCGCTTTCCGGCTCCGGAGACTGCGCTCGGGACGAAGCGAAAACCGCCATCGTGATCATGATCGCCGCGAAAACGCAAGCGGCGAGATGGATTCGGGTCTCTCCCAAGAATCTGCTGGTCATCATTTGCAATTCGCGCATACCACTCCAGGGATTGGCACAGCCCCTGAACAGGCTTTACAATTGCACGCCTTCGAGCGCCGCATCCACATGTTCGCACAAAATCCCTCTTGTCGACGTATGCTGATGCTTCAAGCATGAGGGGCGCGACAAAGAAGATTCATTGTTCTGAGGTGCGGGAAATGAAGCTGGGCCAGTTCCGGGGTCGTATCGCAATCGCAACAGTAGTTCTAGTGCTAACGACATGCTTGGTCTCCCAAGGCCAGGATCGCGATAAAGACAAACGCAAGGTAATCATCGATCAGGACGCGGCCGGCCCTGCCGGCAGTGACCAGCAAGCGATCCTGCTGCTCATTCAATCGCCGCAGACCGAAGTCTTGGGCATTACCGTGGTGACGGGTGACGCCTGGGTGACCGAAGAAGTCGCGCACACTCTGCGCATGCTCGAACTCATCGGACGAACCGACATTCCCGTCCTCCGCGGAGCCGAGTATCCGCTGGTGAGAACCAAGGAAGAGACGGAGCAATGGGAGCAACGCTATGGCTCGGTGGCGTGGCTGGGGGCGTGGACTCCGAGGTTTTATCATGCACCCCGCGAACTGGGCAAAATGCCGGAAGGGAAGCCGACCACTAAGGCCGCCGACGAAGATGCCGCGCATTTCTTAGTGCGCATGGTCCGCAAATATCCGCACGAAGTCACGATCTACGAAGGCGGACCGATGACGAACCTGGCGCTGGCGATCTCCCTTGACCCCGAAT
>OBLW0100004506.1_pt1 | contig 10625 bp, 8 predicted proteins | sample 1520161 | NCBI WGS metagenome assembly OBLW01 (sample SAMEA3539309, study PRJEB22396) | soil metagenome | biome: tundra; feature: field; material: soil | place: USA | collected 2010-05 | depth 0.15 m
GGGTCGGCGCGCATTTACTCGCGTACAATCCCGAGAAAATTTCGCTGGTGCGCCATGCCTTCGATCAGTTCCATTGGCCGATTACAGGATTTTCCAGCAACGATGTATCGGTGGCGGGAGATCTGGGCGTGGGCTCTCCGGCGCAAGTTCTGGGGGCTGTTCGCCAGCCCGTGGTTCACCCGGTTGGGTGGATGGATGCGTCGGCTAATCTCGATGAACGGGACGGGTCGCGCGGAAACGGGTCTGGAGCACGCGAGGCCGAGTCCGTCTCGACCGTTACACAATCGGACGGCTAGCATAGCCTGCTCCGATTCGATAACTACCAGTGTCCTGATTTAGTGTGATCGCAGCCTGTTCTCGACATTCGAGCCTGAGGCACAATAGACGCATGCCTGTCTTGTTTCAAAGGTGGGTCTCAATTACCTCTACCGCCGCCACGCATCTACTGAGTATAGGGCGCTGGGCTGTCTTCAGCCTCATTGTGGGAGCTCTTTCCTTGTTCGGACAGACACCGCGAACAACTTTGCAAACTGACCTTCAAAGCCATGGTTGGAAGACAGACCGAGGCGTGCTGCATGGGTCGTGGCTTCCCTATACAATAGACTTCGCCGACGACGATTCCTTATGGGTGGTCTTTCCTATTGAGGCTTCCAAACCGCTTCAAACTCGAGATGCGTCCTATACGGGTAAAGTCCTGCACATCGCATCGAGCGGCGAGGTTGTTGTAGAGTGCAATACCGGAACTCTGCAATGGAGTTCGCTGAGGCTCTTTGCTCAACGCACTGATGGATTCACCCTGGATACGGCGGATAAGCTCATTTCTTATGACGCTCGTTGCAAACAGCGCTCAATGTATCCGACCGACGACCGGACGGCGGTTTCGCCTTCCCCCAATCGAGCGCTCATCTATGCCAGAACGCGGGATAATCATGTTCACGTCCTAAACGGCGACAGTCTCGAAGTCACCCGAGAATTGTATTTGCCTGAGAGCGTGCATCGCAATCAAGTCTTATTCGGCGACCGACTGATAACGTATCCGGTCACGATACCTACAAGTGGCTGTTGGCAGAGCCGATTTTCTGGGATGGAGGTCTCCGCTGGCAAGAGCGATCCCTGGGTAACCATCGCATGTGCACGATTCAATCTGTTGGGAGACGATCACATCGTTTATTCAAACGCTGGCGGGGATGCTCCCCTGCGGATCATCGGAGGCACGGATGGTGGTGGTGCTGCTTACAATCCGCCGCAAGAGGCCCACATCGACCTGAGTGTGTTGAACGGCTTCCCTGTAGAGTCTCCGGTGTCGTTGCGGATCGTGGAAGAGCTGATCGAATCGAAGGACAGGCACTCATCGCTCGATATGTCTGGAAAGTTCGTCGGCAGGGACATCGTACTTCTCGATATGCACACTGGCACTGCGTTGCTAAACATCAAAGTTCCGATGGATTCGCTGACTTATTCGTATGCCTTGTCGAGGGACGGGAAAAAGTTCGCCGTTCTGTTGAACTCGCAACTGACCGTCTATCAGGTGCCGTAAAGGAGTTACCGTGCGGCAATCCTCCGCTCCGCTGGTAACCGCCCCGGTCCGCTTGGCGTGGGTTCTACCTAGTATTGACTTCCCAACCAAAGCGATCAGTCATACTTTAAGCCGTCAGTGGCCGAACAGACTTACCTTCGCCCAACATTCTCCGGCCGCAAAAACATCTCAACCTCCGCCGCGTCCTTCTGCGCTTTCTTCTTCTGCCCATGCTCATAGGAAGCTCCAATAAACGCCTTAAACAGCGGATGCGGCTCCAGCGGCTTCGACTTGAACTCAGGATGAAACTGGCAACCGATGAAGAATGGATGGCCGGGTATCTCGACCATCTCCACATAAGTGCCGTCGGGAGTTGACCCGGAGATGCGCAACCCCGCCGCCACCATCGGCTCTTCATACTCGCGGTTGAACTCGTAACGATGCCGGTGGCGCTCGCTGATCTCCGTCTGCCCATAAACCTGATAGGCCAGCGTTCCCGTCTCGATCTTGCACGGCCACGCCCCGAGCCGCATGGTGCCGCCGAGGTCTTCCACTCCGCGCAACTCGCGCAATTTATAAATCACGCGATGCGGAGTCGCCTGATCGAACTCGCTCGAATTGGCATCCGCCAACCCGACAACATTGCGCGCGTATTCGATGCAGGCAGTCTGCATGCCGAGACAAATCCCGAAATAAGGCACATGCTTCTCGCGCGCAAACTGGATCGCCTTTAACATTCCTTCGATGCCGCGCTTGCCAAATCCGCCCGGCACCAGCAATCCGTCGTAGCCCTCCAACTGCGCCTCATAACCCTTTTCGGAAGCCGAGTCGCCGGCGCTCTCCAATCCCTCCGCCTCAATCCAATTCACTTCCAGCTTGAGGTTGTGCGCCAGCGCCCCATGCACCAGCGCTTCTTTCAGGGACTTGTAACTGTCTTCATACTCCACATACTTGCCGACGATGCCGATCCGAACCACATCTTTCGGGTTATAGACGCGATGCACCAGATCGTTCCACTTGGAAAGATCGCGATCCTTCGCTTCCAGGTGCAGACGCTTCAACACGAGCGTGTCCACTTCTTCATGCGCAAAACAGACCGGCACCTCATAGATGGACGCCACGTCCTTCGCCGTAATGACCGCGTCTTCCTCGACGTTGCAGAACAGCGCAATCTTCGACTTGATCTCTTTCGACAGGAAACGGTCGGTGCGGCAGAGCAGAATGTCCGGCTGAATCCCAACGCTGAGCAACTCTTTGACCGAGTGCTGCGTCGGCTTCGTCTTCAACTCCTGCGCGGCGGCAATAAACGGCACCAGCGTCACATGGACAAACAGCGTGTTATCCCGCCCGAGTTCCTGCCGCATCTGGCGGATGGCCTCGATGAACGGCAGCGACTCGATATCGCCGACGGTACCGCCGATTTCAATCAGCGCCACGTCCACGTCCTGCGCGACTTTCTTGGCCGCCGCTTTGATTTCGTTCGTGACATGGGGAATCACCTGCACCGTCTTACCGAGATAATCGCCGCGCCGCTCCTTGGCGATAATCTGCTCGTAGAGACGGCCCGTAGTCCAATTATTGTCGCGAGAAAGTTTCGCGTGCGTGAAGCGTTCGTAGTGTCCAAGATCGAGATCAGTTTCCGCCCCGTCGTCGGTGACGAAAACCTCGCCGTGTTGAAACGGCGACATCGTCCCCGGATCGACGTTCAGATACGGATCGAACTTCATCAGATTGACTTTGAGGCCGCGGCTTTCGAGCAGGCATCCGATGGAAGCGGCCGCCAATCCCTTGCCCAATGAAGACACAACTCCGCCCGTCACAAAGATGTACTTTGCCGACATCGCTTCCTCGCTTTAATTTTGATTGAAAGATTGTGCAGGCTGGGGTGCACGATCAATTATGACAGAAGTGTTTCGCGAAGGGAATATGGAAAATCAGCCGTCAGCTATCAGCCTTCAGCCGTCAGGTCAAGCCTTATGTCTGCAGCGGAATAAACGCGGGTGCCCCACGTTTCGCGGTTTTCGAAACGTGGGACGCCGCACTGCCGACAGCTTTGTTTGCAGCGGTCACTAGTCAACTCGGTCGTTCCGCTAAAATATCCCATGCCCGACCATCCCCTCTGGAGCGAGGACGCCCAATCCGCCCGCCTCGCCGAGCTGACGGCCGACACCGCCGATCCCGCGAAAGAACTTCCGCTGCGCCGCGATGTCCGCTCGCTCGGAATTCTGCTGGGCCGCATCCTGGTTGAACAGGAGGGCCAGCGCTTCTTCGACACCGTCGAGCAACTGCGTCGACTGATGATCCAGCATCGCGAAGACGCTCCTTCGGGCGCGGAGTCAAAGCTCGACTTCAATGCCGACTCGATGGAACGCGCCCACGATATCGTCCGCGCCCTCTCCGTCGACGATGCCTATCGCGTCACCAAGGCCTTCTCCATTTATTTCGAACTCACCAACCTCGCCGAAACCAACCATCGCAAGCGCCGCCGCCGCGCGTCTCGCATGACGGGTGGGAAGGTCCCCCTCGACGGCTCCTTTCGCGGAACTTTAGCCCGCATGCGGGCCGCCGGAGTTTCCGCCGATGCCATGCTCGCAGCTCTGCGCCAGGTAAAGGTGACTCCCGTTTTCACCGCCCACCCGACCGAGATTACGCGCCACACGACTCGGTTGAAGCGCCGCCGCATCGCTGGCTACCTCGAGCGGCTCGACGAATTGCCGCTCCCCGAGTTCGAAGCCCGCGAATACGAATCGCTGATCCTCGCCGAAATCACAGCGCTCTGGCAGACCGATGAGGTCCGCGTCAACAAGCCCACCGTGCGCGATGAAATTCACATGGGCCTAGATTACTTCCCCATGGTTTTATTCGAAACCCTTCCTCGCCTTTTTGCCGAACTGGAAGGTTCGCTGCGCGATATTTACGCCGGCGAGATTCCTGATGGGATCACGTTCGATACTCTGTCGTTCGGATCGTGGATCGGCGGCGACCGCGACGGCAATCCCTTCGTGACCGCCGAATCCACGCGCGCCGCGCTCACCATGGCGCGCCACGTAATCATCGACCACTACATCGCCGAAACCACCCGCCTGATCACGCAATTGAGCATGTCGACCCGGCGCATCGGAGTCTCGGAGCAACTCGTGCAGCGCATCCGCGAATACGAAAAACAACTGGGCGAAGAAAATTCGCGCTGGAAGCAAATTACCGCATCCGAGCTCTACCGCCATTTTCTCGAATACCTGATCGCGCGTTTGCGCGTCAGTCGCAACTCGTCAAAACACAAAACTGCCTATCCATCGCCGCAACAGTTTGCGGACGATCTTCATCTCATCTGCGACAGTCTCAACGCCAACCGCGGGGGCCGCCTGGCCGAACTTGTTTCGCCTCTCCTGAATAAGTTGCGTATCTTTGGCTTCCACCTGCACGCGCTCGATATTCGTCAGCACGCCGGAGTGCAGGCCAAGGCGCTGCGGGAACTCGTCGAACCACTTCCGCCGCTCGGCGCGCGTCCGACGCCGGAACGCTCTGCCGCATCGGTGGAACTTCTGGAAACCTTTCGCGCCATCGCGAAATTAAAGAAGACGCATTCCCCGAAAGCGATCCGCCATTTCATCATCAGCAATGCGCAATCCGAAAGTGACATCTTCGCGGTGGTCCGGCTCGCCGCGCTGGGGAAAGTGTCCATCGCTGCCACTAATGACGATCCCGGACTGATGCCCGTTCCCCTGTTCGAATCGATCGACGCACTACGCTCTTCCGCAGCAGTCATGCGCCGCGTGTGGAAAATGCAAGAATTTCAGCCGCTCCTCGATTCCTGGAACCGTAAACACGAAGTCATGCTCGGATATTCCGACTCCAATAAAGACGGAGGCATGCTCACCAGTACCTGGGAGTTGCACAAAGCGCAGCACGATTTGCACGAGGCCGCCCGCGAATGCGGAGTCAATCTGCGCCTCTTCCACGGCCGGGGCGGCACCGTCGGCCGCGGTGGGGGCCCCACCCACGCCGCCATTCTGGCTCAGCCCGCGGGCGATTTCTCCGGCGAAATTCGCATCACCGAGCAAGGCGAAGTGTTGAGCTGGAAATATTCCGATCCAGTGCTGGCCGAATGGAATCTCGAAACCATGATCGCCGCTTGCCTCGAAGCGGTAACCATGCCATGTCAAGCCGCACCTGCAACCAAACAGCGCTGGCACCAGGCAATCGAGGAGATGTCCGCCGAGGCCTTCCCCTTCTACCGGAAACACATCGCCGAGAATCCTGACGTTCTCGAATACTTCCAGCAGGCCACGCCGGTCAACGAACTGGAACACATCCGCATCGGCTCGCGTCCGGCGCGTCGCTCCGCAAAAAGTCAAAGGCTCGATCTCAGCGACCTGCGCGCCATTCCCTGGGTGTTTGGCTGGATGCAAAGCCGGCACGCCGTCCCCGCATGGTTCGGAGTCGGCTACGCTCTTGATCGCTTCGCCAACCGCAGTCCGGCTCATACTGAACTCCTGCGTGAGATGCTGGATGGTTTTCCACTATTCGCGACATTAATTCGCAGTGTGGAAATCGCCATGGCCAAGGCCGATTTCGCCATCGCCCGTCTTTACGCAGGTTTGGTTACCGATGCCGCTCTTCGAGACCGCGTCTTCGAAATGCTCCGCCAGGAGTTTGAACGCACGAGCCGCCTGATTCTCGCCGTCACCGGCCAGCGGGAATTACTGGAGAAAAATCCTGTCCTCTCGCGCTCGGTCCGTCTGCGTAATCCCTACGTCGATCCCCTCAGCCTGATCCAGGTAGATTTGTTGAGGCGCAAGCGGGCTGCGGCAGATTCAGCGATCGACCCTGCACTCGACTATGCCCTCGGCGCCACCATGAACGGCATTGCCGCGGGCCTGCACAACACGGGATAAAAGCGTCACCCGAAACGAAAGGAAGCGCATTCCTCCGTGCTCCTCTGTGTACCCCGTGGTTAAGCCTTTTGCGGGAACCGCAGGGGGGCAGAGGAGGCGGGCGACGCGGCCCCTGACCGCATCTAACCTTTCCGAAGCAGGAAAAAAGACCGATAATGTTCCGCGAATGAACTTATTTTCTATTACATCTCGACTTCTCGCGTTAGCCGTCGCTGCGCTTTTCGTTTGCGCGTTGCCAGCTCCCGCCCAGAATCAAGCTCGCCGCCTGATCCTCAAAGACGGCACCTACCAGTCCGTCACCAAGTACGAAGTGCACGGAGACCGCGTCCGCTACTTCAGCGCCGAGCGTGGTGAATGGGAGGAGGTTCCGAAAGATCTGATCGACTGGGACGCGACCGATAAGTTTGAGCAGGGCCGTCAGGCCGGCCAACTCGCTCCCGAAGCGGTCGAACTCGACAAGCAATTGGAGGCCGAACGTAAAGCCGAACAAGCCCGCTCGCCAGAAGTGGCGCCGGGTTTGCGGCTTCCGGATGAAGGCGGCATCTTCCTCCTCGATACATTCGAGAGTCAGCCGCAATTGGCCGAACTGCAACAGTCGGGCGGCGATCTCGATAAGAACACCAAATCCAACGTTCTGCGCGCGGTAATAAATCCGCTGGGTGGCGTCAAGCAGACCATTCAACTTCCCGGCGCGCACGCCAAAGTGCAATCGCACACCGCCGTCCCTTCGCTCTACATGAACATCGACTCGAATAACAGCACTAACGACTCGGGCACCAACGCCGCTTCGCCTGGGACCGCGCCAGCCGCAACTGGCGCCACTGCGCCCCTGTCTCCAGCCGAGCGCTTCAAAATTCTTCGCGTCGAAACGAAGAACGGTAAACGTATTGCCGGAGCCGTGAAGGTCGCAGTGAACGGAAAGATAAAGACCGACGAGCGCTTCGTAGCCGCAACCGTCACGGCCATGACCGGAGGTTGGGTCAAGCTAACGCCCACCGAGCCGCTAGCGACCGGCGAATACGCGGTTGCCGAAATGTTGGGAAAAGATGCGATGAATCTCTACGTGTGGGACTTCGGAGTGAACCCCTCAGCTCCAGCGAACACCTTCACCTGGAAGCCGGACCCGACCGAAGCTCATCCCAAACCCGACCAGCCCGCCGAGTTGCAGAAGCGAGAGAAGCAGTAGCGCAACCCACGCATTCAAAGAGGAAAGAATGTCTCGTAGAGTTCTGGTGATCGACGTGGGTGGCACGCACATAAAGATCCTAGCCAGCGGGCGCAAGACGCCGCGAAAAGTGGACTCCGGTCCGAAGATGACCGCCCCGCTCATGTGCGCTTGGGTGAAAGAGGCGGCCAAAGATTGGCCTCACGAGGTCGCCACGATCGGCTATCCCGGCCCGGTGGTGCACGGCAAACCGATCCGCGAGCCTTTCAATCTGGGCAAAGGATGGGTCGGGTTTGACTACCGCAAAGCCCTGGGCTGCCCGGTGAAGATGATTAACGACGCAGCAATGCAGGCGCTTGGCTCCTACCACGGCGGACGTATGCTGTTCCTCGGCCTCGGCACCGGCCTGGGTTCAGCCATGATTGTCCACGGCCTGGTCGAGCCGATGGAACTGGCCCATCTTCCCTACCGGCGCGGGAAAACCTACGAAGACTATCTCGGCGTGCGCGGCCTGGAACGTCTCGGAAAAAAGAAATGGCGCCATTATGTGGCACGCGTGGTGAGCGAACTACAGACTGCTTTGAACGCGGATTACGTCGTCCTCGGAGGCGGGAACGCTGCCAAAATCAAAAAGCTCCCGCCGAAAACGCGTTTGGGAGATAACGCGAATGCGTTTCTTGGCGGCTTTCGTTTATGGTCCACGAAAGAGACTCTTTCCTGAACGAACAAAGATCTCTATCCGCGGAGCCCTAGCAAAACCGCTACATACTGCCGCACTCTACCGAGCAATGCCGGTTCAGTCTTCGAGTGAAATTTCGCTCTGCGTCCGGCCCAGTCCATGCTTTTCAACTGATCGACGAGGACCGCCCCTTCGATCTTGTCAATGGTAACGGGGAGGGCAAAAGGGTAGGGTTTGCGCTTGCTTGTCAATGGGCAAACTACAACAAGACCGCTCGCGCGGTTATAGCTCTGGTCCGTGAGCACCAAGGCTGGGCGCCGTTTGGCCTGTTCCCGCCCAATTTGCGGATCGAAGTCCAACATGGCGATGTCTCCGGCTTCCGGAATGTAAGGGATCACCACTCTACGACTTCTTTCCCCACTTCCGCGACTACAGAAACTTCGGAGTAACAATTCTCGGGAGTAATCCGGGCGACGAGTTGCGCCAGCGTGGGAATCCTGGTTGGCCTGCGCAGTTCAACTTGGCCTTCGGCGGCTGAGGCAATCTCCAGCGTATCGCCTTCCTTCAGCCTGGCTTCCTCAACTACCGGCTTCGGTATGCGCACCGCCAGACTATTGCCCCATTTCACCATCTGCGTTTTCATAAACAAACACTCCACGATAACTATACTGAGTATATCCCGGTGTATCTACATTGTCGATACGACGTATGTGAGGTCGACTCCATCCGATAAAGGGCCCTCCCGCAACCCAAAAAAGGGGAGAAGCTTAAGGAGGTAACAACTGAGAGCTGAGGACTGAGAGCTAACAGCTGTTTACGTCCACCGAAACCACTTCAGCGCCAAAATAAACGAAACTCCGCCCCAAACGGCAAGCACCAGCAGCCGCCCCGATTGCGAGCTCAGAGTAGCGCCTTCGGTGATCGTGGCCCTCAGAGCATCGTTAAGCGCTGTTAACGGTAGCGCCTTAATAAACGGCAGGGCCAGTGCGGGAAATTTCTGATAGGAAAAAAACACGCCGGAGAAAATCCACATCGGCATCATTACCAGATTGATCAGCCCCGAGACACTTTCGATTTTCTGCGCGCGGCTCGCGGTCAGCAGGCCAACTCCGCCAAAGGCTACCGCTCCGAGCGCCCCGAGCAGGGTGACGGAGAGGACTGACCCTTGCACGCGCATGTGAAACACCGCGACGCCGAAGCCCAAAAGTAGGCCGACTTCAATCACCATCAGAACCAATCGGCTGCTGATGAGCGCGAGCAGAAAATCGCTGCGCCGCATCGGCGTCGCGACGAACCGCCGCAAGAGTTTGCGCTGACGCATTTCGACCACCGCAAAGCCCACTCCCCACATGCCGGAATTCATGAGGTTCATGCCCAGCAGCCCAGGGATCAGGAAGTCGATGTAGCGCGACCCAGGTTCGCTCGAAGATTGCGACGCGGTGGCAACCGCATCTTTGCGCCCCGCGACGGATTGCAGCGCCGCATCGATCTCAGCACGCGAGAGCACGCTCTCCGGCCGAGCCGGATCGTAGTGGTAGGTGTAGCTGCCGTCCGCATTCGCCTCAATGACGAGATCATACTTGCCGAAGTGAAAGGCCTTGAGCGCCGCGTCGCGATCAAGCACGGTGGCACGGATCGCGGCGCTCTTGCTGGTCGCGCTCCGGCCCGTCGAACTCTGCAGCATGTCCAGCGTCTTCTGCGCGCCCGCGTTGCTGATGACGACTACTGACGTAACGTCCGCAGGCTTGTTGCGAAAAGCGATCCCCAAGCCCGCCGCCAACAACAGAGGAAAAATAAATACCCAGAAAACAACCTCCGGTTCGCGTTTGAGTTCGAGTATGCGGGCCCAAAGCAGATGGCGATATCCGGACCAGCGGCCGTTGCGGCGGTTCGCCCGCCCGCGTTGCGCCCCTCGCTCCGAACCATCGGTTATTGGCGGATTGGTTTCAGTGGTCGCCATTTAGTTTTCCCTTAAATGCCGCCCGGTAAGTTTCACAAACACATCTTCCAGGCTCGCTTGGCGCGTGCTCAGATGCTCAAGACGATGGCCACTTTTTGTTACCGCATCCAGAAGTGCGGGGATGGTCAGATGCGGTTCGCGCACACTTAGGCAAATGGTCGAATCGTCGCGTCGCACGGATTCGACACTCGGCAGCGAATGCCAACCGTCGACATTATCGAGTTCGTTTTTGTCGTCACTCACTTGAAACTCGACCACGTGCTGCCCCCCGAGCCGGTCAATCAAATCTGGCGGCGACCCCTCGGCAATGATCTGGCCGTGATCGACAATTGCCAGCCGGTCGCAGAGGCGCTCAGCTTCGTCCATGTAGTGCGTCGTGAGCAGCACCGTCCCACCTTTTTTCTGGAAGG
>OBLW0100004507.1_pt1 | contig 10623 bp, 3 predicted proteins | sample 1520161 | NCBI WGS metagenome assembly OBLW01 (sample SAMEA3539309, study PRJEB22396) | soil metagenome | biome: tundra; feature: field; material: soil | place: USA | collected 2010-05 | depth 0.15 m
ACAGGGGGGTGGGGGCATTTTCACATTCCAGACAGCCTTTTTGCAGACCTTCGGGACTATCTTAGAGAAATTGGGCACGGCTACGCCGATTTACACTGCTTCGGTCAGGGGCCAAATTGGCGCATGCGCACAACGAGAGCGGCGCTAGAGGCGCTTGGCTTCGAAGACGATATGCTCCGGCACGGCATTCAACGAGAAGTTTTCATTTGCCCGCTGGCCGACAACGCAGTGAAGATTCTCCACAGCGGCCGAGGCAAACCGAATTTGTCATCCTTGCTCAGTGCCGAGGAGGTGGCGGGTCTTGCCATTGAACGTTGGATATTGCCGCGGTCGCAACGGATGCCGGAGTTCAAGTTATGGAAACGCGAAAATATTGGGTCGCTACTCGACGACGAGCGCCGCGCCGTTCCGACCAGGCGAAGGGCAGGGGCCTAAGTGTATGAGCAATCCAAACGCAGGATAGCCGATATGCCCACGCCTCTCGAAGAATGGCAGAACCGCTTGGAGAGGCACTTCACACAACTCGCTACTACGAGATCGAATGCCGGTTTTCCTCTGTTTGCTCTTGAGCACGGTTTGAGCAAAGCCGAATTCGGCGAGATCACGGAACTCCTACTTGCCCAATTAGCGGATGGATGGAAACTGGGCCGTCACTGGCTGCTCTGGGTAGTCTATGCCACTGAATTGGGCTATAACTATGACGGTGGCGAATACTGGCCGTCGTACGAGGAGCGTACGCCCCACTGGCGGCAGACCGTCACTTCGACCCGCCGCAACCAGTTGCGGACCTGGTTTTCGCGATTCCATGCCACCTATCATGGCGTCAAGCCGTCCGGCCAGTGGGCAGAGCAATTCTCTATCATCGCCTGGCCCATAACTCATGCTGTTCTGCCCCGCTATCTACAATGGCAATTCGCCAGGGCTCTCTATGATCTGCGCTACCAACTCGCGCATATTGACATGCTAAGTCCGCCGGCCGTGGGTCAGTTGCTCTCCTCCAACGCCTGGGATGCATCATCACGCTTCCAGGAGTTCCTCCAGCAACAGGAATTGGCTGGACGAATCGTCCTTGCGCTCCTGAGTGACCGAGCACTTATGGGCCAAAGCCCGATCTATCCGCCCACCCTTGAGCGTCTCGTCTCCGACCTTGAAGGAGTCCAAAGCAGCCGCGAGTGGCTGAAGGAGACGCGGATCTTGGTGGCCGAGCGCCTGAAGGGGACTGCCCGGAGTCCGGGAAGCACGCTGTCCCCCCGCAACGCTGGCGAGAGCAATTCCGGTCGCATCCCGCTTCGAATTCGTCCGACAATAATGCTTCGCCGTTCTACGGCCTCAACTTGGTCAATCAGGATCGATATTCCGAGTTTTGCCGATGTTGCCCGATCCGATCCCGAGTTCAACAAAATGCTGAGAAGCACCCGCTGTAAGATCGCCGGAACCGGTGACACGTGGCTTCCAAGCGGCTGGCTTGTTTCAGGACCCCGCAGACGGGTGCTTAAGTCCTGGCCGGTCGCGGACAGTCCTCTGGTGCAGTTTGAGCGATCCCTCCCGGCACTGGATCAGTTGGTCTCGGTGGAAACCCGGCTCCCTGTGGGACCGGTCTGGCTTTGCCGCATCGGAGCCGACCGTCTAGGCCGCGAGGTCATTGGCCGGATCGTTCGCCCAGGCCGGATGTACGTCGTATTATGCGAGACCGCACTTCCTTCACTGCCTGATTCTCTCTTCTCCACGTGCCATGTGGATTGCGACGGCATTCACGCCGCCATTCTTGCGGTGCCGGACACGGTCTCCTTCGAGACGATAGCCCGGTTGCAGCAACTGGGTTTGCAGGTAGCTCGAACGGTACTTATCTTTCCCGCAGGGCTTTCGGCCCGTGCTTTTGATGGCGAAGGGCACAGTGAATGGCTGACCACAGAGTCCCCCTGCTTCGGAATCATTCACGACCACCCCGTGGATACTTACACCCTCCAACTGGACGGCGAGTCCGAAACTATTGTGCAGGCGGCCGGCGCTGACACTCCGGTCTTCGTGAAAATCGCGCCGCTACCAGCTGGTCGGCACACGCTCATGATCAAAGCGCGTCGAACGCAGGGGGCAGGGGCGCTTGGGTCATCAATAGCCGAAGGTGTCATCACCCTCGACGTTCGAGAGCCGGAGCCTTGGATTCCAGGAACGACATCGCATACCGGGCTTGCTGTCGCCTTCGAGCCGCATGACCCATCTTTGGACGATTTCTGGGAAGGCCACGTCAGTCTCAGCGTGCTAGGCCCCGCTGGGCATCAGGTAATCTGTGAAATTCGCCTTTACAACGCGAGCGGCGAGGAACTGCTCGCAGAGCCCATCGCTTCCTTCGATCTGCCGGTTACGATGCCGGAATGGGAGAGAAAATTCTCCTCCTTCGTCAACGATGAACAACGTGCCTGGACCTATTTCGAAGCAACCTCCGGCAGATTCCTAATCAAAGGGGACGAACTCGGAGAGTATATCCTTCGGCTTGAAAGAGGCGTTAAACCGGTGCGATGGGCATGCCGGAACATCCATAAAGCGGCTCTAGTCCGGTTGATCGACGATACCGGCGGTGATGATACCCCAATCTGTCGTTTTTTCAGCCTTAGCACTCCCGTCCTTCCGGTCAATCTTGACAACGAAGCCGTGCTGGCGGGATTGAACGTCGAGAAACCGGGCGGAATATTCGAGGTGCGCTGCGGGAAATTCCATGACGAAGTCAACGTTAGCATTCCGCCAAGCGGGCATGGGTTTGCGGATCTCCTTATCGAACCTGATTTGCGCAGCCTGGAAAGTGAAAGCTTCCCCATTATTGGCATCCTTGAAGCGCTGAGTTTTTGGAGTGAGGTGCGCTTGCTGGGACCACTCGTGGACATGAGGCGCAATCGCATTCTCGATCGCATGACCCAAAAGCTTTTTGCTCGCCTGTGTGGTCTCCGCTGGGCCGAAGCCGAGGCTGCATATCTGGCTAATCCTCACGCAGGATTCGCACGCCAGAGGCTTGAAACCTCAGTTGGTACTCCCCATGCATATTCCTTGGTTCTGGCGCGTGAGTTCGACAGAATGGATGCGGGAACGGAATCGGGAGCTTGCTGGTTTTTTAGTGTTGCGGCGCGCTATCAAGTATCGTCGGATCAGGGTCTGTGTGACTTCGCATTGCGCCTTGCCGGTCGTCCGCAAGATCTGCTGAAGATTGTGCCTTCGTCTTCTGTGCTTGACGGACTGCTCTCAGAGATTAAAGAGAAAGCTAGCGTATTGCGAGCGGCCAGGCTCGTGGCGTTGCTTTCTGCAAGCCGCAATCCCGGCCCCTACGGCGGAATATTTCCGAGGTGGAAATGGTAATTGAGCAGATTTCACGCGAGGACGTTCTGAAGGCAAGCCGGGAATGCCTGGGGCTTGCTCCGGAGGCGGGTCTTCTCGACGACGAATTCCTGTCCGCGTTGCTTCGCCGCTCCGCCGGCATCCTCTGTCCCTGTTCGCCCGCGACGATCATCGCTTCCGTCCTGGAGGCACTGCAATACCTTGTCGAGGACAGGAGCGCGATCGAGGAAAGACTCGCTGACCTGACGGACAAGCTGATCGTTACCGGCGACCTCCTTGAACTGAATCAGGTCACTACGGACGACCCGGATGCCAAGACTACGTGGGTGTTTGCCGCGCCTCCGACATTCGTTTCAAGACCGGATGGAACTGTCTTCCTGCTTGGTATTGTGCCAGACGAAGTAACTCCGTTACCTGCATCCCTTGCTGCGAACGTCGTTCATGAGGGCGTGGTCCGCGTCCTTGTACCGGAGCCATCCCAAGACGTGCGTCACATTTTGCGTGACCTCGGCTGGCTGGAACTCACGGCAACGGCCTGGCTCAAGACGCCCAAGCAGGAAAGTGCGGGACAAATGCGCGAGTTTATGTTGCGCAAGCTGCAGGAGCAACCGGCTAGCGGAGCCATCGACGACCTCATGATTCTTGATCCGTTGTGCGATCTTCGCAATTATGCCCGCCGCTGGGTCAAAGCGGCGAATCAAACAGGTAACTATGTAGCGCGACGGCCTCAGGCTTACGGCGCGCCACTCTGGGGATACGCGACGCTCGCGAACGGCTCACCGACCCGGTTCCTCGATTTCCCCCTGAAGGGGACACGCTGGCGAGGTTGTGACGTTGCCTGGCATCTACAGATGGCCATCGACGATGGACTGGGCGCACCCCAGACCTACAGGCGCCGCGACACAGCCGCCGGCACATTTCTCGATTTCTTTTCTCCCCTGCCACTCTGGGCCACCAGGAGACTGGCAGTTCTAGGGCGCCCGGCCTTACGGGAGAATTGCCTCTTCACTTACTGGTTGCCAAGCCGCGATGTCGCCGTTGAGGAGAACATCCTAAGAGAGCATCTCTGGTTGATGCCTCGCAATACATCCGAAAGAGGGGGCGTGGGATGACGCAGACAATAAAAGAAACGATAAGTCAGCTTCATAGTGCGCTACGGCACTACATCGAGGCGACCTATCATATCAGTGACTCGGCGCTCATCGAGCAACGGAAGGAACTGCTCAACCGTCCGGGAGTCATTTATCAGATTCCCTATATCGAATCGACACCTCGCTATCAAAGCGGTGAGAGTTTTTCCGCTATCAAAGGCCTGCCTTCCGCTGCGCTTAAAGTCTTCGCTGCCCTCTCCACGGCTGTGGACGAACTCCCCGCACTACTCTACGATCCTCCGTACAAGCATCAATCGGATGCGATTCGCCACAGCCTTGTTGATGGCAAGAATCTCCTGGTCATGACAGGAACCGGCTCGGGTAAGACCGAGTCTTTCCTTCTTCCCATTCTCGGGAAGCTTGCGCGTGAAGCACATGCAAGTCCAACGGCCTTTCGCGACCAGCCGGCCATCAGATCTCTAATCCTCTATCCGATGAACGCACTTGTGAACGACCAACTGGGGCGTTTGCGTTCCCTTTTCGGCGACCGCCGGATTGTCAGTCTTTTCCGTCAGTGGGCGCAGCGCCCGCCCCGTTTTGCGCGTTACACGAGCCGCACACCCTACGCGGGAATTCGGACTCGCGACAAGGATTCCCGAAAGCTCCGAGCCTTCGACGACTTCTATGTTGAGATCCAACGCCAGGCCCGGGGACCCGCGTCTGAAGAGCAGGAACAAGCGCAAACCTTGCTAAACCAGCTTAAGGCGCGGGGGAAATGGCCCGCAAAGCCAGATCTACCCGCATGGTTTGGAGAGAAGGGCACCGACTGGCAGGACCGAAAAACCGGAGAATTCCGCAGGGCCGTTATGCTTCCCGAGGACGTGGAACTCATTACACGCCATGAGGTCCATGCCTCGCCACCCGATCTGTTAGTAACCAATTATTCGATGCTCGAATACATGCTCATGCGCCCCATCGAGCGACCGATCTTCGACAAGACACGTGACTGGCTGGAGCAGAATCCCGGCGAGAAATTTCTGATCGTCCTTGACGAAGCCCACCTTTATCGTGGTGCCGCGGGCGCGGAAGTAGGTCTGTTGCTCCGGCGACTGCGGGATCGGCTGGCTATTCCTCCCGAGCGATTTCAGGTCATTTGCGCGACGGCGAGCTTTAAGGACGCGGAATATGCGCCTCACTTTGGCGCACAACTCGCGGGCGTCCCCCCAGGGACCTTTATCGCCATTCAGGGTGATTTTGCATGGAGGCCACACGCGTCTAAGGGAAACAAACATGACGCTGAAGTGCTGGCGGCCGTCGATCTCGCGAAATTCTACGGCAACGAGAGCGATGAGGATCGCGCGGCCCTGATCCAACCCATTCTTGAGCACCGGCACGTACCGGGCGGCCTTGGGCTCGAACCCAGTCTTTTTCAGGCGCTGTCGGAATTTCCCCCGCTAGGCCTGCTGATAAACACCACGATGAAACAAGCGCGGCCTGTGGAGGAACTAAGCCACGAGTTATTCCCGGACGCTTCGCCGGCCGACGCCGACACCGCTGCGACGGTGCTCATGGCCTTGGGAAGCATAGCGCGGACTGATCCCAAGGGTCCGGGCCTTCTTCCCTGCCGTATTCATAACTTTTTCCGTGGTCTTCCCGGCCTGTGGGTGTGCATGGATGCAACATGCAGTGAACTCGCCGAGGACGAAAGAAGCGGCATCTGCGGCAAGATGTACAGCCAGCCACGAGAACGCTGTGAATGTGGAGCACGTGTCCATGAACTTTATACCTGCCGGTTCTGCGGGACAGCGTATGCGCGCGCCTATACCGACGACGTGGACAGCCCGTCTGCCCTCTGGTCCGAGCCCGGCCGACGCTTGCGGATGGAGGATGGCGAAACGAGCCCTTTGCTCCCGCTCGACATGTTGCTCGAACAGCCCAATCCGGCGAACCCTACTGAGCCGGCCGACTATGATCTTGAAACCGGGCGACTGAATCCCAATCAGCTCGGACCCCGGATGCGCACGGTTCACTTGCGCCATGATCGAACCACGCCGCCTTCGGATGACGACGGCGATGTGGACCAAAGTCTGGAGGCGCGCGGACAGTTCATTCCGTGCGGATGCTGCGGCAAGGTAGCCCGCTTCGGCCGCTCGACGGTGCAGGATCATCAGACCAAAGGCGATCAGCCATTTCAGGCTCTTGTTGCGAAACAGATACAAATCCAGCCCCCAAATGCCACCAAACCAAGCCGATTCGCGCCGCTGCGCGGACGCAAAGTCCTTGTATTCTCGGACTCTCGCCAGGTCGCCGCGAGGCTCGCTCCCAATCTGCAAATGTATTCGACCAGGGATTCGTTGCGTCCGCTCATCGCGTGGGGTTATACGAGACTCCAGGCTGTCGCAGCCCTGAAGCCCCTACTGAGCTTGAATGACCTTTATCTCTCAATCCTCCTCGCATCAAAAAAGCTGAGCGTCCGCCTGCGACCCGAACTCAAAGCAGCCGAGACGTTTGCCGCCGAGGACACCGTTGAACTTGCCGTGCAAGACGGCAGTGCGGACACTGACATGGGCTTGCAGTTTCTCCTTATTAAAATTCGCTCCGAAATGCCCCCCCAAGCTTTGCTCGAAGACCTCATCACAACGGTGCAAGACCCATTTCTGGGGTTTGAGGCACTTGCACTCGCATCCGTCTGCGAGCGGGCCGAACTGACCCCCAAGCTTGAAAAGCTACCCACCATCGCCGGATTGGCAGACACCCCGGAGACCAAGATTGCACTTGCGCGGGCCTGGTTGCGCTGTTGGCGCAACTACGGCTTCTGGCTTTCTCAGATGCCATCGTCTTGGTGGAAACGCCCCAGGGTTCAGGGCGGCGTCAGCGTCAAAGCCAAGAAAGGCAAGGGGAAGTTCGATGCGATGGATCTTGTAATCAGGGATAAGGCCGCCAGGAAAGTATTCAATGAAAAATGGACTCCGGAACTACTGTCGTTATTTTCCACAGATATGGGCGCCGAGTATCAATTGCGCGGTGGCGAATTATCGCTACTCTTTGAAGGGCCGTGGGTGCGTTGTTCGACCTGCAAATCCGTCCATCGACCTGTGCCCGGTGTGACGCATTGCCTAGATTGCGACAGCGATGCAATCACTGCTCTCGATCCCGTAAGCGATCCAGTCTTCCTCGCAAGGAAGGGCTATTACCGTATGCCTGTAATGGCTGCGTTTGAAGACCCGCCCCAGGAACCCATGGCTATCATAGCGGCCGAGCATACCGCGCAATTAAACGCCCCGCAAAACGAAGACATATTCTCACAGGCGGAAAAAAATGAGTTGCTGTTTCAGGATGTCGCGCCTGCCTTGGGGAAAAAAGCCCACCGCGCGACCGCAATCGACGTTCTGTCCAGCACGACGACCATGGAAGTCGGAATTGACATTGGCGCGCTGTCCGGCGTCGCCTTGCGCAATATGCCGCCGGGCCGTGCAAATTATCAACAGCGTTCCGGCCGAGCTGGACGCCGCGGCAACGCCGTCGCGACCGTCGTAGCGTTCGGCAGCGCGGACAGTCACGACGAGCATTATTTCTCCGAACCCGATGGCATGATCCGTGGAGACGTGATCGACCCCAAATTGACACTCGACAATCGCGAAATAACCCGCCGTCATATCCGAGCGTTCTTGCTTCAGAATTATCACCAGGACCGATTGCCGGACGTAGACCCCGCACAGCCCCATGATTTGTTTTCTGTGCTGGGCAGCGTATCCAGCTTCAGTAACGGAGCGTCAGTGCTGAACATTCACGATTTCAAAGCCTGGCTTAGCGACAATGAGGCGCTTTTGCAACAAAGGGTCGCCTCCTGGATTCCAAGCGAGCTTTCTGCGGAGGATCGTTCGATTCTTCTGGCCGAACTAAAAGATGACTGTATCAGCGCCATTGAAGCGGCTATTAAGCTCGTTCCCAAAGAAGAAGCGCAACCGCAGCCGGATGAAGGCGAAGAGTTCTCGGAAGATGCGCCTGAAGAGGGTGAGGAAAATCCATCCGAAAAACCTGACACCGCTAAACTGCTCGACCGGCTTCTCTATCGCGGCGTCCTTCCTCGATATGCTTTTCCCACAGATGTTGCGACCTTCCATGTCTTTGACCCGGCCCGTTCGAACCGGTTTCGCCCGATCATGCGCTTTGCCCCATCCCAGGGGTTGCCTATCGCTCTTTCTCAATATGCTCCAGGAAAGCAGATTTGGATATCCGGCAAATGTTATTCCTCTGGCGCCATTTATTCGGTGATGGCGAACGAACGGTACGCTGCATGGGAATCAAAGCGGCTCTATTGTGAGTGCAGTGCTTGCGGTTTTGCGAGAACCTTCGAGATCGGAGAAATCAGTCGCGGCGATAAACAAGATTGCCCGGCATGCGGTGCTAAGAACACATTCGGTGACGCGCGCTACTGGCTGCGCCCGCCGGGGTTCGCCCATCCGATTGACGTAGAAGAGGTCACTTCCCCGGATGATATGCCCGAAACCAGCTACGCCACGCGCGCCAAACTTACGATGCAAACCCCGTCTGACGACGCGAAATGGACGCAGGTCAACGAACGTGTGCGCGTACTGAAAGAACGCAATCATCTTCTGGTTTCAAACACTGGACCGAAAAGGGACGGCTACTCATATTGCGTAAAGTGTGGTCGGATTGAAGCGAGCAGCGATCCGACACCTTTGCTGTCAGCACCGCACCGCAAGCCGTACCCGGACGAGAAGGAGCCTACATGCGGAGGGGCAGCGACCACGCGACACATCGTGCTTGGGACCGACTTCATCACTGATATCGCATTGTTTTCGATGGATGTGGCGGCACCGCTGCAACTGAAGCCGGGGTACTATCCCACGGATGTGGCACTTCGCACCGTCAGCGAAGCCCTGGCCAAAGCTGCCAGCCAGATGCTTGAGATCGAACCCGGCGAACTCATGGCCGAATACCGGCCGTCTTTAACGCCGGAAGGTCGCGGAGGGCTGAAAGCGGAAATCTTTCTCTACGATACATTGCCCGGTGGTGCCGGATTTTCCAGCCAATTGGTCGGGTCCGTAACCGACCTATTCCAGCGAGCGCTCCAACTCGTGAAAATGTGCCCAGAAAACTGTGATGCCTCCTGCTATCGGTGTCTGCGCAGCTTCAAAAACAAATTCGAGCATAGCTTGCTGGACCGCCACGTCGCGGCGGAACTGCTTGAATATCTCCTAACAGGCACAGTTCCTGAATTCGACGCGCAGCGACTAAAGAACTCGACGGCTTTGCTCTACAATGACCTTCTCAGGCAGAGCGACGGGAGCGTCAACTACCAAGCGGGCGTTAACATCTCCGTTACCGGTATCGGCGAAATTGAGGTCCCCATCCTTGCCACTACAAAGAGCGGACAACGCTTTGTAGTCGCACTCTCTGGCCCGTTGACGAGTGATCATGCTGCCGATCCGTCAGTCAGAGAACTGCGCGAGAAGACGAGCGATCCTTCGGTCAAAGTGGTCAATGAGCTTCTCGTTCGCGGAAATCTTCCTGCTGCAACGCGCGAAGTCCACCAACTTGTCGGAGTCTGAAGGGTGGCATCTCTGCATTCATGAATCACATCACAACATTACAACACCACGTTCCCGCGTTCTCTTCCATCCGCCGCAACGCCGGATAGACGGCGCCGCTTGGCCGGCAGCCCGAAAGCGGAACTCCTTGAGCGGAGCATCGCCTCAGCCAGTTGAGGAAGAAATTCGCGCGAACTCGGCAAAGAACCGGGCGGTGTACTCATCGTTGAGGGCATTGACAAGGTAGTCGTGGTCCTCTCCCGCGCCCGGAGGCAGTCTTGAAGTGATCCCCCGGATTCGCTCGCGCTTGTCCAACGGTCGCTCGGCCGTCAGCGTCACCCACCTGGCTAGCGCAAGCCCCAGTTCACGGTGGGGGTCCTTGCCGCGCCGCTTCCGGTACGCCAGCGCAACGATTCCCAAATGTTTCCAAAATCTCTCCTGCCCTTCGGGCGTCAAGGCGAAACGCCTGCCTTCCGCCGAACTCGGCAGACCTCGCGCGAGATAGTGCATCACAGGGTCATTGTGGCTGTACCCAACGAAGAGCACGGCATACTTGGAAAACATCTCCTGAAGAAAACGCCGAGCCCATCCCTCTGTTGCAGCGCACGCTACGAAACGCGAAGGATTCCGGGGGGTATTTTGCATTTTTCCCT
>OBLW0100004510.1_pt1 | contig 10621 bp, 6 predicted proteins | sample 1520161 | NCBI WGS metagenome assembly OBLW01 (sample SAMEA3539309, study PRJEB22396) | soil metagenome | biome: tundra; feature: field; material: soil | place: USA | collected 2010-05 | depth 0.15 m
CAAAGCGAACAAATCCCGTTCCCCGGATCGAGTTTTTCCGCAGCCTGTAAAGCCCGGCGATTCGGTGGCTGGTTTGCGGCACGGCTGAAGCCGAGCCCTTTCAAAACATGTCGATCTTTGGACTTGTTCAAACTTGTTCAGCGGGTCCTTAAGGAATCTCTACCAGTTCCATCTGCCCGTCCCGCCGCCGATGGAGCACATATGTATCCCCGGCAGGATCGCGGAAGATCAGCAGGTCGCGGTCCCGGAATTCCGCGTCCTTCACGGCTTCCTCGATTGTCATCGGCTTCAGGGCAATAGCCTCGCCGTTCTTGAGGATGTGCGGCTCCACTACCGCCGTGCGAGCCGGGAAAGAATGCACGGCGATTGTGGTGCGAGCCTTCGAAACAGCAGGCCGGGCAGGCTTGCCATTCTCATCAACCGCCGGCTGCGCGGCGCGCGATTTGGGGCGTGCGACCGGGGGCGCCGTCAGCACCTTTTCTTCCTTGGGAAGCCGCTTGCTCTCCATGCGCCGGTCGCGATGGCGGCGGGCCTGGAGTTCCGCGTGCGCCAATGCCTGTCGCAAGGCCGCATCCAGGGTGTCGGCCTTGCCTGTGGCCGCAATGGTCTGCAGCCGGGCCTGGATAGTTACCTCGACAATTTGTACATGCCTCTGCGCGCCAAAAGTAATGCTGGCGCGCGCTGTTCTGCCCACATGGCGGGCTATGCGTTCCATCCCCTCCTCGGCCTGCGTGCGCAGCGCCTTGGAGATTCTCACTTGTCTGGCGGTGAACTCCACTTCCATGGTCAGCCTCCGCTTCTCGTTCTCCAGTTCAACTTCGCCTGGAGTGTTGTGGACTCTTCACTCAAAGCCTCAAACCGGCTCCAAGATCACGTTCCATTTGCCGCGGCCTGCCGGATCAAATGACCGGCAATGAGTTTCCGAGGCAAGGAGAAAACAGTATATGACGAGAGGGCGACTGTTGAAAGAGTACGCGGGTCCACGAAGCACAGAGACCTTTCCAAGGCATGAAGAAACAATCCGCCAGGGCCTCGACCCGGGCGGGCTCTCGCTTACACAGTCGCTGCTTCCATCACCGGAAAACAGGTGAACTCTTCATCATCCACCTGCCAATACGGCAGATAGGTGACGCCGGGGTTGCCCGCCACCGTGTAGTGAAGGGGAGCGTCCTGCTTTGCCACAAGAGACCTACCTATATCCCGCGGAAGCGACTGCGCAGGCAGGCGAAGAACCGTATCTTTTCCTCCCGCCGCTGCGTACAAAAGCGGACCCCAAGTCAAGGAATAGCGCTTGTGCCCCGGTATCTGGTCTTGCCCCGTGTACTGTGTAACCACGAAATCGGCGGGAAGAGTAAAAGTCACCGTATCGCCCTCCGCCCAGGTTCTATCCAGCGTCAGATAGCTGCCCGGCTTGCCGGTTCCAGCAGTTTGGCCGTTGACTGCGACGGCCATTTCCCTGACCGCCCAGCCGGGAACCCGAATGCGAAGCTTCATCGGCCTGGGTTGCGCCGCGGAGACAGTGAGCTTCACCCCACAATCGAACGGGAACCTTGTATCCATGCGCAGCGTAACCGGCTCGCCCTCGTGACTCCACGAGATGGTCGATGGCTCGAAGAGATTCACATAGACTCCGTCCTTTGCCACCGAGTAGATGTGCTCCGGCAGCGAGCCGAGGAGCCTTGTTCCCTGCCCTTCGCAACAACTGTTGATCCTTGTTCCCTGCTCCTTTTTCCCCACCAGGATGGTGTGGTAGCGCAGTCCCGTGGTCCCCTGTTGGTTGGCGATTGCGACGTTGTAAATCGAGCTTTCAATCTCGGAGGCATAACGCTCTTCTTCAGGATGGATAAGTTGGAATCTCTGGCTAAGAAATGTCCAGAATGAATTGCCGCATAACTCGCCAAGCTTTTGAGTTAGTGACCTCGCGTCCGGCGAATTGTAATTAAATTCGATAATCGAGATCGATCCGCCCGGTTGTACCCAGTGCGCTTTGTACATCTCCCACGCCGCCTTCACGCCGTCATGCACACGCTTGTCGCCGGTCGCTCGATAGACATCCATATACGCTTCAAGATTGGTCAGCAGATAGCAGTGAGGGCGATCGTAGGGATACTGCCAGATTTGATCCTTGTCATAGCGCGCCAACTCCTCAAGCCAACGATCTTCGAGAAAATATCTTTGAATCACCTGGATGTCGGCCGGCTTGCCAACGGGCGTGAAGTACATTCGGGTGTTGGCTATCATGCCCTGACCGCCTTGCACTGCACCACGCAGTAACTCAGGAAGATATTTGCACTTATTGAACCAATCGTAGTTACCCCGCAGAAGTTCAAATGCATCGGGTCTGCCTGCGTATCCGGCTTCAATCAATCCATGAGTCAGCCACGCGCGCGTGTAAGCCCCGCGCTCGGAGTAGAAGATGGAGTCTTCCGGGTAAGCCATGACATACCCGTTCGGCTGGCGGCACTCCGCGATCCCGTCTACAACTGCACTAAAGCGGCGGCGCAACTTGGGGTCGTCAATCCAGCGCAGCGTGTTACCCGCGCCCATCAGGAATCGGCCCGCATTCGATCCGGCCAGATCGGACTCCCAGAACTTATCCGGCTTGCGCTGGCTGGGAGGGATAGGCTTGCCTGCCCGCTCGCGAAATTGCAATAGCAAATCGTCGGTTGAGAACGACTCCAACAGGTAGCCGATATTGTTCTGCATCGCAGTCTCGAAGAGACCGCCGTTGAGGGCCACTCCCGATATCGGAGCATGCGCCATGTTGTGGACGGGTTTCCATCCAGCAGGATCGGTGACTTTTTCGGGCCGGTCGCGGCGAATATATTCGCTCTCGATTCGCTCCGGCCTGGTTATTTGTTTCGCGTCCTCCGGATTGCCGTACTTTGCGTCGCAACTTACCATCTTGCCCACGGCCACATCGCTGCCCTTTGCGATTACCGCAATCTTGGACAGGCCAAACCAATAGCGGCCATCGACCGAACATGTCGTCACGGAATCCGGTGCGTCGGCATTCTCCCCGCTGCACGGAGGCGCCGGAAACCTTGTAACGGTCAGCCGCACATAGCGTGCCTTTTTGTTCATGCCGGCGAAACTTGCCACCCTGTCCTTGGGATTCTCAAAAGCAGAATGCGTGAAGTCGACGATCGTCGCCGGTCGTTCGAATGTGGCCTCGCTCGAAACCTCGATCCGGAAACACTCCGGAAAGCCTTCGCCTCCGAAATATTCGTCTTTGCCCGGCACCATTCTCTGGTTTGCGGGAAAAAGCCTTATCTCGTCGATCGATTGCGACTGGCCAAGGTCTATCTGCACCCAGGAGGTCGTATCCGCCGCAGCCGCGCGCCTGGAACGATAGGGACGGTACTTGAACGTCGGGGTCGCGGCAATTCTGTCCCTGGTCAGGGAACTCGCCGCGTCAGGTGCGGAAGCGGCCAGAAGGGCCTTGGGCTGGAGGACGCTTCCGGCAAGGACACCGCCGCCAGTTAACATCGCTGCGGTCTGGATGAGTTTGCGCCTTGTTACAGACGAGTGCGGCCGCACTTCGCCGCTCGCAGAATAATCTGAATCCGAGTCCTTTTGCATTGAGGCCCCCGCCGATTAATTTATTCAGTGCGCCGGACCGGTATCACCAGTCAGCCCCCGGATTGTATCAAGTTACCCGTCGCGCCGCCGCCGCTGGTGCGTCGATGGGATATTCATATCTTCCCGATATTTGGCGACCGTTCTACGCGTCAGTTGAATGCCCTTGGCCTGAAGCATCGCGGCAAGCTGATCGTCGGTAAGAGGATGGCGCGGGTTCTCATCCTCGATCAACTTCTTGACCTTGCGCTTCAAAACCAAAAGCGGAGTATCCGCGCCTTCCGGGCCATTCGAACCTTCGGAAAAGAAGAAGCGAAGCTCGATGACACCCTGCGGCGTGTGCGCGTATTTGTTGGCCACCGCCCTGCTCACCGTGGAAGGATGAACGCCGATCTCCTCGGCTACTTCTTTGATCATCATCGGCCGCAGCGCTTCGATCCCCAGATCCAGGAAGTCCTGTTGGCGGCGGACAATCACTTCACAAGTTCGCAGGATCGTACTCTTTCTCTGCGCGATGTTGCGCATCAACTGCAGAGCGGAGCGGAACCGTTCCTTGACGTAGTCCTTGACCTCTTTGTCGGTGCCTTCGGCGACCAGCATTCGCCGGTATCGCTGGCTAAGCCGCAGGCTGGGCAGGTCTTCTTCGTTCATTGAGACGACCCACTCTCCACCGCGCTTGATAAACACCACGTCGGGCTCAATCAGCCGCGTTTGCTCGCGGTTATAGAGCCGGCCCGGCCTGGGATCGAGGGTGCGAATAAATTCGACTCCCGCATGCGCCTCTTCCACGCTCACTTGCGCCGCCCGCGCCAGGTCCTTCACGTCCCGCTTTTGCAACAGCGCCAGGTGACGGTCCACGATCAGCGCGGCTACTTCCATGGCGCGCTTCCGCATCGCGAGTTGCGCGTCCACTTCGGCCCTGAAGCCGCGATGCGGATCGTCGGCATCATCGGCCTCGTGCCGGGCATAGACCTGCGCAAACTCATGCCGCTGGGCAGCGATTTGAATCAGCAAACACTCCCGAAGGTCCCTGGCCCCTACGCCGGCAGGATCGAGGTGCTGGACAAGGTCGATACCTCGGCGCAACTGCTCAAGTGCCGCCTCTTTTTGCGAGGCCGGATTCTGCTGGGGAGGGTCAAACTCGGCGGAATGGTTCTGTGGCGTATGGTTCTGCGGAGAATGGTCTTGCTCTGTGTGATTCTCGGAGTGATTCTGCTGGGCCGCGCCTTCCCACACTCGGTTTTCCGGAAACGCACCAAAGGCTGCGGCCAGTTCTTCCTCGCTGCCCGCCAGGTACCCATCCTCGTCCAGGTTGCCGATCACGAACTCGGCCGCCTCGTGCAGTTCGGGCTCCAGGCTCAGCGCTCCCAACTGCCACGCAAGGTGATCGGAAAGTGTCGTGGGCTGGGAGAGAAAGTTTTCAAACGAGGGCTTTTCGCTGTCTTCGTACTCCGGTTGTGTGCGGTAGCCGGGGTCCAGATAGTTCTGGAAGTACGATCCGAAGTCGATCTCATTAAAGGGGTCCTTGGGTGGGGGCGGCGCCTCTTCAACTCCCCGCTCCATCCGTTCTTCACGGCCCGCCACCTGATCCAGCATCGGAACCGTTTCGTCAATCTCTTCCAGGACGGGATTCTCAACCATCTCAGCATCGATCATCTCCTTCAGCTCGAGCTTGTTGAGCGCCAAAACGCTCACCATCTGCATCAAGCCTGGGGTCAGGATCTGGCGTTGTGCGATTTTTAGGTTCAGTCTGGGTTGCAGCAGCGCCATAAAAGGAACTCATTCCCGTTTGGACTCATATTAAGTGTAATCGTCTGCGAAAAAGTCTGAAGGGCGAAATGCCTCGCATCGGGACACCTATCCCGGAACGGGCGGCACTTTACGCTGATTCTCTGTATGGAATCCAATAAATCGTCGAACCGATTTGAGGGATTGACGAAATCTAATCTCCCGCGAACCTGCATTCAGAACCGCCGTGCCCCCCATCATCCCAACGAGAACCCCTCCCCCAGATAAAGTCGCCGAACGTCGACATTGTTGCCCAGTTCCTGCGGCGTCCCGGCGAAGAAGATTCGCCCCTCGGCAATAATGTATGCGCGGTCAGTCACGCTGAGGGTCTCTCGCACATTGTGATCGGTAATCAAAACCCCGATGCCGCCGGCCTTCAGGTCAAAGATGATCTTTTGCAGTTCCAGCACGGCGATGGGGTCGATGCCGCTGAAAGGCTCGTCGAGAAGAATGAAGTTCGGCTGAATGCAAAGCGAGCGCGCAATCTCCACCCGCCGCCGCTCCCCGCCGGAGAGCGCGTAGCCCCGCGTGGTGCGAATGTGCCCCAGGTTTAGCTGGTGAATCAGCCGCTCGGCCCGTGTCCGGCGCTGCCGGTATCCCAGCGGCTGCGCCTCAAGCACAGCCAGGATATTTTCCTCTACAGTAAGCTTGCGAAAGACCGAAGGCTCCTGGGGCAGGTAACTGATGCCGAAGGTGCGCGCACGGAGATACATGGGCACGCGCGTGATGTCGGTGTCGTCCACCATCACGCGCCCGGTCTCCGGCGCAACCAGCCCGACAATGATATAAAAGCTGGTCGTCTTTCCGGCGCCATTGGGCCCCAGCAGCCCCACCACTTCGCCACGGGAGATGCGGAGGTCGACTCCGCGGACAACCTGCCGTCCCTTGTACGACTTGCCAATTCCCTCAGCGATCAGTGTTTCCATCTATCCTTCACGCGCGCCCTTGTGGACTCGCTTCCGCCGTCACTTTGGCGCGGTGGTCTCTGTAGTGGTCTTGCGCCCGCCGCCTTCGATACTGACGCTATCATCGCGGCTGCGGAAAATCAAAGCCTCGCCGGTCACGGTTCCCCGCGCCGGATCGGTCATCCGGGGCGGCGCGGCAGCCGTTCCCGTCAGCACGTATTCCCCGGTTTCACCGGAATACACCAACTGCTCCCCGGTCCCCCGGCGCCCCTGGGAGGTGACCATCACGTCTCCCCTGGCCGCCAGGCTGTCCACCTGGGCTTGTTCGCCATCCCTGCCGGCATGATTGCCCGGCGGCAGCAGAATCAGTTCAACCTCACTTGATTTGACGGTGGCTGTTCCCGTCTCGGCAACAACGTTACCCACAGGGCCGGCGTGCATCACCGCCTTTCGTTCGGCGTCGGAATACTTCAAATCTCCGCCGCGCAGCCTGATTACGACAGGTGTTTGCGTCCTGGCAGCGTCCTTGCCCGCTTCCTTGTCCGGTGCTTTCATTCCCGCCGCGCTCACCATCACCACCCGCACCGGCTCGGCCTGGCTGGTGCTCCTCGCCACCAGGGTCTGCTTCATCCGGTCCAGCACAATCACCGGCGCGGCCACAGAGTTTGCCTCCTGCCAGAGCCGGGCCTGCCCACGGAATGTAGCCTCACCCGTCAACTGGTGCAGTTGTGCCTCGGCCGCAATGGCATGTGCCGGCCCCTGCCCGCCTGGAACCGCGCTCCCCTTCTTGTCCGACGTACTCTTATCTGCTCTCTTCGGAGCCTCTTGCACCCAACTCGCCTTTACATTGCCGTGCGCGAATGCGTCTCCCGATGCTTGGGAGATATCCACTTTGTCCGCGGTAAGTTGCAGGCCGCCATCTTCCACGTGGGGAGCCAGTGTCAGATGCAACCACGCTCCCGCGCCTTCGTAGACTGCCCGGCCTGAAGTAGCCCGCATGGGCGTCGCTTGTCCACCGGCCCGAGCCGCGGGCTCCTCTGTCAGCACCACATGGCCGTCAATGATGGCCGACTCAATCGGCGATGCCCTGCCCGATCCGATTCCAACTCCCCGCTTCGCAGCAACGCTCGGTCCTGACGCCGAACCGGAGGCAAAATGCGCCTCAAGCCGGTCGCCATTGGTCGTCTGGCGGGCACCCGAGGCTGACGTTTCTTCCATGGTGGCGTGGCCCGTGCCGATCATCGTGGTCAGGACCGATCCCCCCGCTGCCGGCCGATCTTTTTTCGTGGTGCGGGAATCCGGTCCGAACTGCCCGGTCAGCTCGTCGGCCGCCAACCTCGAGGGCGTCATAGGTCCCTTGCCGCGCTGGCTTTCCCCGGTGACCACCACCCCTTGCTTCCCTTCAATTGAATCCAACTCGAATTTGCCCTTCCCCGCATCGCGAAGATTGATGTCGGCCACCGGCGATCGCCACGTCCGGCGCTCCAGCACTGCCTCGATCCCAGTCCCGGTCTCTTCCTCGCTGGCAATTTCCACATCGCGCTCCAGGTGCGCGTGCCGGAGTTCGCCGCGATTGGTGAATTCCAATTCCATCGCCGGCGAAGTTCCGTGCAAATGCCGGCCCTCACCAAGCGAGTCCATCGTCACGCCGCCTTGAAGGTGTCCGTGCCGAGGCTGGTTATGCTCGTCAAATTCCAGCAAACCGATCGGCGCTGCCAGGTGACCGCCCGTCGCGGTCGCCACCGCAAACCCGCTCTGCGCCTCCAGACGAACAGCCGTCCCGTCTGCGCGAAACAGAATCTTCGCCTCACCCGCCGTTGCCTCTCCACCGTGGAACTTTGCCGTGGCCGCACGCAGGCGGCACACCTGGTCGGTGCGCTCAAATTCAGCGTGCCCCGCGCGCAGTTCCACCACATCCGCGCCCCGGCGAGTGTTCAGTTCCACTGCATGGTCCAGAACCAGCAAACCCTTTTCCGAGTCGTACGAGGCCCCGATCGCGCTGCCATTTCCCTGCGCCAGGGAAAACTCCACCCGCTGGCTCGTTTCAGCCAACCCATTATTCTCGTCGAAGGTCAGCCCGCTGGTCTTTACATGCATCTCGCCCGCCGACGCGGTTTGCGCGGCAATTGCCACGGCGCTGTCCTTCGGCTTGTCGCTCACGACCTGGCCCGGTGTGGCCTTGGGCGCAATGGCCGGCGCCGCCGCGGGCCGCATCAGCGTTATTTCCACCTGACCGGCGGCCTTGGCTGTCCTCGCCTTGGGATCGTATTCAAACTCGCTGCCCTCGATCCGGTCCACGCGGCTGCCGTCTTCTCCGTAGAGTTCAATCTTCACATCGTGCAGCACAACGTGATTCCCCTGTTTCATTTGGACCAGTTTTGAGGCATGAATCTTGTACTGGGAATGCGCGCCGAGAGCGTGGGCGAAGGTCCAGCCGTTGGCCTCCTGCTGAATATTGAGGCCCAACCGCTGCGGCAGATCCCGCCGATTGAAAGGATTCTTCCATTTCCCGATGGCGAGGAATGCCCCCAGCGCCACTACCAGCAGCACACCAGCCAACAGCACCATCGTCCGAATCCGCTCAATGGTCAGTCGCACAGTCTAATGTCCTGACTTTGGCTAAAGAATAAATCTGTCATCCTGAGCGAAGGTCGCCGCAGCGACCGGAGTCGAAGGACCTGCGTTTCGTCGCAAATTAAGCGATACCGCACTAGTTCCCCACGCCGAGCCGCGCAGCCAGCCTCTGGGCAAGGCTCTCGCCCAGTTCGCTCCACAGCAGCCGGGCCGTTGCTCCCGACCCCTTTTCAACGGCGCCGGTCAGCGCCACCAATTGGAGGATGTTCTCAGCCACGTGGCCCGCGCCCTCGGGGTCCAATTCCAGGTCTTCCTCCAGGAATGGCGCATCGGTGCCAAAGTCCACGCGGATGTGCCCATCCTGCTCGTAAGCCCCTTCGTCGAACAGCGGCCCAAAGCCCGTGACCCGCACCAGTCGCGGCTCCCGCACCCAGCGCGCATCTAGCCCCGCCCCAGCCTCAAGCTCCCACAAACTCCAGCCAATCTGGAACTCGTAGGCAAAGTCGTCATGCAGCAGCTCGAGGGCCTGTTCGACGGCGGCCCGAGGCTCCGCACCCCGCTCGCCGCGGCCATAAACCTGCTGAAAGACCGGCGTCTCGGTCCAATTGATAGGCCAGACGGTCGCAGCATAAACACGCGCATCGCCGCCGTGCGCGGCAAACACGCCCAGCACTGCCGTCAGCTTGTCAGGCAGCGTCGCAAGCCGCAGATTCGGATACCACAAACTCAAATAAAGCGTGTCGGACATCTCTACTGATTGTAGACGGGGCAATGAAGCCAAAGATGCAGAGAGATACCTTCGGCGAACCCGACACGATCCTACCCTGTGACAATCTCGCTGAAGTCCGCGATTCCTGAAAACCCGCGCAGCACCTCATTGATCAGTCCCAGGTGGGCTCCCCGCACGGCAGCATCGGGATCGAGCACCATCACCTTGTCGAAGAAAGCATCTACCACTGGTCGCAAGGTAGCGATCAACACAAGTGCCTCGCCGTAGACACGCTCTTGACGCAGCTTGGCAACCTTCGGCGCCAACTTGGCGGACGCATCGTAAAGCAACTGCGCCTCCGCCGAAAGCTTCACGTCGGTAGCCGAACCAACCGCAAAATTCTTCTCTTCCGCCTGGCGCAAAATATTCTTGATGCGCTTGAATGCCGCTGAAATCGCCGCAAAATCCTCGCCCCCGCGCACCGCCGTCAGCGCCTCTGCCCGCGCAATCGCGTCGCGCACGTCATCCGCGCCGGCAGCGAGCACTGCACTCACCACGTCATAATCGAACCCGCGAACGTCTTTCAGATAGAAGTTCAGACGCTCCTGCAGGAAGTTCGCGACCTCTACCAGTGTCTCGCTATTCTTAGCTTTGGCCATTGATGAGAGAGTGATGAGTTGCCTCTGAACAACTCTTCCACTCTGATCCTTAACCTCTTCATCATGAACATTCGTGGGCTTTCCTGGACAGGCCTCGAGCAACGTTTTAAGTGTCAGCGGCAGCCCTGATTCGGCCAGAATCTTCACGATCCCGTTCGCCGCCCGCCGCAATGCAAAAGGGTCCTTCGATCCCGTCGGTGCGGACCCAATCCCGAACATCGCCGTAATCGTCTGAATGCGGTCCGACAGGCCGAGCAACTGCCCCTCGACTGTTTCTGGAATCGCGTCGTCCGTCGAAGCCGGCGTGTACTGCGCATAGATCGCCTTCGCTACGGTCTTGCCCAATCCCTGTGCCTCGGCGTAGAGCCCGCCAATAACTCCCTGTAACTCGGTAAACTCTTTCACTA
>OBLW0100004511.1_pt1 | contig 10621 bp, 10 predicted proteins | sample 1520161 | NCBI WGS metagenome assembly OBLW01 (sample SAMEA3539309, study PRJEB22396) | soil metagenome | biome: tundra; feature: field; material: soil | place: USA | collected 2010-05 | depth 0.15 m
CGAGAACATGCGCGTCGTCAGGATCCCACTTCCTTTTTGCATCGGCAATCAGCAGGATCAGTTGGCACCCCTCGAGCGCCGCGCGGATCTCCGACATCATCTTGCGATCCAGCGATGAGCCGGAACTGTGCACTCCCGGCGTGTCGATCAGTACGATCTGTCCAGTTTCGCGGCCTTTCTTAGGCGCAGCCTTTTGCTGTGATTTATTCTGCTTCGCCCACTTCGGAAAATTGATGATTCCAAGAATGCGGTTGCGAGTAGTCTGCGGCTTGGGCGAGATGATTGCGAGTTTCTCCCCAACCAGCGCATTGAGCAGCGTACTCTTACCAGCGTTGGGACGGCCGAGGATGCAGACGAAACCGGAGTGAAAGGACATAGACACAGGCTACTAGCTTCCAGCCATAAACTGCTAGCGAGGCTCTCGGTTACGACGAGCGCTGCGTAACTACGGCGTCAGGCTCCCCCCAGCGTGGAACTGCACGTCGACGAAGTTGGCAACGCGCAGGAAGAGAACGCTCGGATTTTTCATTCCCCAGCGCGCATACGGGACCTGGAACGCAGCTTTGGCGGTCCAGGTCTCGCCCTCAACATGCACCTCAACCGGAACGGTGATCTCATGTTCCGCGCCGTGGATTGAAAACATCCCATGCACCTGGAGCGTGGAGTCGCCAGACGCGGCCAGCGTACCTTGGGCGCGATCGGGGCGGAAAGCAATTTCAGGGAAGCGGGCGCTCTCAATCACAGATTTATGCATTTTGCTGTCGCGTCCGTCGTTGCCGGTTTTGCCGCTGGTGGCGTCGAACACAATTTCGCCGCTGGCCTTGCCGGTTGCGGGATCGTAGCGAATGGCGCCGTGTTTGAGAGCGAATGAGCCTTCGACTGTGTGAAAGTTGCCGGTCAGAGTAATGCCGGCGGCGCTCCGGGCGGGATCGAGTTGCAACTGGAGCTCGTGCACCGGTACCGGCGCCTGCGCAACCAGCCATCGTGTCAGCAGAATAACAATGGTGAACAGGGGAACGGCATGAGTTTTTTTCATGAATCCTGATTGGATCTGGGCCCTCAAGTTTTGAGAATTTGCCTTCCGAGCGCTATTCCGCTTGCGATATACCCGTGGGCGGAGTCATCGCCGACGTGCAGGGCGAGCATGGCGGCAAAAGAGCGTGGGATCGATTCGAAAACCTGCATGGTGCATTGGCGGACACGACCGTGACTGCCCATCAGCAACATCAGCCGAGCCATGAGCGCAGGACGTCGAATCAGGCGCCGATGCTCGACCTGGTAGCGCGCGAGGTTTCTTTCCGCCAGACAATCGGCAAGCAACGCGGCCTGGCGAAAGGCAAGGCAGAGGCCCTCTCCGGTGATGGCGTCCACCCCGCCGGAAGCGTCGCCGACCAGAGCGATTTTTCCGCGATAAACGCGTTGCAAGGTTCGGCTGACGGTGATGGCTCCGCGTTCGGTAGATGCGTGTTCGGCATGGCCGAGACGCGCGACGAGTTCGGGAAACTGGGTGAGTGCGGCGTCCAGTCGCAAATGCGGGCTCGCGGAAATCAGCGCCACACAAATTTCTTCGCGGCCGACGGGAGTGACATAGATCTGGCAGGCATCGCTCTGGCAATCGCCCCAGTGTAGCTCCATGAAGTCGGTCCAAGGTGCGATGCGATAATGCCGGCGGAATCCGAAGCGAAGATTTTTCTTTCGGTGACCATCAAGGCCGGCCCAGCGGCGGACGCGGGAACTGGAGCCATCGGCACCCACAACCGAGCGCGCATGCACGAGCTTGCCACCGACCATTACGCCGTCCGGATGAAGTCCAGTGACAGCGGATTGCCAGAGCATGGAAACGCCGCATGAGGCGGCATGGTCAATGAGAATGCGATGCAGAGCGGTGCGGCGGATCCCATACGCGAGGCCACGCGGGAAGACAGCCTCGGCCTTTTTCGCACCGCTGACGAAACGAATGCCGCGGAACGGATAGACGTCTTCGGTGGGAATTTCGATGCCCAGTTCGCGCAACGCATCGAGGCCGTCGGGCATGAGGCCCTCGCCGCAAGGTTTATCGATGGGTGGAATTGCTCCATCGGCGACGATCACGCTCAGGCCGCGACTGCGCGCGGCGATGGCGACAGCGAGGCCGGCCGGTCCTCCCCCGACCACGAACACATCAACCGGATTTGGCAAATGGCTTAGCAAAAGTTTCCAATCCACTTCCTAACGCTGCATTTCAAGGATGCCCTACCATTCCAGCAAAACGAATTCCGAGCAGAAACCCGGGCCCATGGCGGCCAGAATACCGAGCGTGCCCGGCGCGGGACGGCGATTCTTCATGACCTCATCGAGCACGACCAGTACGGACGCGGACGACAGATTGCCCGTCCGGCGCAGGCACTCCCAGGAAACGTCGAGTTGGCCATCGTTCAGGCCAAGCGCTTCGGCGGTGGCTTCGAGGATTTTGGGCCCGCCGGTATGCAGAGCCCAACTGCCAATATCGGTGCGCGTCAAACCGCGCGTGGCGAGGAATTCATCCACATCGTGCGCCAGGTTGTTTCGCACCAGGTTCGGGATTTCACGCGAGAGAACGATGCGGAAGCCTTTCTCCGAAATATCCCAGCCCATCATCTCTTCCGTGTCGGGATAAAAGACCGAGCGAGTCGCGAGGATGGTAGGGCCGGCGAGTCCGCAGTTGGCGCCCGCCACGATGACCGCGGCGGCACCGTCGCCAAATAGTCCCGACGAAATCAGGTTGGCCATGGAGATATCTTCGCGCTGCAGGGTGAGCGAACAGAGTTCCACCGAGAGCACGATGGCAGCCTGATCCGGATAAGCCTTCACATAATCGGCGGCGCGCGAAATGGCGGCCGCCCCCGCCACGCAGCCCAGACCGAAAATGGGCACGCGGCGAATGTTGCGGCACAATCCCATTTTGTTGACCAGCAGCGCGTCAATCGACGGACTGGAAATGCCGGTCACCGAAGTAAAAAAGAAAGCGCCCAGGTTGTGGCCATCCAAACCGGCACCGGCGAGCGCGCCCGCCACCGCTTTTTCTCCCAGTTCCACGGCCGTGCGAATCCAGTGCTTGTTGGCCTCTCCCCAGGTTTTCATGGTGAGATATTCTTCCTTGGGGATGGAGAGGTAACGCCCGTCGACGCCAACGTGACGATGCAGACGGCGCAGGACGTTAGGGTTGTCGATGCGGTCGCCCCAGAATTGCTGCAGGGCAGCGAGCAGCATCTCTTGGGAGTAGTAGTGCTTCGGAAATGCGCTGGCGGTGCTGACGATTTGCATAATTGGGACAAATCCTTGTGTACGGAGTGCTGGCCCACAGCAATTCACGGAAGGGCAACGGTACCCATTTTAGGCCGAAAGCTGCCAAGAACTTGTCACGCCCAAGTCAAGAATTCCAATTCACCCGAGAGCCACGGTCCTTTCCTTAGATGCGTCTTAGAGATTAACGGCTCGCCGCGCCAATCCCAGGGCTTCCGACCAGAACGAAGCCGACGAGTGGGCGAGTTCAACCACGTCCCGCACCGCGTCGACGAATTCCTCCATTTGATCGTCGGTGACCACCAGCGGGGGCGCGGCTTTCAGAACCGTGAAGTTGTTGCCGCAAATCTGCGTGAGGATCCCGTGGTCGCGAAATAGCCGCATGACGAGGATCTGGCCGAACATGGCCGGGTGAATCTTCATAAACGCTTCGTAGGCGATGCGCAGGCGCAATTGGCGCGGCGCGCCGAACTCGATACCGCAAAGCAGGCCTTCACCTCGAACGGCCCTGACCATCTCGTATCCGAGCAGAGCGTCGGAAAGCATCTGCCGCAGTTGCTCGCCAGCCCCGGTTGCACGAACGCCCAGGTTTTCAGATTCGAGCACATCCAGGGTCGCCAATCCGGCTCGCATGGCAAGGTTGTTTTCACTGAAAGTCGAGGTGTGGATGATAGCGCGCTTGAGCGAACTGAAGACGGAAGAATAAATGTCGTGGGTCATGAGCACAGCGCTGACGGGAACTAGGCCTCCGCTGAGCGCTTTGGCGAGAATGACCATATCGGGCTGGACGTCGTACAAGTGCGAGGCGAGGAACGGTCCGGTGCGGTACAGGCCGGTTTGCACTTCGTCGAGGACGAGCAGAGTTCCATAGCGGCGGCACAGCAATTGAGCGCGCCGCCAGTAGTCGGGAGCGGGCAGATTGATTCCACCCTCCGCTTGAATAGGCTCGCAGAAAAAGGCCGCGTAACGCCGCGTTGCCAGTTGCTGTTCGAGGGATTCGAGATCGTTGAAGGACACGGCGAAGGTATCGGAAAGCAGCGCCCCAAAATTTCCGCGCCAGAAAGGAGCGTCCATCAATGAGAGCGCGCCACAGGTCAGACCGTGAAAGGCGGACTTGGCATAGAGCAGACCCGGGCGTCCGGTGTGTGCGCGGGAGAACTTGATGGCGGCTTCGACACCCTCGCTGCCGGAGCTGGCAAAAAAGACTTTGGAGAGATTGCCACCCGCCAGCCGGCAGAGTTGCTCGGCCAGTTGTCCCGCAAGGCGGGCGACGTGCGACTGAACCATGGCGGGGCCAAGCGACTCCAATTCAGCGTGCAGGGCACCGATCACTGCGGGATGATTGTGCCCGATGTTGTGAACGCAATATCCGGAAAGAAAATCGAGAATACGGCGTCCGTTGGAGGCGAATAGCTCGCTGCCCACGCACCGTTCGTATTCGACGTTCATTTCGAGAAGGTCGAGAAGCCTGACCCACTGCGGATTGACATGGGTAGAGTAGGAGAATACGTCGGATTGAACCGCGGTCGGAGTCATAGAATCTCTGGTTGCGCAACGTTCCGAGAAGCACGGCACGGGAGCAGTCGCGCCGCAAGATAGGTACAGTTGTATGGTGCGATGCCACCGACCGGCCGTTTCGTTGCCCGTGGGCCGCCGACTGGTCATAAGAATAAGTTCATCTTTGCAAAGGAAGCTTGCCCTGCGGCGATGTTCATGGCGATGATGTTCATTGTGACGATGGTACAAATAATGAGCGTGGCGGCGCGCCCGACTGCCGGAATGCTAAAGTTATTTCAATTCCAGAAAGGCAAGGCCGAATCTTGAAATTCATTGCGGGCTTGGTGCTCGGGATCATTCTGGTCCCGGTGTTGGTTTATTTTTACTTCGCGAGCGGCAGTGCTCCCGTGGCCACGACGGATTCTGACATGCCGTTTGAAGCTGTCCTGGCGCGTAAAGCTCAGAACGCGCGCATTGCGAAAGACATGCCGAAGAATGTGCCGCTCCAGGCGAGCGAAGCAAATTACCTGGCGGGCGCCGAGCTTTACAAGCAGGATTGCGCCGCTTGCCATGGTTTGCCGCTGTCGCCGAAGACGGCGATTGCGACGGGAATGTATCCGAAGCCGCCACAACTCTTTGAGGGCAAGGGTGTGACCGACGACCCGCCGGGCGAAAGCTACTGGAAGATCTTCAACGGCTTTCGTCTGACCGGCATGCCGGGTTTCAGCAAATCGCTCAATGAAACCCAGATGTGGCAACTGGCGCTACTGCTGGCTAATGCCGACAAGCTGCCTCCTTCGGCGAAGGCAGCGCTGGTTGCGCCGCCCGCGCCACCAGGCACGATGGCCCCAGCAGCGAGCACGCCAGCGACACCCTCGGCGCCGCTGCCACCGACGCGATGAGAGGATAAGTAGGTCCTCGATTTCTGAGATGGGGCTGACATCCGACTTAGATGGACTGACAACGGAGCGCGTCGGCGCTATCGTATATGCATGGCGTTTGGCCGTCCCCGAAAGCTCTTCACTGAACCCGAGCTTTACGAATATGCCATTGGTGTGCTCGCACGCCGCAGCCGCTCGGTTGCAGAGCTGAAGCGCCTGCTCCGCAATCGAGTTGAGGCCGACACGGAATTTGGTAAAACGCTGGTCGAACTGATCGTCGTTCGCCTGAAGGACCAGGGATATCTGAACGACGCGCGTTACGCGGCTGCGTATTCCTCGTACCGCCGGGAGACCGAAAAATTCGGCCGAATGCGCGTGGTGACCGACTTGAAGGCGAAGGGCGTCCACGGTGACGTGATTGCAAAGGCAGTGGCCTCGGTTTATGACGAGGTGAAGGAAGAGGACCTGGCGCGTGCTTATTTGAAGCGCAAACGGCTACAGAAGCCAGCAGACCAAAAACAGGCAGCGCGCATTTTCCGCAACCTGATGCGCGCGGGTTTCGGATCGAAAACCATTTTCACGATCCTGAAGAAATGGGATGTGGATGAGGAGACCCTGACCGAGCTCGAGGCGGCGGTTCCGGACAACCAAAGCTGAGTTGCGAACATCCTGATACTCTGATAAAAATCTGCCACCGCGAACTCTGTGAATTTGTTGGAGCGACTTTTCTGGAGGAACTATGAAAACAGGCACTATGAAGACGACGTTCTCTATTATGATTGCTGCTGTGCTGCTGAGTCTGGCTGCGTTTGCCTATGGCCAGGCCGGAACCGATGTGAAGACAGCGGCCGAAGACACCGGCAAAGCGACCGAAAAGGCTGCGAAGAAGACAGGTCATGCGACCAAGAAAGCAGCCGTGAAAACCGGCGACGCCACCGAAACCGCCGCCAAGGACACCGGCAAAGCCACTAAAACCGCGGCCAAGGATACGGGCAAAGCCACGGAAAAAGCTGCCGACAAAACCGGCGATGCCACCAAGACCGCTGCCAAGGACACCGGCAAGGGCGTGAAAAAGGGCACTAAGGCGGTTGGCCACGGCGTCAAGAAAGGCGCCGAGAAAACCGAAGATGTGGCAAAGTAAGTAAAACCCATTCCTCAAGACCGACCAGGCGAGCAAGCCTTCCGTGAATTGTCATCCCGAGCGCCCGTTGCTCGGGATGACAAGAGGTTTCCTCTGTGCTTCTCTGTGTCCTCTGTGGTAGTCGCTTTTGACTTTTTCCAGCGATACTCCTGCAGCCCGCCGCAGCCGAAGGCTGGTCATCATTTAGAATTTAAGTTTCATGCTCACAGGTTCCCAAATCCGCCGCAAATTCCTGGACTTCTTCATTCAGAAGGGACACCGCGAGGTGCACTCGTCGTCCCTCGTTCCGGCGAACGATCCCACGCTTTTATTCACCAATGCCGGCATGAACCAGTTCAAGGACGTCTTCCTTGGCCTGGAAAAACGCGACTACGCGCGCGCCACGACGTCACAAAAGTGCGTGCGAGCCGGGGGCAAACACAACGACCTCGAAAACGTAGGCTTCACCAACCGCCATCACACGTTCTTCGAGATGCTCGGGAATTTCAGCTTTGGCGATTACTTCAAGAAAGACGCCATAGCCTATGCGTGGGAGTTGATTACTTCGCCCGAGTGGTTCGGGATTGCGAAAGAGAAGCTGTACGTCACGATTTTCAAAGGTGAGAACGGAGTGGATCGCGACGCGGAAGCCTATGATCTGTGGCTCGAGCAGGGCGTTCCGAAAGAGCGCATCTACGAATTCGGCACGAAAGACAATTTCTGGCAGATGGGCGATACCGGCCCCTGCGGCCCGTGCAGCGAGATTCACTACGACATGGGCGTCGAGGCAAGCGATCAGAGTCATACCGACTGCAAGTTCGGCTGCGATTGCGGACGCTACGTTGAGCTCTGGAACCTGGTCTTCATGCAGTTCGACCGCGACGCGAGCGGCAAGCTGACGCCGCTTCCCAAGCCATCGATCGACACCGGCGCTGGATTGGAACGGCTGGCGTCGGTACTGCAAGGCGTGATTTCGAATTACGAAACAGATTTGTTCACGCCGCTGATCAAAAGGGCCGCGGGACTGACGGAAGCGGCCACTGCCCGTGTGGGGACGGGCGCCTCGCCCGTCCAAGCGGAGCGGAGCTCCGCTCAGACTGCCGGTACCCATGGTGCAGCTTCCTTGCGGGTGATCGCCGACCACTCGCGCGCCGCAACATTCCTGATCTCCGATGGCGTGATTCCCTCGAACGAAGGCCGCGGCTACGTGCTGCGCAAAATCATTCGCCGCGCGATCACGCACGGACGGCTGCTCGGTCAAGAGAAGCCGTTTCTACACGAGATGGTGTCCGCTGTGCGCGATCTGATGCAAGACGCGTATCCAGAATTGAACGAGACCGCGGAGCGCACTTCCAAAGCGGTGCTCTCGGAAGAAGTGCGTTTCTCTCACACCTTGGAGGCGGGTCTAGAAAAACTTGAGGAACTGATTAGTACTGCGATTGTTCTTCGTCGCCACGGTGCTCTGCAGCGCGTTATTGACGAGTGCCGTCAAGATACAACCAATAAGGTCTATGCAGATGAGATTTTCCGTGTAGTAACCGTTTCCGAACCAAATCTTCCTGCAAAGGACGCTGATGCAATTCAATTCTTGTTGGTTCAGCTAACGGCCCTCAATCAAAGTCATCGTAATAAACTCGAAACCCAACTTCGCAGTGCACTTAACGCCCCTGCGACTGTACCCGGCGCGGACGCCTTTAAGCTTTATGACACATACGGCCTTCCTTCCGACTTCATAGAAGACGCCGTCCGCGACGCTGGCCTGGTTCTCGACAAGCCTAGTTTCGACCGCGCAATGGAGGAGCAGAAGTCCCGCGCTCGCGCCTCCTGGAAAGGTGCCGCCAAGCAAACCGCCAATCCCGCCTATCAGCGGCTCCCGACCTCAACCTTCGAAGGCTATCGCCAGACGCGCTCAGAAAATTGTGAAGTGCTGGCCATCATCAAAGCCGGCCAGGGCGCGCAGGAACTCAAGCCCGGAGACCAAGGCGAGGTCATCCTCGACCACACGCCCTTCTATGCCGAATCGGGCGGTCAGGTTGGCGACCGCGGATGGTTCTATTCCGACGATCACAACACGGTCGTCGCCGACGTGACCGGCTGCTACTACCCGATCCAAGGAGTGCGCGCGCATCAGGTTGTCGCCAAGCAACCGATTCGCGTGGGCGAGAAAGTCGACGCCGTCGTCAACACCGAAACCCGCGCCGCCACCATGCGCAATCACACGGCGACGCATCTTCTTCAGGCAGGACTGCGTGAAGTGCTCGGCAAACACGTGAAGCAGGCGGGATCGCTGGTCGCTCCCAACCATCTCCGCTTTGATTTCTCGCACTTCACCGGAGTCGCCGAAGAAGAACTCCAAGATATTGAAGACATCATCAACAAAGAAGTCCTGACCAACGAGAAGATCGAAGTCATCGAAAACGTCCCGATTGATGTGGCCGTGAACGAATATCACGCCATGGCATTGTTTGGAGAGAAGTACGGCGACAAGGTGCGCGTGATCAAAATCGGGGATTTCTCGACCGAACTTTGCGGCGGCACGCACACGCTCGCGACGGGCGAGATCGGCCTGATCAAGATTCTGAAAGAAGGCAGCGTGTCGTCGGGAGTGCGGCGGATTGAGGCCGTCACGGGTGAAGGCTCGCTGCGACATTTCCGTAAAGACCACGAGCTCGAAGGTGTGGTCGCCAGCTTCGTCGGACCCACCCTTTCGCAAAAAACGCGAAAGGATGGGGCACCCTCGGAAGAGGAGGGTCCGCTGTCGCCGGCCGAAGCATTGAAAATTGAACTTGAGAAGAAAGATGCCGAGATCAAGCGGCTGACGCGAGAACTGGATCAGGCGCGCATGAAGTCGGCATCGTCGAGCACGGCCAACCTGGGAGACAAAGTAAAAGAGATTCGTGGCGTGAAGGTTCTGGCGCATCGTGCGGATAATCTGGAACGTCCGCAGATGCGAACGCTGGTTGATCAACTGCGCGACAAGCTGGGCTCGGGAGTGGTGGTGGTCGGGTCGGCATCGAACGGCAACGTTTCGTTGATCGCAGGAGTCACCAAGGATCTGACGGGACGCATCCAGGCTGGCAAAGTCGTAGGGAAAGTCGCGGAAAAAGTGGGCGGCAAAGGTGGTGGTCGTCCCGACTTGGCGGAAGCGGGTGGAAAAGATGCGGGCGCGCTGGACTCCGCGCTGGATGAAGTGTACAAGATTGTGGAGTCGATGTTGGGGTAGATCTCAATGGACAATCGCATCCATTTCGTCAAGCACAAGGGGAAGCAGATACTGCTGCTTGATTTTTCTCACGTTTCTGCGGAGCAGATGCTGCTTCTGCTCGGATATGTGCGGACCATCGTGGCGCAGCAAGGCCCTAAATCGGTGTGCATTCTGGCGGACTATGAGGGCGCCGAACTCGACCACGCGGTGGCGATGAAGATTAAAGAAGTGCTCACGCTCGACCGGCCATTCGTGAAGAAATCCGCGTGGATTGGCGCGGAGCACATTCCGCACGCCTTCATGGAGAACTTCCATACTTTTTCCCAGCGCGAAATCGTGACCTTCAAGACGCGCGAGGAAGCGCTGGACTGGCTGGCGGAAGACTAGTTCTCAGTTCCCGGTTCTCAGTTCTCAGAAAAGCCCGTTCCGCGATACCATCTCTAGTGATGCTTCGGGAAACTACCATCGAACCTCGTCAGGAACCGCGCCAGGAAATCCTGCGCGCCGCCGCTCGTCTGTTCCAGCAGCAGGGATATGACGCCACTTCGATGAACGATGTAGCCGCCGCGCTCAAACTTTCCAAAGGCGGGCTCTACCATCATTTCCAATCGAAAGACGAGATCCTGTTCAACATCATGTCGCACGCCATGGACATCA
>OBLW0100004513.1_pt1 | contig 10621 bp, 8 predicted proteins | sample 1520161 | NCBI WGS metagenome assembly OBLW01 (sample SAMEA3539309, study PRJEB22396) | soil metagenome | biome: tundra; feature: field; material: soil | place: USA | collected 2010-05 | depth 0.15 m
CCCTGGAGAGCTTCAATCGCTCGATTGAGCTTATCGCGCTCTGCGACGAGTAGCGTAGTTCCGCCGCAGCAAAAACCAGAAATAACGCAGCCTCCCCGGCGCATCGATCGCAAACTCCCGCTCTTCGAGCGGCAACCTCCACCGCGAAAAATATCGTCGCGTCGGCACCCCGCGCAGCTCCCCTTGGTGCCGCCCGGTCCAAGCTTCGCCTTCCTCCACAACCTTCCGAAACGACGCAATCCATTTCTTCTTCTGCTCCACGCCCACCGCCGCCTGCTCGTCCAAAAAAAACAGATTCCCCCCATGCAACCGATACACCGCTAAAGGCTCCGAAACCGCCACCACTTCCGCAACCAAGGGCATCAACAAAACCAAAAAACCATCCGCCTGAATCCGCAAGACCTCCGGAATGGGCAACAACCTTCCTACCACCCCCCGCCGAAACGCCAAACAAGAAGTAGGATACAAATCATACTTCAGCAATTCAGCCGCATCTCCTGCCACAAACCCCGACACCTCCGCAAACTCCGGCGTCACAAACTCCCCGGTCTCCCCCCGCAGGTTCAACCGCGCGTGATACACCATCCCCGCGTCAGGCCGCCGCCCAAACTCCTCCACCACCCGGCGCAATTTCCCGGGCAAAAAATAATCATCCGCGTCCAGGGTAGCCACAATCTCCCCCCGCGCCCGCGCAAATCCCAAATTCAAAGTGCTAGCCTGCCCCCCATTCTCCTTCCGCAAATACCGCACCCGCTCCCCATACTTCCCCACCCGCTCCCGCGTATCGTCAGTAGACCCATCGTCCACCACCAAAATTTCCACCCGCTCCAGATCAAAATCCTGAGCCAAAACGCTATCAATCGCCGCCTCAATAAACCGCCCATAATTGTAGGTATCGATCAGAACGGTAACCAGCGGTTCGCTCAAGAAGGATTTCCCGACCGTCCACGTACAGCCTTTGACCGCAACCCCAGCGTGCTCCGCACCAGCCGCGTCATTTCCTTCACAGCAAACCAGCGCCGCTCCCTGGTCCTCGCCAAATACAATGATCTCTCCAACTCTTCAACGCGTTCCCCAAGCAACGCCTTTGCAGTGGTAAAAAATGTCAGCATGCGTGAGCTAAAACCATCGCAGCGCGATCATTCCCCGCGTCCCGTCGACGATTGCGCCTTCTCTCGCAATCGCGCGTTCCTCGATCGTAACCCCAGGCTCGCCCGCACTGGCCGCGTCCATTTCAACAACGAATGCCAGATCGGAAGCCGCACTTTGTATTGCACCCAATTTCTCAGTTTGCCAAGGAAACTTCGAACTAGGCGATGCTGTAGCCGGTGCGACAGCCGCCTATGAATTCCCCCGCCGCGGTCTAACCGATGCGTCGAGGATTTGATGTGCCGTACTCTGTTCAACCCGCCGATCAGTTTTAGGTTATGAAGCGAAAGTGCATCGTCAGGGATACCTTTGACGCGCCCGAACGCCGGGTTGTATCCATGATTTTGGTGAATGGGCATGACGAAAGACGTGCTATCGAGCACCGCTACGTCCTTATGCAGAGCATTCCAGATCATCCAGCTGTCCCAATAGCAATGCCCCACCAGCAGCGGAGGCATATCCAGGTATTGACCTCTGCGGAAAAGAAACAGGTCGATCCAGAACTCGTCCTGCCGGAATGCCGTGGCCTCCGCAAATTGCCGCAACTTGTCGAACCACTGGCCATCGGCGAAGTCGATTGGCGTCGTAATGTCGGTATCCCACCTCTGTGCTACCAAAAGAAATTGCTTCCTCCACGCCCGCGCTCTCTCGAAAGCCTCTACGAAATCCGGCATCAATATAATGTCGCAGTTCACGAAGCAGCAATATTCGTCGTGGCTGATTTCCTGAGCGCGCGAAAATATGTAATCCAGCCGCTTCGCGCCGGATTCGTGCCGCTCCACCCGCGGTTCATGCCGCAGCTCGAGGTCCGCGCAAGCCTCGGCCACTCCCTCTTCATCTCCAAAAAGAATCACTTCAACGTCTGGATGCAGCCGCTTCCAACTGTGCAGCGCATTCCGCTGAATGATCCCGTCGTGTCCCCGGAACGCCTTTGCGGTAGTGAAGAACGTCAGCATTTGTCGCAACTTGCCGAACGGTTGGCTAACACAGATCTACGCTGAACCCTTGCGAAGTACGAAGCAACCCAAAGCATAAGCGCAACCGTGCGGGTCCGACGCATGGTTGCTCGGTTCAAACGTCAGCGCCTGTTCCCGCGTGCACGATTGCCACTGATTCGCCGAATTCTTGATCCAGAACTCCTGTTTCGCCACCGCGAATGCCGCGAACAGCCGCGGCAGGCGTTGCTGACCATACACCCGGCACCACGGCCTCAAAACTGCATCCTTGCCGCAGGGCGCTGTCATCAGCAGCACCCCGCCCGGCTTGAGGATTTGCGCCAGTCGATTCATCACGTCAATGTCCCCGTTGTCTTGTTCTGCGTCGATACCATACCGCCCAACCATGCCCACATGCTCGACCGAAGAGCAATTAATGGCCAGATCGAAATGGTTCGCCGGCAACGGAAGCTTGAGAAGATCGCCAAGCAGAAACTCCACGCCAGAGTGCTTCCACGTAAACGCTTGCGGCTGCAGATCATTGGCAACGACGCGAAATCCCCGCTGCGTCGCCAGCAGACTCATATATGCCTGCTCGCACCCAAACTCAATTGCGTCCCCCGGCCCGCTCGGCATCTCGGCGCTAAGGAAAGACCACTCCACGTTTCTCTCGCCAGCGATATTGACGCACGCTGTTGGAGTGGCGGGCGGAACAAATACTCGCTTCGCCTTACGAATCGGCTCATGAAGCCAACTGGGAAGATAGATCGGGACAAGAAATTTCTCAGGCATCGGCGGCACTTATCCCGCTTTTATAATTCTCTTAAGCGATTTCACTTTCTCTGGCAAAGACTTCTCGGCGAAGCGTCTAAGTTTTTGAACTGGGTCACCCTGTCTGATTCCGCTGACTGGATCCCAAGGGCGAATCGGCGAAGATATTTCAGCAACTTGCGCGAGCTGCGCGGAATCTATCGATCCATGAGCAGCCGCAAGGATCGTTCGAACACGACGCACGCCGCCCGCAGAATGATAGTGGCTATGCGCCGGCTGTTGAACTAGGCGGAGAACCGATGAGAATCCCGATCGGTACAACATCTTCACAAGGCAAGCTTCGGTCGGATAAAACGCGATGTGGTTCAAGCCTTGGTCTTCATGGATTTCTTCGTCGATCAGCGCCATGACTGGATCGCTGCCAGGAAAAATCACGCCCTCGACTAAAAGCAGTTTCCCCATCATTGCTTGCAGGTTGCGGATTGCGAGGAGCGGATTTTCAAGGTGATAAAGCAAGCCGAAACAAAATACAAGATCGAATCTGCCCAGCGTCCGCAGACCTGAATCCTCGGCATTGTAACAATGAACTTTGATCGAGGGATTGCGTCGCTGCGTCTCTTCGACGTTCTCTTCGCGCCCGTCAACGGCTGTAACTTGCATGCCGAGCGATCTGAGAAATCCGGAGAAATAACCGAGGCCGCAACCAACGTCTACAGCGGTTTGCAGATTCAGCATTGGCTTCAACTCCGCAAGTAAGCGCGATACCACCTCGCCTCGCGCTCGGTCCAGCTCGCCATAATGAGGTTGATCAAAAATAGGGACCTTACCCAAGTGCGCGCTCCGGAGTCGCCGCCACATCACAAAACTGCGACGGTAAATTCAGAATCCCGTTCCACTCATCCATATGATGCTGATGCACTTCCGTCGCGATGGTCATTTCCGGAAAACAATCCCAGAGATCCAGCATTTCGTGGCCATCCCACAAACTCACCTGCCACTGGTACGTGCCAGGACGCAGCGGCAACGACGCAAACGTGTGCGAGAAAACATGAACGCCCGCGTCCAAGTCAAGATTCTGCTCCGCCCGCGCCCACATCAATTGGCGCTCCGCATTAAACAGCGCCACCCCATGTTGCGCCCCGCGAATTGGCCTCGTCAGTTCCACCGCAAAACTTACCGTAAGGGGATCAAGAGTCAGCAGCGTATGCTTCTCCTCCTCGCACGACGCCCCCGCAATCTGCCACCGCAAAAATTGTGCCTGCGTGCTAGTGCCGCGCTGCAAACCCTGAGACCGGTCCCCAGCAAACATCGCCGACTCATAAGCCGCCAGCACCTCATGCGGAGGCCCGCTCTTGCGCACCGACCCGCCATCCACCCACAACACCCGCTGGCAAAGCCGCCGGATCTGGTTCATCTGATGACTCACCAGCACCACCGTCCGTCCCGCCCGCGCCACGTCCCCCATCTTCCCCAGACACTTCTTCTGAAAATTGATGTCCCCTACCGCCAGCACTTCATCCACCAGCAAAATCTCCGGCTCCAGGTGCGCCGCCACCGCGAACGCCAGCCGCACGTACATCCCGCTCGAATAATGTTTCACCGGCGTATCGATAAACTTCTCGATTTCCGCAAACGCCACAATCTCGTCCATTTTGCGGTCGATCTCCCGCTTCCGCATCCCCAAAATCGACCCGCTCAAATAGGTATTCTCCCGCCCCGTCAATTCCCCATGAAACCCGGTCCCCACCTCCAGCAAACTCCGCACATGCCCGCGAATCTCCGCATAGCCGGTAGTAGGCCGCGTAATCCGCGACAATATCTTCAAAAGCGTAGTCTTCCCAGCCCCATTCCGCCCGATCAACCCCAAAACCTCCCCCTCCTTAACCTCCAAACAAACATCCCGCAAAGCCCAAAACGTCTCTTCCCGCCCGTAAGCCGACCGCGCCCGCCGAAGCGCAGCCAAAGGCGAGCGAGCAAACCGAGCAATCGAATCCCGCAGCATCCCCCGAGGCTCCACCACCCCCCGCCGGTACCGCTTTCCCAAACCCTCAGCCGCAATCACCGCCGTCATCGCCAATCTGTTCCCTCGTCCGACCTCTTTGAACTCTGACCCTCTGTGGTAAAAGCCTTATCCTAGTTTTCTCAGCGCTACTCACTCGCCTTTCTACACCCGATCCGCGACAGTCCCCTCAACTCTCTGGAAAAACAACAACCCCCCAACCAAAACCAAAACGACCATCCCAGCCGAAGCCCACAACATGGCCCCAGGCGCCGCCCCCCGCCCAGTCAAAGCCCACCGAAACCCATCGATCACCCCAGCCATGGGGTTCAACCCATACAACCACCGCCATTTCGCCGGTACCAGCGAACTGGGATACGCCACCGGCGAAGCCAACATCCAAAACTGCACCACAAACGGAATAATCGAAGCCACATCCCGATACAAAGCATTCAAAGCCGAAGTCCACAACCCAACGCCCAAAGCCGTAAGCACTGCCAAAATCATAAACAAGGGCAACAGGAAAACAGTAACCGGCGGCCGAATCCCAAAACTAAGAGTCAAAACAATCATGACCACAAACCCAATCGCCAAATCCACAACCCCAGAGCAAACCGCCGCCAAAGGTAAAATCAACCGCGGAAAGTAAACCTTGGTAATCACATGCTGGTTAGCAACGATGATCCCGGTGCAATTCGTCAGCGAAGTAGCAAAGTAAGCCCAAGGCACCAAAGCCGCAAAATAAAAAACCGGATAAGGCAAACCCTGCGAAGGCAACTTAGCCAGACGCCCAAAAAAAAGCGTAAACACGCCCATAGTCAACAAAGGCTGCAAAATCACCCAAGCCACGCCAATTACAGTCTGCTTGTAGCGCACCTTAACATCGCGCCAAACAAAAAAGTAAAGCAGTTCCCGATACTCCCAAAGCTCCCTCAACCGCAACTCAAACAACCCATGAGGTGGCTCAATGCGAACCACAGCAGGCACACCGGCAGGAACCGCAAGAGCATCGGCAGCGCCGACAGCCAAAGAGCCGCCTGTCGAAGGAGGTGTAGTAACGGAAGCCATCAAGTTTTCACACGCAACCGCAAGTGCCAGTCAATCCGCCGCCTCTGTAGGTCGCTGGGCTTCAGCCCGGCACGCGATCGACGCAACACAGGAGCCTTGCATCCACTGCAAAATATAGGACTAGAGTAGCAGAGATAAGCGAGCGCAAAGCGGCCACGCAAAGCGGTTTTCGATGATGCAAACATCGAGCTAGAATTCATTTGCAACTCGCATCGTTTGCACCCCCGCGATCCTCGGCCCTACCCTGGTCGGGCAGCTACCGAGCTGGCGGCTTGTTCTGCTCCATATCGCGCTCTTCGATCTGCCGCATGAGATTCGTGCGATGGAAAAGATAAGTATGCAGTTTGGCGGAAATCTCGCGCGGCGCGACGAAGAATTGATTGTGAATCATCTCGCTCCAAACGATCGGCCCGCGCGCCGGAACCAGATGGGTTCCCCACTGGAACATAAACGCCATGTTCCAAAGAATCAGGCAGGCAACGAGCAATGAAGCAGCGACCAACGCAGCACGCGGAGAACGAAAGAAATTAGCAACACCATCCAGCAAGAAGCCGAGCCCAAGAATAAACGGAGTCGTCAGCGAAATGAAAAATCGGTTGCCGAACGACGAAATGCCGGCCCAATCGGGATAGCAAGCAATGAGCAAATAGAAAGCGAGCACCGCAGCCAGAACAGGAGTTCCGATGCGAGGCTCACGCAGCCAAAGGATGACAAGCCCGATGACGGCAAGAAGCACGATCGGCGTCCAGACCAGCAAACCATGATTGGAAGAAAACAAAACCGCCAGAAAATACGGCGAACGCCAAGCCCACTCCGTCAGCGGAACATATCCCGATTCGAGCGGGCTTCCGTAAATTACGTATCGCGAAATAAATGTGGGCAACAAACAGAGCACGACGATGAAATTAAATAGCACATGGTGTGCAAACAAGCGCGTCGCCGTAGGAGCCCGCGATGCATCACGCTGCGACGGTTCGAGCCGCGCGGAAGGAATTCGTGGCTCATCGGTACTCGTCGCCGACTGCCTGGGTTCATCTTGTACCGAGGCGACCGACCGCTCCCGCAACGCTGCAAAGTATTGCCGGGCAGCTTCGACGACCAGCGCAGCCAGGATGGTAACGTTGGCGTAGTACACATTGAGCATCAACCCGGCGATGATCGCCAGCACGCACCATTGCCGCGTGCTGCGTTGCTCGCGGGTGTCGTGCCAATACCAGAGGAACAGCGCGACCGAGAATGCGGAATGAGCGTGAGACCACGACGGATTGAAATACATGTAAACGGGAAGCGAGCTGCTCCACCAGATGGCAATGGTGGCGAGAAATGCCCAATGCTGATCGACGTATTTGCGAGCCAAGCGATGAGCCAGCAGCAGGGCGAGAAAACCGTATACCGCCGTTCCGAAGGCCATGGCGAAGCGGTAGGGCGCGGAGAATCCGTCCGCAATGACGTGCGAGCCCATGGCCCGAGCGATCAGCACACCGGAGTGAGCAGCGAGCAGGAATGGCGCCCACAAGATTGCGGGGCCGACGGTGAAATGGTTGTCGAGATGCCCGGTATTTGTGCGAAGGAAGGGTTTAGGCGCGCCATTTTCGCCGATACGCGCGTCGCGAAAGCTGGCGTTGCCGGATTGGTAGTCGTGCTGAAAATCAAGACTGTGCTCGATCAAGGGAGCGCGCGCCAGCGCATAGTAACCAACACCATCGCCGCGCACCCAGGGATTCATCAGCGGCAGCGAAATCAGGAACACCACCAAGAGCCAGCGCTGTAATTTACGATCGCGCTCGCAACCCGGCGCACCATATGGACTCTCTCCAAGCGGTGGCACTCCTAAGCTATCGGTTGATCGGATTTTGTCGCCGACCGCTCGCACACGCAAATCGGTGAAGGAGGTCATGGAAACACAAAGGCGATCGCGCCGCCTCGGATATCGGAAGTCTGGTTCAGACGGCGGAGCCCGCGACGGCGCGTGGCGCTGGTGCTGCCTTTTCCCGGAAGAAGGCGGCTACGCGGTCGATGATTTCGTTTAGGGATGTGCGGGGGCGGAAGCTGGTCAGGGCTTCGAGTTTGTCGACGCAGGGGACCCGGCGCATCATGTCTTCGAAGCCGGGTTCGTAGGCTTTGTCGTAGGGGACGTATTCGATGGCGGACTGGCTGCTGGTGCGTTGCTTTACTCGCTGCGCTAGTTGCTCGATGGAAACTTCTTCGGTGTTGCCAACGTTGACGACTTCGCCGATAGAGTGCGGGGTGTCGATGAGGCGAACGAGCGATTCGACTGTGTCGCGAACGTCGCAGAAGCAGCGGGACTGTTTCCCGTCGCCATAAATGCTGATCGGGGAGTTGTCGAGCGCGGCTTTTACGAAACTGGGCAGGACCATGCCGTAACGGCCGGTTTGGCGTGGACCTACGGTGTTGAACAGGCGAACGACAATGACCGGTAGCTGCTTTTCTTTCCAATAAGAAAGCGCGAGAAATTCGTCCAGGGCTTTGGAGGCAGCGTAACTCCATCGGCCCTTTGTGGTCGGCCCTAGAACAAGGTCGGCGTCTTCGTGAAAGGGCACGTTGGTATTTTTGCCGTAGACTTCCGACGTCGAAGCGGTGAGCACGAGTTTGCGTTTCTTGCAGGCCGCTTCGAGAATACGCTGCGTGCCGTTGACATTGGTCTCGATGGTGCGAACCGGGCTTTCCACGATCAATCTCACGCCCACCGCCGCCGCAAGGTGGATTACGGCATCGGCATCGTCGACTAGTTCCGCGACCAGCTGGCGGTTCTCAATGTTGTCCAGGTGATATTCCATGTTATCGAAGGTTTTGAGGTGACGGATGTTGTCCATACTGCCGGTGGACAAATTGTCTAGCAAAACGACGCGGTCGCCGCGGCTTAGTAGGCGCTCCGCTAGATGTGAACCGATGAAACCGGCGCCGCCAGTGATTAGAAAGCGCAAAAATCCCCCTTAAAGTTCCCGAATGTCGTCTTCATCGTCGTGATCGTGGCGACTTCGGGATGAAGATTTGTAAACCGGTTCGGGATCTTCGTTCCGATGACCATTCGAAGGATCGTCCATGTGAACATGAGCTGGGTCAGACGACTCCTGCGGCCCGTAACCATAGGCGTACGGATAATAGCGGTAAGAATAGTAGTAGTCCGGCGCGCTGGAATTGACGGCGTTCAAGACCACGCCTAGCAGACGGCACTTCACGCTGACCAGCAGGTCGCGCGTGCGGGTGAAGGCTTCCTTAGGAGTTTCGCCGCTGCGCACCACTAGTAAAACACCGTCAGCCTGTACCGACAGGATGACTGCATCCGTGGCGGCCATCACCGGCGGCGTGTCGATGACGATAAATTTGAATTTGGTGCGTAGCTCGGCGATGGCGTCGGCCAGCTTGTGAGAAGAAAGCAGGTCCGCGGGATTGGGTGGAAGAGGGCCAGTGGGAATCGCGGACAGATTCGGAATCGCGGGATGCTGGACGGTGACCAGTTCGAGGCTGGAAACACCCGCGAGGTAAGAACTCAGGCCGGCGTACTTGCCGCCGTTCATATTCAACAAGCGGCCGACGCCGGGCTTGCGCAGGTCGGCGTCGATGAGCAGGGTGCGGTCGCCGAGTTGGGCGAGGGTGACGGCTAGATTCGCGGCGGCGGTGGTTTTTCCTTCGCGCGGCAATGCGCTGGTGACCAGAATAACTTGCGGCGGACGGCCGGCCTGAGACAGCAAAAGCGCGGTGCGCAGTGCGCGGAAGGCTTCGGACATCTGCGACTTGGGCAAATGCTGCGCGACCAATTCGACGTGCCTGGAGTGGCCATTGCCGATGGCCTTGCTGAGCGTCTTCCTCCGGCGTCCCTCGCCATTGTTATCTTCGAACGCGGGAACGACCGCGAGGGAAGGCAAACGCGCCAGCGTCTCCACGTCGTCCGGGGTTTTGACGGTGTTATCCATGTATTCGCGCAAAATCGCGAGACCGATGCCGCCAACCAGGCCCACCAGAAAAGCCAATGCCACGTTACGGGCTTTCGCAGGGCGTGAGGGATAGGACGGAATCATGGCGGGGTCCACTACGCGAATGTTAGAAGACTGCAGCGCGGCGGAAATTCCGGCTTCTTTGAGTTTGGTGAGCAAGCCGTCGTATAGGGCTTTGTCCGCTTCGGCGTCGCGCTTCAAAATGTTGTACTGCACCATGCGTTCGGACATTAAATTGGCTTCGGATTTCTGCTGGTCGAGCGTACGGGTCAACAATTCTTCGCGTTGCTGAGCTTCGTGGTATTCGCTGCCGAGGCGGGCAACCACCGCGCGTTTTTCACGATCCAAATTTTGATCGATTTCCTTCAGTTGCGACTGAAGTCTCAACACTTTCGGGAAATTGGGCCCGTATTGATTGACCGCCTCGGTGTACTGGCCATTCAGCTCGCTGCGTCGGCGCAATAAGTCCTGCACCCCGACGCTGTCGCGAATCTGGGGAACTACGTCGGCGTCTCCTTGTTTCGCGAATTCAAATAGCGACTGCTTTTTCATCCGCTCGCCCTGAGCCTCGATCAGCTGGCGGCTGATTTCCGAGAGGCGCTGGGTGGTCAGGTTTTGTTTGTCGTCGAGCTCCCAAATCTGGTTTTTTCTCTCGTAGTCGAGGCGGGCGTCTTCAGAATTCTTAACCTTGATCTTGAGTTCGTCGAGCTGATCGGTGAGCCAAGTGGTGGCGGCGGTGGTGG
>OBLW0100004515.1_pt1 | contig 10620 bp, 7 predicted proteins | sample 1520161 | NCBI WGS metagenome assembly OBLW01 (sample SAMEA3539309, study PRJEB22396) | soil metagenome | biome: tundra; feature: field; material: soil | place: USA | collected 2010-05 | depth 0.15 m
TGCCCCTTCCACATACGCGCTGGTCAGGTCGTAGAGCAAGACATCGAACTCGGCTATCCGCGCGGTCTGATGTATGCCAATCACACCAACTTCGCGCCCCGGCTGGGCCTGGCCAAGAGCTTGCCATACGGTGTGGTCGCGCATATCGCGTATGGCATGTTCTACACACCGGTGGACATGAACACTTGGTGCAATCAGCGCCACAACGTTCCCTATGTCTTCCCGGAAACCGCGCAGAGCGATCCCTATATCGACAGCATCAAGACGCTAAACTTCCCCACGCCCGTGCTCGGTACCACGGCGGTGAGTTTCACGTCGGTCCAGTTGCACGCCCAACCGCAATACGTGCAGCAATGGAGCGCATCGCTTGAAAAGCAGTTGGGCGCAGAGACTACGGTCGAGATCGGCTATCTGAGCGCGGGCGGATTCCACTTACAGCGTTCCCACCTCATCAACAACGCTCAGCCCGGCGCGGGCCTGATTCAACCTCGTCGTCCGTTTCCAAAAATCAGCTTTGTCAACAACACAGTCTTTCCCGCGGCTGTGGCCAGCACTATGACAAGTTCCACTTTTCCCGTCAGCACCATCAACCTGCTCGAGAACACATCCCAGAGCTGGTATGACGCGGGCTACGTCAACGTGCGCCGCCGCGCCACGAATCGCCTCAGCTTTTTGGCTAACTACACCTTTGCAAAGGCTCTTGAAAACGCGCCGGATTTCCGTTCCCCCATGTTCGAGGCCGCCACTCCGCAGAACAACTACGACCTGAACGCGGAGAAAGGTCCCGGTTGCGATATCCGCCAACGCGTGGCCGTGAGTGCGGTCTACAATCCGCCGGTTTACGGAGTCAACGGTCTCACTCGTGCGCTGACCCGCGACTGGCGCGGCTCCATCGAGTATCAGAGCCAGACTGGTTTCCCCATGACCATGTCCGTGTTTGGCGACACTGCAAATGCGGGAACCGTCGTGGGCGAGAACCCCATCCGCGCGAATTCCACTGGCGAGAAAATCTTCGCATCGGGCACCCGAAACTCGACGACGTGGTTCAACCCCGGCGCCTTCACCGCTCCTCCCGCCTATACCTTTGGCAATGTCGGCCGCAACTCAGTCTATGGGCCCGGACTCGAAACGATGGACCTGGCATTGGTTCGGAGTTTCGACTTGACGGAAAGGGGCAGGTTTGAGACTCGCGCCGAATTCTTCAACGCCCTCAACCACACCAACCTCGGAACCTCCAACCGCTTTGTGAACACCTCCAGCTTTGGCAGCATCACTGAAGTCGCCACGCCGGGGCGTGAGATCCAGTTGAGCGCAAGAATCAGCTTCTAAAGGCACTCGAGATGCGATCCATGTAAGTGACAAGTGATCTATCAGCACATCGAATCTGCACCGAAGGGTCCCGTTGTGGGCGAGAGACACCTATAAATCGTCCACAGCGACCCGACAACGACGAGGAAACCGGTGGACCGCATTCTCGAACGAGTAATTGACCTCGCTGAGCTTGAGTCGAACTGTTTCTGTAACATGAGCGTCGACGGAGCCGGCAAACCTTCGTCCTAAGCAACCAGTCTCAACACCTATGTCGAAAGAGTCCTGGCCTTGGCAAAGGTGAACGCAGTGTTTTTATCAGATTCATTGAACTGGCGGTGGGCCGTTGGGCACGGACTCCTTCCAATGATCAAGGATTCGCTGAGAACTTTGGGCTCCTGACAGAAAAGCTGCGTTCTTCCCCAGCGCGGTAGCGGCTCATTCGGCGCGGCTTGAGCTTTAGCGAGTTACTTGTTCAAAGCTGCCAGGATCGCTTTCTGATTTGCGAGTATCTCCTTCTGATTCGCAAGAATTCCGCGGAGAGAGCCTTGGTTCTTCTTGATGACTGCCTGGTTGGCAAGGATCGCCTTCTGGTTTTTCAGGATGGACGCCTGATGGCTGAGGATCCTTTTCTGATTCGCGACAACTTGCTTGTCTGACATATGCCTTCCCACCTCTTTCAACATTCTTAGTCAACAACGAACGGCGATTGGGTTGAGTCGTCCAATGATACCGCGTCCATGACCATGCCGATTCCGGGTAATGGTGCAGTTGGAATCACAGCAGAGCTGGACCAAAAATCTAGCGCGGGATGTGCATCTGAATGACCCTCATTCTCAATCTCCTCCCCCCATCGATAGTTGGAGATTTCTTGCCACCCCAGGGCTGAGGACAATTGATTCTCACCACCTATAAGGTTCTGATTCTCAGCCATTGTCGAGTGCAATCGGTGCGGTCCATCTCCCCGAGTTCCCCCGCCCCGGACAGGACTCATGGCTGCAAGCCTTGAAAGTGGGGTCGCCTTGAAATTCAGCATCAGGAACATGAGATTTGTCCTGGCCATGGGGGTAGCTATGGCAGTGAATTCGGCGCATGCGCAAGTGCCGTCGGGCAGCCTGGACGGGCGAGTGACTGACCCGAAGGATGCCGTTCTGGTTGGCGCTCGGGTAACACTTGTCAGCATCGCGCAGGGAGTTTCGCGCGTGACGGCGAGTAACGGGAGCGGTCTCTATGTCGTGCCCGATCTGCCGGCAGGTGCATATGACCTGAAGATTGAAGCTCGCGGATTCGCGGCACGCGAGGTGAAAGGCGTTGTGCTTGAAGCAGGACGCAACACCACAGTCGACGCCCAGCTCGTGGTCGCCAATGCCGGCACGACTGTCGAAGTAGATGCGTCTGCAGCAAATGTCGACATTACGCAGTCGATGATTCAAGGGCAGATCACATCGAGAACCATCGAAAACATTCCGCTGAACGGAAGGAACTTTCTGGAGTTGGCATACCTGATTCCAGGGAATCGTCCAGCTCCGACTTTCGATCCTACAAAAACAAACACCCTCGAGGTGAGTTCCGCAGGAGGATTTGGCCGGGGCGGCAACATCACGGTGGACGGCGGTGACAACAATGATGAGGTCGTGGGAGGAACGCTGTCCAACTTCCCTGAAGATTCAGTGCAGGAATTTCAAATTGCTACGGGCCGATTCACCGCCGAAGTGGGCCGCTCTGGAAACAGTATCGTGAATGTTGTTACCAAGTCTGGAACAAATCAGTATCACGGCTCGGCTTTCCTCTTCGAGCGCAATCGTAATCTGCAGGCGTTGCCTGCCACGTTCAATCGCAGCCTGCCGACGCCTCCATTTGATCGGGAGCAGTATGGCGGTTCTGTGGGTGGGCCAATCCGAAAAGACCGTGCCTGGTGGTTTACGTCGGTTGAATATCGCGACCAGAATGCGGCGATCCAGACTGGCACTCGCGACTTTACAACAGACGAGATTGTGAACAGCTCGGCATCCGCGCCGCTTCGCGATGCGCTGTGGTCTTCACGGATCGACACCCAATTGAGTAAGCGCAACAGCCTGATGTTGCGATACTCCTTTAATCGCTCGACGGACACAGCGGAGGCCACACCTTCACAAAACACCGCGGCCTTCACGGCCGCCGAGCGCCAGAACTCGCTCAACCGCTTCAATTCGCTTGTGGCTGCTTTGAATTCCGTGATTTCTTCGTCGAAGGTGAATAGCCTTTCATTCCATTTCGACAATTTCTACAACGACATTCCTCCGTATCCGCAGGACACCCCAACTACGAATCCGGCGCTGGGCCTGACGAATGAACTCATTTTCCCGGATATTGCAGACGGGGAGAACTTCAATCTGCCGCAGGCCACCCATCTAGACCGGTATCAGGCGCATGATTCACTGTCCTGGATTGTAGGGAAGCATTCATTCCGGCTTGGTGGCGAGTTCCAGCACTATACAGCCAACGGCGAGATCAACGTATTTGGCACCGGGACTGTGATCCTGGTTTCCGACTTTGGATTCGCCGACCTCAATGGCGACGGACAAATCAATGATCTCGACATCCCAATTGCGGTCGCCCTCAAGAGCAGCGCGCCGGTCGTCCCGGTGCCGATTCCCACTGTCTTTGACAGCTACGTCGCGGGTTACATGCAAGACGACTGGCGTGTGCGTCCAAACCTCACACTTAATCTTGGGTTGCGCTGGGAATACGATTCAAATCTCACTGGGAATTCCAGTGCGCACGATCCATGTCCGAGCCTTACTGTCGAACCCAGCAAGCCATGTACGTGGATGGCAAATGAGATCGACCTAAAGAAAATTCCGGACAAAAAAGACTTTGGTCCGCGTGTGGGATTCGCCTATGATCCGCTCGGCAAGGGCAAGACTGTTCTTCGCGGCGGCTACGGCATTTTCTACGATCGAATCATTTTGGAGACTGGCGCTGAAGAGCTTGTCCAGAACGACCGCGCCTTGACGGTTACTCAATTTGCCGGCTCTGCCTGCACGTCGCCCTACGTTCCCGGTCCGCCAAGCCTCGGTGCGTGTTTCGCACCGGGGGGAAGTTTTGCAGCCGGCAGTCCTACGCTCGCCAGCCCCTTCAGTGGACCTCATCAAACAGGTGGTGTTGGTATTCTCGCCATGGGTCCGGATGCGCATCATCCGCTTTTTCAGCAATTCTCACTGGGCGTGCAGCAACAGGCAGGCAACAACTGGCTGGTATCGGCGGATGGCATGCACGTCTTCGCAACGCGGCAGATTATCGGCCACCTGCTCCGCAGCACCGATTCCACCTCGCCTTATGTGAGTTGCCCGGGCGACAATTTGCCCTGCACTCTGACCGATCCTCTGAGCGGCATCACCGACAACCTTACGTTGCTGCAGTCACAGGCCAAATCCTGGTATGACGGGCTTATTGTCAGCGCTGAGCACCATGCGGCCAGGTTGGGCCGAGTTGGGTATCAGTACAACATCAGCTACACGCTCTCGAAGACCTTCGATTACTCTGACGACGACCAACTGACGAATAACAATGCCGACGAGCAGATCGATCTGGTGGAAGGCATCAATAATCTTCGTCTAGAAAAGGGCTACGCGGTTACCGACGAGCGCCATCGCCTCACTTTATTCGGCGAAGCCGAGCTGCCGTGGAATTTCTCACTAGCGCCGATTTACACTTTCGGCTCAGGCGTGGCGGCGGATACATTTCTGCCAGGAACGGGAAGTATCAACGGCTCGAGCGGTTCACGCCTGCCGCTGTTACCCCGCAATGCGATTGGGCGGGAAATCAAGAATAGCGATCAGTTGAATGCGGTGATCAACCGTTGGAATGCCCTGCCAGCATGTCCTGGCTCTTATCCGTGTCTGGCTGGAGGCACATTGCAGAATGTGCCTTCCGGGATCAATTTCTTCAGTCCTTTCAGTTCGCTCGACATGCGCCTCAAGAAAGACTTTCATTTGGGTGATCGCGCAAAATTCAGCCTGACAGGTGAGGGATTTAATCTGTTCAACGAAACAAATATCCGAGGATCGAGTAACGCGAACTTCTCTGGCCGAAACATTTCCATCGGGCCCTATCAGCCTGCCCAAAATGGTCAACCTGCGCAGACAGTCCAGGCTAACTTCTATTCTCCGGTGAGCACTGCTGGCGGATTCTTCGGCTCGGGCGGACCACGCGCATTCCAGTTTGCCGCTCGCGTTGAGTTTTGAAACGGAGGTTCATTTGGCTTTCTCCGAATACGAGAAGATTGCCCGGAGCGTTAATCGGCCGCAGCCGTCCGCGCCGGCTAACCTGCAGGTGATCGAAGAGAGTGAAGCCAGGGGCGAAGTCGCCGCACTCTATCAGCACTTTCGTACGCACTTCGGGCGGCCGGACGTTCCGGGAATTCTGAAATGCTTTGCGACGCATCCGCCACTTCTTCGGCACATGATGGATCTGTCAGAGAGCCTGATCTTCGCGGAAGGCCATTTGACCCGGCGCCACAAGGAGATGATCGCGACGCTGGTCTCGGTCGAGAACGATTGCCCCTACTGTACCGACAGCCATGCCTTCTTCTTCCGCGTGCAAGGCGGATCTGCGGACGCGCTCTGCGCAATCAAGGATTGCGAGCTTGAATCGCACTCACTCACGCGACCCGAACAGGCGTTGCTGGCCTTTGCGCGGCGGGTGAACAGCAGTTCGAGCGAGATTCGCAAACCGGATATCGAGGAACTCAGCAACGAGGGCTGGAGCGAGGCTCAGGTCGCTGAAGCCATCCACGTAGCGGCGCTGTTTTCTACCTTCAATCGTGTTGCCAACGCCTTTGGACTCAAGTCGCAAGGATTGCTCGCCCTGTATGAAAGCGAATTGGGCGCGGCACATTCGCCAGACGTGACTCATGGGAGGAGTCCCGCATGAACACTGCGCAAGGAGTAGATTCGCTGTTTTTGGCGGACGTCGAGAATAGCCCGCAGCCAAGCCCTTATGCCGACCTGATCAGCGCCGCAAAGAAATCCGGTTCGGAGTATTGGCGCATTTGGAATCTTCTGGCGTTTCGCCCAAAAGCCGCACAGCACCTGGCCCGCTTCTCCCACGAGATCATGCATGAGGACGCACCGATTAGCACGGCGATGCGCGAGTTGATCGCGGCGTATACTTCCTCGCTGAATCGTTGCGAGTTTTGCATGAAGGCTCATGCAGCGGTCGCAGCATGGCTCTATCAGGACGAAGCTCTGGTCTGGAGCGTGATCCGAGATATGGAAGGGTCGGTGCTTCAGGAATCGGACAAGGCGATGCTTCGCTTCGTGAGGAAAGTTACTCTGGATTCCGGCGCGATCAGTGAAAATGATATCGCCGACCTGCATGCCAGCGGGTGGGACGACACTTCCATCTACTACGCAATCGCTGCGTGCGGACTGTTCAGTTTTTACAATCGTTTTATCTCCGCCAACGGTGTCAAGCCAGTCTCAGATGAATCGTTTCGCCGATTTGGCAGGCGCATGGCAGAGTATGGATACATTCGCGAATGAGAATCCAACCTCTCGACTTTCTAACTGCTAGGCAATTTGCCTTCTGCAGAGCTTTCCTATTGCTTTTGGCGGCCGCGTTTGTCGCGGTCGTTTGCCAGGCGCAAACACCGGGCGCTGTTCCTCAACACGCATTCTTCCACGTATCGGTCAGCAACGAAATCGCACACCCTGTCTCAGGCCGATTGCTCCTCTTCGTCGCTCCCGCATCGGGCGATGCAAAAGACGTCGACATGAACATGATGGCCCCGACCAGTGTGTATGTTGCGGCCAAAGAAGTGTCGAGTCTCGAACCCGGAAAGACCGTCGATATCGATGCTGATGACTTGGTGTTTCCGAAGCATCTTTCCGAAGCGGCGCCTGGAACGTATCGCGTGCAGGCGGTCCTGGACGTGCATCACAGCTACAACTACGACGGTCGAAGCCCCGGCGATCTGGTGAGTGCCGCGGCCGCTATCACCATTCCGTTCAGCGCTTCCGACATTCCACAACTCACGCTTGCAACCATCGTGCCCGAGCCTCCCGATCCGCTCTCGCAGCGACTGGATGTGGTCACAGCCCTGAAGCCGTTTGATTTTGTAAGCCCGGTGCTATCCGGCTTCTGGGGTCGCGAGATCCATATGCGCGGCTGGGTTCTGCTGCCGCCTGGTTATGCAAGTCATCAGAAAGTTCGCTATCCCACTGTCTACTTCACGCATGGGTTCGGGGGCACGCTGCAAGGTATTCGCACAAGATTCGCGCCCGTTCTCTATGACCGCATGAAGCAAGGTCGCATGCCGGAGATGATCTGGGTGCTGCTCGACGAAAGCAGCACCACTGGCACGCACGAATTCGCTGATTCGGTAAATAACGGCCCCTGGGGAAAGGCTCTGACGACGGAGCTGATCCCAAAACTTGAGACCGGGTATCGAATGGATGCGAGAGCATCGGGCAGATTTCTTCAGGGGCATTCCTCCGGAGGCTGGGCCACTCTTTGGCTTCAAACTCATTACCCGAGGATTTTCGGTGGTACGTGGTCGACTTCGCCGGACCCGAGCGATTTTCATTTCTTCAGCACTATCGACTTGTACGCGCCGCACGCAAATATGTATCGAGCGCCCGACGGCACTCCGACCCCGATACTGCGGATGCATGGTCAGCCCCTCGCCACCTTTCAACAGCTCGCTGGTCTCGAGTCTGTACTGGGGGATTACGGCGGACAGATTGCTTCGTTCGAATGGGTGTTCTCGCCGCGCGGCGCGGACGGACGGCCTATGCAGCTATTCAATCGAGTCACTGGCGATATCGATTCCGCGGTAGCAGATTATTGGCGTACGCACTACGACATCGTTCATTATCTTGAACGCAACTGGAAGACAATTGGCGCCGATCTGAAGGGCAAGATTCACCTCACTGTGGGTACCGATGACACGTTCTATCTTGACGGCGCGGCACACAGCCTGCAGTCGACACTAGACCGGCTAGGAGGTAAGTCGGAATTCACATTCCTGCCGGGCCGATCCCACTTCGATGTCTATGTAGAAGGCAACGATCGGTACGCCTTGTTCGATCGAATTGCAGCAGAGATGTACCTTGTAGCGCGCCCACACTCGCATTGAGGTGAATTGCCTCGGCATCTGTGATCCGACGAGAAAGCCAGCCCACCAGTCGATCAGCCCGGAAGAGTTGTATTGCCCGGCCGACCTTGGCGAGGATGGCATTACGGCCGATACAAATCGGACGCTGGAACAAATGCCTCGTCCGGAAGTTCCGCCATTCGATGGAGGTTTTCTCCGCCTTTATGGGGCTACGATGTTTGCCTCCGCTGTATTCTTGTTGTTTGCAGAGTGTGCGCGAGACTTCCCCTGTCTCCTCTGAGCACCGGCAGTTCGGCCTCCCCGCTGCGATAGCAATCGTGGTGGGCGAGTCGATTGGGCTCGGCATCTTTCTCACTCCGGCGACGATGGCCAAGTCGCTTGGTTCGCCGCTTCTCCTCGGACTGGTCTGGATGGCCATGTCATTGATGGCGATCTCCGGCGCGTTGTGCTACGCCGAACTTGCCATTCGATACCCCGAGTCAGGCGGAGAGTATGTCTATCTGCGCGCCGGCTACGGCGATCGTATCGCCTTTCTCTACGGCTGGATGTGTTCCATTGTGATGTACCCCGGAGTAGCGGCCGCCCTGGCCGTAGGAGCGTCAGCCTATATTGCGCAGGTGCTCCCGTTGGAAGCGCATGAGATGGCCTTTGTCCCGGCAGGTATTCTTTCTATCTTCGGCATCGTGAACTTGCTGGGGACACGATTGAGCGGCTCCCTGATGACCTTCATTAACATCCTGAAGCTCGTCATCCTCATTGCGCTGGTTGGGAGGGCGGTCGTCTCAGGGCATGCGCACCTGAGCAACCTGATGCCCCTGGCTGCGCGCCGTCCCGGGTCGGAAGCCCTGATCCCTGCCATCGCCGGCGCCATTGTCGCGGCCTTTTTCAGCTTCGGCGGGTGGTGGGAGGCGAGCAAGATCGCGGGCGAGGTACGCAATCCAAGGCGTACGCTCCCGCTTGCATTTCTCTGCGGCGTCGCGCTGGTTACGTTCACTTATATCCTCATCAGCGCTGCATTTCTTGCAGTGCTGCCGATCGACCGCCTCACTTCAAACACAGCCTTTGTCGCACAATTTGGTGAGGTTCTGTTTGGCGCTGCAGGAGCAAAGCTTCTCTCGGTCTGCGTGCTGATGTGCGTCTTTGGCGGAATGGCCGCGCTCACCATGGCCTCGCCGCGCGTGACCCGCGCCATGGCGCAGACCGGCGCTTTCTTCCCGGCGTTTGCAAAACTACATCCTCGTTTCGGCACGCCCGCCAATGCAATCCTTCTGCAGACGTGCCTGTCGCTTGGAGTGCTTTTCCTGGGCGCGTTCGACCGCGTCCTGGCTTACATCATCTTCTCGGCCGTGCTCTTTCTGGCGCTTGCCGCGTCCACGCTGTTTCGGATGTCCGACCCGGTCCGGGGCTGGTGGTTCCCCTGGGCGCCGGTTCTTTTCATTGCCTTTTGCACAATCGTTGGCCTGCTGATTCTTCTGCACAACCCCTTGCCGGCCACGATTGGAGTGGTTATTGTTCTCTGCGGATGGCCCGTCCACCAATTCCTGACTGCGCGCCTGGTCGCGCCGCCGCTGACCAACGAAGGGAGCTGACTCAGTACATGGCACACATTCGTCTTCCCGATGGATTGCAAGGTATTCGCGCAGCCATGGCCTTTCGCCCGGAGACCGCCAAGCCGCTCAATGAGTTGGCCGAGATCCTCCTTCATGCGCCGAACTCCCTCACTCCGGGAGAGCGCGAACTGATCGCGACCTATGTCTCATCGCAGAATGATTGTTACTTTTGTCAAACTGTTCACGGCGCCATTGCCGCGGCCCACGTGGGAGGAGATGAAAAACTGGTCCGCTGCGTGAAGACCGACTTTCTGAATGCAGGCGTCTCCGAAAAGCTCAAGGCGCTGCTGGTGATTGCGGGCAAGGTGCAAAAGGGCGGCAAACATGTTACCGCGCACGACGTTGAAGCGGCCCGAGACTGCGGGGCAACGGACCTGGAGATTCACGACACCGTGCTGATAGCCGCGGCATTCTGCATGTATAACCGCTACGTGGACGGTCTGGACACCTGGCAGCCGCACGACGAAGCGCTTTACCGGGAGCGAGGCCGGAAGACCGCAAGAGAAGGATACGTATCCATGAGCCGAGAGTACCTGCCGCGCGAGAGCGGTACATAGAACGCGGCCTCACCCAGATCGAGGGGCGTGAGAATCCCGCATATTC
>OBLW0100004516.1_pt1 | contig 10619 bp, 8 predicted proteins | sample 1520161 | NCBI WGS metagenome assembly OBLW01 (sample SAMEA3539309, study PRJEB22396) | soil metagenome | biome: tundra; feature: field; material: soil | place: USA | collected 2010-05 | depth 0.15 m
AACGGCAATGGGGGCAGGATTGCATAGACCACATCGACCGGACGCCGCCATCGCATGTAGCCGGGCGCCGCGGAAAGGCAGAAGGCGCCAAAGGCGGCGAACCGGGCCCAAAACGATTTGGAGGATGTCGCGCGCGTGAAGGTTCGGATAACCTCAACACCATCGACCACCTCGCGACCGCAAAGCCGGTTGCGATATCCGTCGAAAACCTCGCCCCGCGGATAACTTGGAAACGATGTGACTACGGTTACCTCATGACCGCGCCCCATTAGATCCCGAGCGAGTTGGGTCACCCAGATTCCCGCGCCGATGGACTCCGGATAGTAGTAGTTGCTGATAACCAGCACTCTCATACGGCTACCGCGTCCGCACACCGCCCCGACGCGGCTTGCGCTTCTTCACAGACCGACTGGCACAGAGCGTCCAGTCTTTCGGCGAAAATCGCTTCGTTCAGTTCCCGTTCAACCCATTTCCTGCCAACTTCGCCCGCTTCGTGTAACACAGCGGCACTGCAGTTGAGTGCCGTGCCCAGAACGTCACACATGTCCTCGAAGGACTCTCCGCCGGCTACGAATCCGCCGCCATGGCGTTGCACATGGGCCGCCAACCCCACCCCGGGAGAGAGAACGACGGGAGTGCCGCGCGCCAGCGCTTCGCCGGCACTGTGGCCGAAGTTCTCCGAAAGCGATAACAGCACAAACAGGTCGGCGGCGGCGTAATAGTCTTCGACCGCCCGTCCAAACACCGGACCAACGTAAATGCACCGCCCTTCAGACTGAGCGCACAGAGTCCGGACTTCGTCGATATCGACCTCGGAAGTGGCCGGGCCTACACACAACAGGACCCACTGGCGAGGCGCCTCCCGCAGGAACGCCCGAATGGTCGCCGTCACCCGCTTGACCGTCGCGATCCTCGCACAGAACAAAGCAATCCGGCGGTCGCGGCCTAGCCCATGCCGCTGCCTGATCGCCTCTCGCGCCGTCTCCTTCTCGCCAAGGGAACTGGCGGCTACGGTCCAAGGTATGCACTCCACCCTGCGCTCGAAGCCCGCCGCCCACGATCTGCCTCTTTCGGCTTCGGATGCATATAACACGGCGGCCGACCGCTCGAACAGGACTTCGCGATACAACGACAACCAGACCTTTTTCCGCCCGCCGCGGCGGGTAAACGCAAACGGGTCAAGCGACCCGTGGGGCACCAGCACATACGGAACGCGCTGCTTCATTGCGAAGGTTGCCGCTTCCAGCAACGGATGCACATAAATGCCGTGAATGAACACCACTGAGGCTTGGCGGATGGCGGATGTGACCACGTCTCCATATACCTGCGGGCACCATTGATATGCCCGCCCCACGGGAAGGCGGGTGGTGGGGAAGGTCCACGACCCCTGCGGCAGATCGTCTCCCGGGTACTTCGAGAAATTGAGGATGAGGGCGCTCCAGCCCTTCGAACGCAGCGCCTCATAGAAACCGCGAACGGTGCGGAATGTGCCGCCGCTCTGGGGCGCTAAATTAACGCCTACGGAGACCACCGAGCCTTCAGTTCCGCGTGCTTCAAATTTGACCTTCATGGTTAGCGCAAGACCATCTCATTGCGGGCATCGGCCCACGGGGGTAAAGGACGCGGTCCTCCGCCGTATACGCAGGCAAGCACTCCGCTCGTGTAATCCGCTGTGCGATCCGCATCAAGGCAGCGTGTTATGTCGGAGTCTGCCAGAGCTTCAAAAGCGCGGGAAGATATCGCTCGATCTTCGGCAGCGGGATGGCCACGTAGTTGCCGAAGGGCAAGGGCCCTGCCACATCTCCGGCTTGCAAGGGCTTCCGGAGATCCGCGCTGTAGAAGCAATAGCCGGCGGCCTGGCCAGACAAGAAGCGGAACAGGTCCGCATGGCTGTAGCCGAACCTCAGCATGTTCTCGTCAGCCTCCATGATGATGACCGGAGGATCAGCCGCAAAAGTGCTGCGGGCTCCTTGAAAGACCCGCAGTTCCGCGCCCTCCACGTCGATCTTCACGACATCCGGCCTCGGCGCGCAACCGGACGCCACCACGGCATCCAATGTCCGCATCTGGCAATTGGAGACGGCCGGGAGTGTGGTCTCCTGGCGCGGCACCAGGGAGCCATGAATGCAGTGCGCGGGCATATAGAAGAGGCACTCCCGGTCGGCGTCGCCCAGCGCGAGTTCGTGCACCGTGAATTCGGGAAAGCGGTTTAATTCGACCGACCTCCGGATCGCGGCTGCCAGCGCGCGTTGCGGCTCAAAGGAATGGACCCTGATGCGGCCACCGAGCCTCTTGCTCAATTCCACTCCAAATATTCCGGCGTTTGATCCGATATCGAAGAATACGTCGCCCGGCCGGAGCATGGCGAAGCAAATATCGATCAGACGGGGCTCCCACGTCCCGCCCTTGGCGAGTATCGCGCAGTAGACGTCGAGGTTCTCCGGAGCGATCGCCAGCAGCGCACCGGACCTAGTGACAACGGCGCAATCCATTGCCGTGCAGAAATGTCTTCCCAGCTTCCGGGGAACCCAGCCGCGGCCGATCGGGCCATACGCGCCCCACGTGCTGGCGATCTTCACTGCCAGGAGCGCACTCAGCCCAGGCTCTCGCAAGTACTGCAGGTGGGGTCTGGCGTCACGCATTGTTGAAGACGCCGGTTCACTGCCTTGTTCTAGAGGGTCTTGCTGCATGGCTATGAGAGCGACTCCTTCGGGCCTGACTGGCTCCCGGCGGTCGCCAGGACCGGTTGCCGAACCAATGCCGGCTCCGCACGGAAGCGTGCCGCGCGGAGCGGTGCGAACGGGCCGGGGAACGGCCGCGAGAATATCTGCTGGGCTCGCAGAGCGAGTCCGAAGAAAAGCCACAATACGTCGCTTCTCAGATCCACGGGCAATGCAATCCCGGTGATGAGAATGGTGACCAGGATTGCCCGGTAGTCCCAAGTTGGCCGTCTGGCCACGGCCGGACAGCGCAAGACCTTGATGCAACACCAGACGAAGAGAAGCACGCCCGGCAGGCCCAAGTCCAGGAGCAATGTAAACCAGAAGGAGTCCAAACCTGCCGCGGCCTGGTAGTCGAGCAGCCTGTAGCGATACTCATCCGGCATATAGGCTGGAAGATAGAACGCCTCCGTCCCGACCCCATATCCCGCAAGAGGGCGCGGAAACTGTTCTTTGAAGAAGTCGAACGCGGGCCCCTCGCGCGCCTCTTGCAGCAAGTCCTTCCGCTGGGTGAATCTTTCGGTAACCCGCAGCTTCCACACCTCGTTCACCGTCGGGAACAAGAACAGCGCCACACAGGCATACATGATGTACCTCGGCAGCAAGTGCTTCAGCTTTCGGTTCGGCTGCAGCGCCTCGAGCGTTACCAGAACGAACGGGGCAAGAAGCAACAGCGATGAGGAGAAGGTCAGAACTCCAGCACACAGCAGACAAGAAAACTGAACGCGGCGCCAGGCCCGCCGCCCGGGAGATCCTTCGCGTTTCATGGATGTATAGGCGTAAGCGATGGCCGCCATGACGAACAAAGCCAGGTCTTTGGGCTCGCCCGAAAAAGCCGACGTGCGGATCAGGTGGATGCCAAAGACATCGACTGGAACATAAACGCTGGCTCCCGCGAACAGACCGAACTGGTTTGTGGCCGTGATGGGGTTTCCGAATACGGCAAATGAGAATTCCTGGATGATGGCGTACATGGCCAGAATGGTTACGGACATCGTATACGCCGCAAGACAACGCTGTGCGTCCTTACTTGAATCCACAACTGTCACGACCATCGCGACCAGACCGACTCGCAGGAGGAACATGCCATTGGCCGACACCAAATGGCCGCTCAGGGTGAGGTGATTGAGCCGGTCGAACTGGGTGACTTCGGAGGAAAGGAGCTGCCACGCCATGAGCGCGATCGCATAACCTGCGAATGCCGTCAATGGCAACGTGATCGCGCCGAGGCGCCGCAACTTGCGGACTCCCACGAGCAGGATCGGACTCAGCAGGAGGCCGACTTTGAACGGATCAAGCATCCAAATGAGTCTTACCCAGAGTCCGGCCCAAGGCGCAGTCACGAACAGGGCCAGGATGTAGAGTTTCGGGCGTTGCAGCATGAGCAGCCAAAACGCAATCCAAAACGCGAGATAAACGAAGGAAAGGGTCATGTGGAGTATGTATCGCTGGCCGCGCCGCCGGCTCTCAGCTATCAGCCTCGTGCCTGCGCTGATCGCTTGCGGCGAAAGCGCACTGTGTCACGCTGCCATGTCAAGGGCCAAAAAACCGATAAGCAAACTGTGAGCGTGTCGTTGGGCCTGTCAACGTCTCGCTTCTATTGCTACGGCGTGCTCGAACCTGCCTGCGTCTTCTACCAAGCTGAACATTGGATCCTCGCAATCCCCAAAAGAGCAACGTCGTATTCTGCTAAAACCGTGTTCCAACAGGGCGTTTGGCAGCGAAACGTTATCCCACATCCAGAGGTGCCGGGACGTGTTGAGGTAAGCGAAGGCGAATGCCATGAACCCCCGCGCCCGCTTCTGTTCGCCAAGGTAAGTCGTGCCCATAAGAAAGGCGTTTGCCTTTGAATCGCCAGCCTCAACCCTTCTGATGTACTCTTTGGTTGCCCATTCCAAATCGGGAACGACTAGTCGAAAGATCCCTCCGACTGCGAGAATTCGTCTCGTATTCTTCAAGGCTTTGTGGAAATCTTCCAACGCAAGGTGTTCCAATACGTGGCTGGCGTAAACGCCCTTGCAACTCGCCTCATCCAAGGGGAGGCCCCTAACGATGTCGCCGCACCGCACATTTGGCGGAAAAAGCTGGGGGTTCTTCGTATAGGTCCGGCCTAATAGCGGCGTTCGTTCCCATCTCAACGTCATAGAGGCGTCGAAGTTCAGCCACTCTTTTGGAGCCGTAAAGCCACAACCATACTGCACGTACTTCCCAAGTGTATCCATCATGACACCTCTGAGCGGACCGCTCTGGATATTGCCTGGCTTTTGGACGACACGCGGCGGAAGATTGCGCTGTATTGGGCGACTACAGCCTCTTCGGTGAACAGTGAATCCAGCCGTCCGCAACGCCCCGATGCGACGGACTGCCGGGAGGAGCACAAGGTCTCGAGGCCGGCTGCCACTTCCGCCGGTGAGTGACAATCCGCCACCACCCCTCCGCCGTAGTTGTGCATCAGGTCCGCAATCGTGCCATGCCGGGGCACCACGGCGAGTATCGGCTTGCGAGTCTGAGCGTACTCGACAAATTTGGTTGGAAGGAATATGCTTTCGGTCATTTGCGCTTCGATGACCAGCAGCCCGTCGGAATCGGCCAAATGCCGCATGCATTTCTCGGGCTCCATTTCCGGGAGGAATTGGCAGACTCCATCGGCCCGGTAGCGGCGCGCCGCCTCACGCAACTCAGGGCCCTGGGGGCCAATGAAGACAACGCGCAGGTCCCGGGAACAGCTCCGGCCGGCAAGAAATGCCGCTAAGCCCTCGAAGAACACGTCCACGCGCCGATAGGGCAGGAGTCCTCCGGCATGCGTGAGCGAAAACGCGCGGCCGCCGGCGTGACCCCGTTGCGCCGGCACGGGACTCGCGATGTGCGGAATGACGGAGCTGCGAGTAGCGGCGGCTTCAGGCAGAAACCGCAGCATATAGCCGCGAAGGCGCTCGCATGGGAATACATGCCAGGCGGCGGCCCGCCCGATCCTGGCCAAGAGTCGCCTGTAACACCACGGGAGCGGCGTATTGGGGCCCCCACCGTAAGGCGGTGGAGCTGCAAAACCCGGAAATGGATCGTTCCAGTTGGCGACGATGGGAATGCCGGAGGCGCCGGCGTACTTCAGGGCTGCGATGTGACAGAATCCGCCGAATGAAAGAACGATGTCGCATTTCCCGGCCGGAACGCGGCGGGCGGCCGCGGCTGCCAGACGGACTCCCCATGCGTGCTCGACGATATACTTGGCCGCCTGCGCATTTTCGCTTCCGATCAGAGCGCGCAAGAGCGATCTGAGCCGCGGCAGGGGCATATGGTACCGTGGGCCTTGCTGGTCCGGAGGCGCGTTCCGTGCCTTCGGGGTGGCGCCGCACCGCCGGGAAAACACCTCGATCTCCATGCCGGTCTTTTGGAGCCCCTTCACGAGCCTCGTATTCACCAGGGATTCCGAGTCGAGCCGCGGAGCGAGGCTGGGAGTAAAGACGACCATCGCCGGAGCGGTGGAATTCGAACTGGCGGGGATGTCCGACATGTTACGTGCGCCCGGCGCTCGACCTAATCGAATCGTGCGAATGGCACGAAAATTCCAGCGGATGGCTCGCGCTGGAAAACGCAGGACGGGGAGGCAAGCATCGACGAGCTAGTCATTGTTTCAATCACGGATTACACGGAAGCCATCACGGCGGCAGCCGACGCCTCGATCAAGGACCCCGGCGAAGGTTCGACTTTGCCATCCCCCCAACGAACGTTCTGCTTCAGTACCCGGGCAGGGTTTCCGCCGATCAGGCAGTTTGCGGGGCACGAGCCCGTCAACACCGAGCCCGCGGCTACGACGCAGCCGTCCCCTACAGTCACACCCTTGAGGACCGACACATTGGAGCCCATCCATACGCGTTTGCCTATTGTGATTTGCATTGGCTTAACCCGTTTGCCGGGGTAGTCGAGCGAATGCCAGTCATCGTCAAGGAATCGACAGTCCCACGAGATGGCGGACCCCGCCCCAATCGTCAGGCCGTGGCGGATGATGGCGAGCGCGTTGGCGCTGAGGAAGCAATCCTCCAAAACGCATTGAGCCCCGTCCCCCACCCAGATTCTGCACCCTTTACCGATCAGCACGTCTCCACGCGTGCACAGCGTTCCATGCAGGTCGACAATCGTCTTATCCGCAGGGTGTATGAGCACCCGAAACGACTTACCGACGGTCAGCTTTCCGAGTACAGAAAGCCAGCGGCCCCCAGTAACTCGCGTCTTGGGGTGAACGACAATGTCCCCATACCGCGAGTAGTAGAGCGTTTTCAACAAGAGGGCGGGGGCGCGTAACCCGACGCTGTGCGCCGCACACATCAGCTCGAAAGCCTCCGAGGCTCGCGGACGCGATGCTAGCGTCTTCCTGGCGCGGGATGCAAGACGGTGCCGATCGAATAACATTCAATACTCTCTTGAGAAACTCAACTCGCCGCTTGCGGCAAATGGCGAACAACGGCCACAAACGGCCACGGGGCTGGCGGAGGCGAAAATCCCCACGGCCGCGCTGGTGACGCAAGATCGTGTATCATTCGAGAACCATGCTGCGTACAGTCACGAGGTTGTCTTTCCACCGGCTTGGCCCGAATTCCCTCGCGCGGGTGACGCTATCTTGAAACACGCCTTCCAGTTCGGTGGCGGAAAGAGACGAAGCCCGGGAGATGGCAGCGCTCAGGCTGCCGGCGTCACCTGCTCTGAAAACAAACCCGTTTCGCTCGCCAACAAGGTCATGCCGTGCTCCTACACGATCGCTCAGGATGAGGCCACACCCGCACAGAGCCGCCTCGTGAACTACGACGCCCCAGTTCTCTTCCATGCTCGGCAGAACCAGGAACCTCGATGACGCCATATATTCCGCGACTGCCGGCGAGGACGCCTTGGGCGCAAACTCGACGCCTCTGGGAGCCGATTTGCTTAAGGGCTCAGCCAGGGGTCCCGCGCCGACCAGAAGAAACCGCCAGCCTTGGCCCGCAAGCCCTAGGTTTTGGAAAACTCGTATCGCCAGCTCAGGATCCTTCCGCTTTATCAATTGGCCGACATATAAGAACTGCTTGGGCCGTTTGTCGAGGGCGGGTCCAGGCGTGAACACGGTGGGGTCCGCACCGTAAAGGCCGGTGAGCACGCGCGCCCTGGGGTAACCGAAGTACCTCATGAGCCGAACGCCGGACTCGCCCGGAACAAGCATGATTTTGTATCTGGCTCGGAGGCCCAGCCGGAAGACGATGGCGCCGGCGACCTGCCTCAACGTGCCATTCCAACTGTTATCGACCATTCCCACGACCGCGCCGCCTCGTTTTCTGACCTGCCTGGCGAGCGAATTGAACGACGGATGACACCAGCCGGTATGAATGAAAAGATCCGGAACCGGAAGGCCCACATCATGCCAACATGTCGGTTGGTCCACGTGCAACGTGTGAACTGGCAGTTGCAGTTCCTGCTGGGCTTCGGGGCTCCACTCCGGTTGCAGGACAACCACCGACAGATCCCAGCATGGGAGGTTTACGCAAGCCTTGACCGATCGCAGCGCGTAGAACGGCAACCCCTTCCATCCCACGCAGACCCGCGGGCGCCGCGCGCATGCGGCACGGGTCTCAATAGCTCGATGATACATTTCCACCGGTTCGTTTCTTAGAGGTGCGCGTAGTCATCTTCCAAGACGCAAGTGTCACAGTGGGTGCTTGCGGTGGGTTCCAGACGAGCCAGGCGTTTGGAAAAGTGGAATCTTACCCATGTGCCGACAGTGAGAGCGTGCACGCAATACGACACAAGGTACGCCGCGGCCGAACCAAGGGCCCCGTAACGCGGCACCAGGGGCGCAGTGCTCGCCAGCAGCGCGAGCGCCCATGCGGAGTTCAGGGCGAATCCCCACCACAGTTTGTCCAGGCTAGCCATCGCCTGGGCCGAGACTGAAATGACGGAACTGATCACAGTCGCGAGAGCCAGGAGGATCAGCACGGGCGCGCCCGAACTGAAATCGCTCCCATAAGCTTTCATGATCCGGGAGGAGAAAAAGACAACTGGCGCGGCTATCGATACGCTGAGTCCGACATTCAGGTAGAGGTTCGCGCGCAAGAGCCTGCGGAAGGATCGCACGTCTGTCGCCGCAAGGTTCGACAGCATGGAAAGGAGAGGTTGGGAAAGCAGCGAAGGCAGAAATACGATCGCCATCCGCCACTGGTTCGCCGCGCTGAAGACGCCCATCTCCGAATACCCGTGGCGCTGGTTCACCAGAATCGAGTTGGCCGCCCACATTGCCGGACTGACCATAGCCCCGCACAGAAACGCCGGAAGAGAGAACTTCCACAGGATGAACCTTTCAGTCGAAAAGCCCTTCCAGCGCACCGGAACGCCACTGTTTCTGCATTCCGCGCGGATCGCGATGTGATTGAGGACGAGTCCCACGACGGCGACAGCTACTAGCGACAGGACTGCTCCGCGGAGGTGCCAGAGCAGCACGCAAGGGACCGTCAGCGGGACAGTAAGGATGCCGCGCGCCAGACTCACGCGAGCGATGGCGCGGAATGCTTCGAAACCAGCCAGGATTCCGGTTTGCGTGCCGCTGAGGGCGTTGACAAACAGGAGGCCGGCCGCGATACGCAGCTCCGTGGAAAGATGAGCGGCGTTCAATGTGCTGGCAGCCAGCCAGGGGGCCGCAACAGATAGCGCAGTCACTGCCACGGTCGCGGTGATCGTAGCTACAGCGATGGCGAGCGCCATGATGCGGCCCGCGCGCACTGGGTCTTTCACGCGCAACTCAGCAATGTATTTGGTGGCAGTCAAGCCAAGCCCCATTCCCGCCAGGATGCCAAACATGCCTACGGTGCTCTGGATCATGCCGAACTCGCCGAACTCCTCACGGCCGATGAGCCTGGCTGTGATGACGGAGGCGGCCAAGGTCGATCCCTGCGACACGAGCGCTCCGATGAGGGACCACACGGCGCCGCGAGCGAAACGGCCGCGGAGAGAATCCGGCCCCCACAACCCGGCGGCCGCCCGCATCGCCGCGTAGCGCTCGGTCAGGTTCGGCATTCGGCAGCCCGTTTCAATCGCTCTCGGCTGTCTTATAGTATCGATAATACTTCCCGTAATACCCGTAATACCGATAGCTGTCGCTCATCGTGCTGGTCACTGAGTTGAGCACCAGCCCGACCACATTGGCCCGCACGCGCTGCAGCGTAGTGAGCGCCGACCCCACGGCTTTGCGATTGGTCTCGCCGGCCCGGGCCACCACCACTACGCCGTCCACCGCGGCGGCCATTTGTAGCGGCTCGGGGAAGCCCAGTATGGGCGGCGAGTCCACCACGATTAGGTCGTACTCACTGGCGGCGTCTTCCAGGATCTCCGGCAGCCGGCGCCCGATCAGGTCGGCGGCCCGGCGGCTGGAATAGCCGGTGGGCAGGATATCCAAATCCTCGAGTTCCACCAGTTTAACCAGCTTCTCGCGCCATTGCATCCCGTTTTGCAGAACGGCGGCCAGCCCCGTCTCCGGGTTGATCCCCAGCTTGGTGTGGACCCCGGGACGGCGCAGGTCACAGTCGATCAGCAGAGTCTTGTGCTTCTGCTGTGCGTGGGCGATGGCCAGGTGCACCGCGGTGGTGGTCTTCCCTTCGGAGGGCGTGGCGCTGGTGACCATCAGAGACTTCAGGCGGCGGTCGAAGGACCCCAGCAGAATCGAGTTACGCAACGTACGCACGGCTTCTTCAAAGCCCGTGGTCGTGCGATCCGGCGACGCCACAGCCGTTCCCTCCGCGCGCACCAGCGCGGTCGAGCCGGCGTCACCCGTTATCGCGGAGACCAGGCCGCGACGCCAGGTCTTCACCATCGGCAGGCTGCCGAGCACTTCGGTCTGGAAAAGCGTGCGCACCTGTTCGGGATCGCGCACGGAGCTGTCCAGCA
>OBLW0100004517.1_pt1 | contig 10617 bp, 9 predicted proteins | sample 1520161 | NCBI WGS metagenome assembly OBLW01 (sample SAMEA3539309, study PRJEB22396) | soil metagenome | biome: tundra; feature: field; material: soil | place: USA | collected 2010-05 | depth 0.15 m
TACACTCGATCTGGACAACGCGAGAGTCGTGTACCGTGATCTCGACGGAGCCGTATCGCAAGCTTCGAATCGCTTCCAGGATCGCCGCCTCCGGCATGGGAAGCTTGTCCTGGCGTTGTCCCGTTCTGTTTGGTAACAGCGACATTTCTACAATCCCGATAGAGAATATGGTATATGTGCTACGAGCTTTTGTCAAGTAAATCTATAGACATTAGTGTTTTCGCCGCCCGCCACCAGATTTAACACGCTAGTCATCGCATAGTCACAAGACTTCTCTAACCTTCAAGTTCGGGCTAGCTTGTCCGATTTGCTTGCTTGAACGCCTTTTGAAATTTGAAAGAGGATAAACGCGATTATGATCCAATCGAGAAGAGCTGGTATCGTATTCTCCACGTTAGTCTTAGCCTTGAGCACTGCGGCCTGGGCCACGGATCCCGATCCCGCGCCCGACCCGGCTACGCCGCAGGCCTCTGCGCCGGACACTTCCACCCCCGCCCCCTCGCCATTGCAGTTTCAGCTCGGCGAGGCGACTTTCACCCCTGTAGGCTTCATGGACTTCACGTCCGTATTCCGCAGCGCCGCCTCCGGCTCCGGAATCGGCACGAGCTTTGGGTCCATCCCCTACAACAGCACTGCTACCGCCAGACTCTCCGAGGAGCGCTTGAGCCCGCAGAACTCCCGCATCGGCATGCGCGTCGATGCCAACGTGAAAGGCGCCCATGTGATCGGCTACTGGGAGTCTGACTTTCTGGGCACGGTGCCAACCAACGGAACCAACGCCTCCGTCAGCAGCAACAGCTACCTCTTGCGCCTGCGGCTGTTCTGGGTGGACCTGAGAAAAGGCCAGTTTGAAATGCTGGGCGGACAGTCCTGGAGCTTGATCACTCCGGGCCGCAAGGGCATTTCCCCGCTGCCCGCCGACATTTTCTACTCGCAGGACATAGACGTGAATTATAACGTGGGCTTGACATGGGGCCGCATTCCCCAACTCCGCTTCGTGTATCACCCGTCGGACACGGTTGCGGCGGCCGTCTCGTTTGAGAACCCGGATCAGTACATCGGCGGATCGAGCGGCGGCGGCACGATCACGTTTCCCACCAGCCCGGCGAGCATCGCCACCAACTACGCGAACCAGTTGGACAACGGCGCCCTCGGCAGCGCAACGACCCTTCCCAACGAGCTGCCCGACGTGATCGCCAAGCTGGCCTTCGATCCGAAGACCGGCGGCACTTCGCAGCATATCGAGATCGTAGGCCTGGAACGCCAATTCAAGGTTTTCAACCCGGTCACGAATGGAAACGTCGGCGAGTACTTCCACGCCACCGGCGCGGGCGTCGCATTGAACATGAACTTCGCGCTGACCAAGAACTTCCACTTCCTCACCAACAACTTTTATGGAGATGGCGGCGGGCGGTACTTGTTCGGCCAGGGCCCGGACTTGATCGTGCGCAGCGATGGCAGCCTCTCCCCGATCCATGACGCCGGCACGGTAACCGGCTTCGAGGTCAACCCCAGCCCCAATACCCTGCTCTACGCCTACTATGGCGACGCCTACTTCGCCAGGGACGTGGCTGTCGATGCCGCCGGAAAGCTGGTGGGATACGGCTACACCGGGTCTGGCAACGGCCAGAACCGCAACATCCAGGAAGGCACGTTTGGTCTGGTGCAGACCGTCTGGAAAGACGCCAAGTACGGCACCCTCTCGTTCATGGCTCAGTACGCATACTATAACCGCGATCCCTGGTACGTTGCGGTCAACGCGCCCAAGGACGCCCACAATAGCACGGTTTTCCTGAACTTACGTTATACCCTCCCGGGCGCCGCGCCGCCTGTCAAGTAAGCGGACCCGATTAACCGAACTGTAACAATCGAATGAGAAGATTTAGGAGGATACACATGACGAAATCATTTCCGGCGCTTGCGGCTATGTTGTTTGCGGGCGCTTCCGTCGCCGCCGCCCAGAATATCAACGGCGCCGGCGCGACGTTTCCCGCGCCGATCTACCAGAAGTGGTTCGGCGAGTATCACGCCGCCCACCCCACTATCGCCATCAACTACCAGTCGCTCGGGTCTGGGGCGGGTGTCCAGCAACTCACTGCAGGAACGGTGGATTTCGGCGCGTCCGACGTGCCCATGACCGACGAGCAGATCTCCAAGCTGGGCGTGAAGGCGTTCCACTTTCCCACGGTCATGGGCGCCGTGGTGCCGACGTACAATCTTCCAGGCGTAACCCAAGTCCTGAACTTCAGCCCGGAAACGCTATCCGGCATCTTCCTCGGGACCATTACCAAATGGAACGACGCCAGGCTGGCGAAAGACAACGCCGGCGTGAAGTTTCCCAACGCGGATATTGTGGTGGTACACCGTTCGGACGCCAGCGGGACTTCGTTCGTCTGGACCGACTACCTTTCCAAGATCAGCCCGGCCTGGAAGAGCAAGGTGGGCGCCGCCGCTGCCGTGAGTTGGCCCGTAGGGGTGGGCGGAAAGGGCAACGAAGGCGTATCCGGCACGGTAAAGCAGACCCCCAACTCCATCGGGTACGTCGAGCTGATTTACGCCGCCAATAACAAGATGGCCTACGGGTCGGTCAAAAATGCGGCCGGGGCCTTCGTCGCGGCCAGCACGGCCTCGGTGACCGAGGCCGCGGCCGGGGCCGCCAAGGCCATGCCCGCGGACTTCCGCGTTTCTATCACCAACGCTCCGGGGAAGGGCGCCTATCCGATCTCGAGTTTTACCTGGCTCCTGGTCCCCAGCAAGTTTTCCGATGCGGCCAAGGGCAAGGCGATCAAGGGTTTTGTCCAGTGGATGCTGGCCGACGGCCAGAAAGAATGCGCCGCCATGTACTACGCTCCTCTTCCGAAGGAAGTGGTGGCCATGGAATTGAAGCAGTTAGCGCAGATTCAATAGCCGGGTCTCGGATTAAGAGATAGCATGAGCACGGCAGCCGCGGTATCGGTTTCGCCAATCGGCAGGCGCACTCAAACGGGCGACGCGATCGCCCGCTGGGTCGCCGTGGCCTTCGCCGCCTCCATCCTGATTTTGGCCGTGCTATTGGTACTTCAGCTTTGGACGGGCTCCGCCGGGGCCCGCCACAAGTTTGGCTGGTCGTTCCTGACGTCCTCCAAGTGGAATCCCGTCACGGAGGAGTTCGGGGCCTTGCCGTTCATCTACGGAACGGTGGTTACGTCGTTTCTCGCTCTGCTCATCTCCACGCCATTAGGACTGGGCGCCGCGATATTCCTTTCGGAGTTGGCCCCTGCCCGTCTTTCGAACGCCCTCACATTTCTGATCGAGCTATTGGCAGCCATACCGAGCGTCATCTACGGCATGATCGCGATTTTCACGCTGGTTCCCATAATGCGCACCACCGTGGAACCGTTTCTGAAGAGTTATTTCGGGTACTTGCCGCTGTTCAGGGGAGTGGCGTTCGGCTTGGATTATCTTACGGCGTCCGTGGTCCTCTCGGTTATGACCGTGCCGTTCGTGATCTCGGTCTCGCGCGAATCGCTGCTGGCGGTGCCGCGCGAACAGCGCGAGGCTGCCCTGGCCTTGGGCTCCACCCGCTGGGAGAGCACCTGGCAGGTGGTCGTGCCGTACGCCAAGCTGGGCATTCTCGGGTCGGTTTTCCTGAGTCTCGCGCGCGCTTTAGGCGAAACCATGGCCGTCACCATGGTCATTGGAAACGATCCCAGTATTCATGCTTCACTTCTGGCGCCGGGCTACACCATTGCCGCAATCGTCGCCAACGAATTCACCGAAGCCACGGGAGCCGTATACCTGGGCGCCCTGGTGGAGCTCGGGCTGGTTCTGTTCTGTCTCACTATCGTTATCAACGCCATGGCGCGTCTGATGATTATCGCCACCACGAAAAAGGGGTCCAAGCGAGCATGAACAAGCGGCTGATCTGGCGCAAATCCGTCAACGCCGTCATGCTCACATTGACCGGCCTCTTTACCCTGCTTACCATTTCGGTGTTGTTTCTCATTCTTGGGCGTCTCATCTACAATGGCGCCTCCTCGCTGGACTGGAACTTCTTCACCCAACTGCCGCGCTCGCCCGGCGAGCTGGGTGGAGGCATGGCCAATGCCATCGTCGGCAGCCTTGAGATCGTGGGAATGGCGGCCCTGATTGGTCTCCCGGTTGGGTTTATAGCCGGCATCTACCTTTCCGAGTTTGAGGACCGGCATTTCGCCCCCGTGGTCCGGTTCGTCGCGGACTTGTTGAATGGCATCCCGTCCATCGTCGTCGGCCTGCTCGCGTGGTCCTTGCTGGTGGTGACCATGAAAGGCTTTTCCGCCATAGCCGGGTCCGTCGCGCTCAGCGTCATGCTCATCCCCATCGTCACCCGGCAGACCGAGCAGTTTCTTCGGGAGGTGCCGCTGTCGCTTCGGGAGGGCGCGCTGGCGCTCGGAGCCAGCAAATGGAAGACCATCGCGACGGTCGTGGTTCCCGCGGGCAGCAAGGGGATCCTGACGGGCATGATCCTGGGCGTCGCGCGCATCTCCGGGGAATCGGCGCCGCTGCTCTTCACCAGCCTGAACAATCAGTACTGGGGCGGAGGGATAACCCAGCCGACGGCGTCCCTGCCGGTCATGATTTACACGCACGCGATTTCAGCCTTCGACGATTGGCACCGTCAGGCCTGGGCCGCCGGCCTGGTGTTGATCGCGCTCGTCTTGATCGCCAATATTTCGGCCCGTTTCGTCCTGGCGCGGGGGATCTCCGTTCCGCGCGGATAAGGTGAACGATGCTTATGAGCCCTGCACGCGAATCCGATCCGGCACGCAAGGTCTCCCAGCCGGAGGTTGCGAAGGCGTCGCCCGACCCGACCCCTAACGCCGATCCCAAGCTGAAGGCCAGCAGTATCAACTTCTACTATGGTTCGTTCAAGGCCCTGCACGATGTCTCCCTCGACATGCGCGCCAACCGGATTACCGCCCTCATCGGCCCTTCCGGCTGCGGCAAATCCACGTTTCTTCGTATCCTGAACCGCATCAACGAAACCATCCACAACTACCGCCTGGAAGGGGAAGTCCTGCTGGACGGCGAGGACATCCGCGCCGTGGACGTCACCAGCCTCCGCCGCCGCGTCGGCATGGTGTTCCAACGCCCCAATCCCTTTCCCAAGTCCATCGCCGACAACATCGCCTATGGCCTGCGCATCAACGGCATGGCTACCCGCAAGGAGATGTCCGACAAGGTCGAACAGAGTTTGCGGCGGGCCGCTCTCTGGGATGAGGTCAAGGACAAGCTGCACCAATCCGCCTACGCGCTTTCCGGCGGCCAGCAGCAGCGCCTGTGCATCGCCCGCGCCCTGGCGGTCAATCCCGAAGTTCTCCTGCTCGACGAGCCCTGCTCGGCGCTCGACCCCATCGCCACGGCCAAGATTGAAGAGTTGATGTTCACCCTCAAGGACCAGTGCACCATGGTCATCGTCACTCACAACATGCAACAGGCCGCCCGCGTCGCCGACAACACCGGCTTTTTCCTGCTCGGCCGCCTCATCGAGTACGACAGCACGGATACCATCTTCAAGAATCCCGCGCGCAAGGAAACGGAAGATTACATCACCGGAAGATTTGGCTAGGCGAGAGGGGGGAACCGTGCGGCATTTTACCGTTGAATTGGAAGAACTGAACCAGAAACTGCTGGAAATGGGCGGATTTGTGGAGACCGCCATCCGCCGGAGCGTCCAAGCCCTGGTCGAGCAGAACCAGGAAATCGCCGAACAGGTGATCCACGACGAGCCGCGCATCAACACGCGGGAGATGGAGATCGACGGCCTGGTCACCCGCCTGCTTGCCCTGCGCCAGCCGGTGGCCCGCGATCTGCGTTTTCTGACGTCCGCCCTGAAAATCAACACCGACCTGGAACGCATGGGCGATCTGGCCGTGAACATCGCCGAGCGCTCGCTGTCGCTCATGGACCATCCGCTAGGCCAGTCGATGACCCACATCCCCGCCATGGCTGAGCTGGTGCAGTCCATGCTCTTGAAGACCCTCACCGCCTTTGTCGATGGCGATGAGCAACTGGCCCGCTCCGTCCTCCCACTGGACGATGAAGTGGACGCCCTGCGCGACGCCGTCTACGGGCGATTGCTGGGGATCATGCAGGACGACCCGACGCGCGTGCCGCCGGCCATCGATCTGATCTTCGTGGCCCGCAACCTGGAGCGCATCGGCGATCACGTCACCAACATCGCCGAAGACGTGGTGTTCCTCGTAAAAGGCGTGGACGTACGCCACCACGCCGAGCGTGTCGGCAACCTCTAGGAGGAGTAGCTTTGCAACGCCGTGGCTTCGTCCGTGAAGGTTTCAAAAACCGTATACAGCTTGGTCACGTTCAGAACTTCGGCAACCCTGCCCTGGGGGTTCAGCAGCTTGATCTTGCCGCCCTTGTTCGTGATGCTTGCATAGGACCCCACCAGCTCACCCAGCCCGGCGCTATCCATATAGCTGACCTCCGCCAGGTTGAGCAGCAGGTTGATCTGCCCCTCCTGAACCAGGTCTTTAATGGTGGCGCGGACCAGGGCGCAACCCTCGCCCAGAGTAACTCGGCCCGACAGGTCTATGATCGCGACGTTGCCCGCGTGACGCACAGCGGCTTTGCAGCTCATTGCACCATTATGGACGATTAAAGCACAGAAAGCTTAAAAATATTTCACCCCATGTTTTCATGCAGTTCGACCTCTTATTCCGGCTCCGGAACTCATTGAAAAGACGGGCCGGCAATGTTTCGGGTCCGCTTGCCGGTCCGCGGCACACCTGTGGCCTCTTTTCACGGATTGACCGCGCCCAAGCATCGGATCTAAAATAAGTAACAGCCGAACCAGCCGTGGCCTGGGGAGCGGCCAGCCGTATGAACGCTCTACGCCTTTCCGTAATCTGCGTGTTATTGTCCGCGGCGCTGTTCCTCTTGGCAGCGCCTCCCCAAAGTAATCCTCCTGCGCAACCTCCTCAGCGGGAGACCATCGCCAGGCCGCTCTCCGAGAAGGAGAAGAAGCGAAACGAGGAGAGGCTCAGGAAAGAGCTGGAAACGCCTTACAGGAAGTGGCTGAACGAGGACGTGGCTTACATCATTACGCAGGAGGAGAAGGACGCATTCAAACGCCTCCAGACGGATGACGAACGCGAGCAGTTCATCGAGCAGTTCTGGCTGCGGCGCGATCCCACGCCGGATACGGTGGAAAACGAGTTCAAGGAAGAACACTACCGGCGCATTGCTTACACCAACGAGCATTATGCTTCGGGCATTCCCGGTTGGAAAACCGACCGCGGCAGAATCTACATCATGTATGGGCCGCCCGACGATATCGACGACCATTCCTCGGGCGGCACCTACGAACGGCCCCGCGAAGAGGGTGGCGGCCAGACTTCCACGTTCCCGTTCCAAATATGGCGCTACCGGTACATCGAAGGCGTCGGGACCGGCGTACAAATCGAGTTCGTCGACACCACCATGTCGGGCGAATTCCACATGACCATGGACCCGTCCGAGAAGGATGCTCTCCTCTACACCCCGGACGCCGGTCTCACCATGTACGAGCAAATGGGCATCACCAGCAAGACCGACCGCTTCACTCGCACCGACGGCACCCACCTCGGCGTTCCCGTGGACGAGATGATGCAGAGTCAGGACCCATTCCAACGCCTGGAGCAGTTTACCAACCTCCAAAAGCCGCCCTCCGTGAAGTTCAAGGACCTTGAGGCGATCGTCGAAACGAAGATTAGCTATAACATCCTGCCGATGAAGGCCCAGGCGATTTTCTTCCCCGTCACCGACGCCACCGCGATGGCCTATATCACGCTGCAATTCGCGAACAAGGACCTGCAATTCAAGTCCGAGGACGGTTTGCAGAGGGCCACCGTGGATATCTACGGCCGCATCACCACCATGACCCGCCGGCGGGTCAACGTATTCGAGGACACCGTTCAGGCGGACATTCCGCCGGAAATGCTCCAGGAGTACGTCAAACAGCGGCAACTGTACTCCAAGGCGGTTCCGCTCGCGCCGGGGACGTACCGCCTGGATATCGTTGCCAAGGATTTGGTGGCCGGGACGCAAACTACCTACGAGCAGCCGCTCATCGTGCCCCGCCTGGATCCGGACAAACTGTCTACCAGCAGCCTGGTGCTGGCGGACCTGATCGAGGCGGTGCCGAGAAGGAGCATCGGGACCGGGCAGTTCGTGATCGGCGACTCCAAGGTGCGGCCGCGCCTGGACGACATCTTCAGCCACAACGAGAAGATGGGCATCTTTATTAAGGTCTACAATTTCGCTCCGGACGAGACCCGGAAGCCGTCCGGCAACGTAGAATTCATGGTGTCGAAAAACGGAACCAACGAGAATATCTTCGACTATACCGAGGATCTCGGACAGGTGCCCAATGCTTCCACCTCGGTGGTGACCATTGAGAAGCTTCTGCCCTTGAAAACTTTGGATCCGGGGAAGTATACCATCCGGCTGAAGGTTACCGACAAGGTTCGGAACCAGGTGCTAACGCCGACGGCCCAATTTACGATAACCTAGTGAGATGGCGGGTATCGCCCGCCGTCGTGGATGTCGTGGATGTTTGAGAGGACGCACAAAACGGCAGTTGCCCTGATGCTGGGGCTCGTGGTCCTCAGCGTTCCGCGCGTTTCCCGCGCCGCCCCCAAGGTTCAGCTTTCCGGGACCATCGTGGGACGGGTGGCGGATTCGTCCGGCACGCCGCGGATGGGCGCCACCGTCCAACTCTACGATCGCCAGGAGCACGCCTTCGAAAGGGTCCTGAGCGACGATCGCGGCGAGTTCCGCTTCTTGGGCCTTTTCCCCGATGTCTACTCCGTCCGCGTCACCCTGGCAACCTTCGTTCCGGCGTTGCGAACGGGCATCCTGGTGCAGCCCGGGATGCGCAGCCTGCTGGCCGTGGATTTGAGCGCGCTCTTCAGTTCCATTCAACTGTCGTACCCGCCGATCGATGGCGGCAGCCTGATGACCGACGACTGGAAGTGGGTTCTCCGCGGCAGTTCCTCCACGCGTCCGGTGCTCCGCTTCCTGGGCAACACTCCCGCGCCGCCGGCGCCATCGTCCGAGACGCAGGCGATGCTGAGCTTGTCCGCCGGAGACCCGCTGGCCACGGGCGGCGCTAATGAGGCCGACTTGGGCGCCACATTCGCGCTGGCCACTTCGGCCTTTGGCGACGGCAACGACACGCTCGAGCTCAGCGGCAACCTGGGGGTCGCCTCCCCGGCGGGGATGCCGGTAACGGCGTTCCGCACCGGCTACAGACTCAACGCTTCCGGCGGCGGTCCGGAGTTTTCGCTCACCGTGCGGCAGATCTATCTGCCGGGGCGTTTGGGCGGCGCGGCGGCCGGGCCGGAATCCGGAGTGCCGCTGATGCGCTCGGTGTCCGCAAGTTACGACGATTCCAGCCGGGTGACCGACAACGTGACCGTGCAGTACGGGTTCACCATGGATTCGGTGTCGTTCCTCGACCGCATGAATCATTTCAGCCCGTACGCCCGCTTGGTTTATTCGTTGAGTCAAAAGGACAACCTGGCGTTCGTGTACACGTCGGGGAACGCGCGGCCCGGTTTGGATGGGCAGGCGGCCGATGACGGACTCCAGCGCGACGTGAACAGCCTGGGCCTGTTCCCGCGCGTCTCGGTGCGCGGCGCGCGGTCCACCGTCGAGCGCGGCTCGGAATACGAGGTGAACTATACGCGTAAGGAAGCGTCCCGGCAGTTCCGGGCGTCGGCCTACAGCGAGTCGGTGACCAACGCGGCGCTGACCATGGTTGCGCCCAACGGCATGTATTCCGGCGCCGACCTGCTTCCGGACCTCTTCGGAGGAGATTCTATTTTCAACGTCGGCTCTTATCAAAGCATGGGGTATACGGCCGGAGTTACGCAGGATGTGGGCAGCCACTTCAGCGCCACCCTGACGTACGGTTCGATGGGCGCGCTCACCACCGACAACGGCAGGATTACCAGCGACAATCCGAACCAGTTGCGCGCCATGATCCGGCCGGGCCAAAAGCAGGCCCTTGCCGCGCGCATCGTTGCCAGGGCGTCCCGCACCGGAACCCGCGTGATCGCCAGCTACGAGTTGGCCGACGACCGCTGGGCCATGCCGGGACACCTCTATGACACCCAGTCGGACCGGCCCATGCCGGGCTTCAACGTCTACCTCCGCCAACCTGTCCCGTTCATCTGCCGGCGCCTGTGCCGTGTGGAAGCCACGGCGGACTTACGCAACCTGCTGGCGCAGGGCTATCTGTCACTGGCGGCGCCCCACGGACAAGACCTCCTGCTGGTGGAGACTCCCAAAAGCTTGCGCGGCGGTCTGAACTTCGTCTTCTAAGCAGTGAAATGCGGAGACGCCTGGTTTACGGATCGGCCATTGTCCTGCTCGCCATCAGCGTGCTGTTCGTGGTGTGGCAGGGGTCTTTTCACCTGAAGCAGTTCGGCCCGGCCGATCCGCAGCAGACGCTCATCCTCTGGGCTATCTCCACCCTGATCTTTGTGCTCATGGTGGCGCTCGGGTGGGTGCTCTCGCGAACGGCCATCAAGTTGTACGTTGAGCGTCACGCCAACCGGGAAGGCTCGCGCATCAAGACCAAGCTGGTGGCGGGCG
>OBLW0100004518.1_pt1 | contig 10614 bp, 9 predicted proteins | sample 1520161 | NCBI WGS metagenome assembly OBLW01 (sample SAMEA3539309, study PRJEB22396) | soil metagenome | biome: tundra; feature: field; material: soil | place: USA | collected 2010-05 | depth 0.15 m
GAGCGACGGTCTCATAATCCGTAGGTCGTAGGTTCGAGTCCTACCGCCGCCACCAGTACTTTCAAGCACTTGGAGGATTTCGGGGAAATCTCCGTTTCACGTTGTTGCGCGGGTGTTGAGGATTGTTGCCCACTTGTTCTTGGCTCGTCAGCGGGAACCTCATCCAAACGGTCGACAAAGGACACGTTGGCGCAGGAATGAAGTGACCGTAGGTGTCCACCGCGACCTGGATTGAACTGTGGCCCATCTGCTCCTTCACATACACAAACCATGGGGACATTTCTATCGGGCTTTGACACGGCGCCAACAATCGCGTGCAAGTAGCCGATAGGTGTGTTAAGCTCCCCCGTTTGCGCGTTGATCTGCGACGCGAATGACAAGTCTTGCCTTGCAATTTGCGCGAATATCCAACAGAATTAGGGTCCTTCCCCAATTGATCTTCGTGGTGTGTCTGGCTCTATTTACATGGAAAAGATAGTTATCAGTCCTGCGGAAGTGGCCGAAGCTCAATCTCCAGCGGACCAACCGGCTCGGATGGAGCCGAAGCTGGCGCCAGCCGTACCGGCATGGGCGAGATGGACTCTGGCTCCGCTCGTGCTGGTCTTGCCGCTGCTCTGCCTGGTCGCCATCGTGTTGCGTGTGGCGATGCGCGGGCTGCCGCCGCGCACGCGGCATGAGTGGACGTCCTTGCTGGCCACACTACTCATCGTGAGCGGAATCGTGACTTCGGTCGCGACGGTGCTGGTATTCTCCTTTGCTCCACTTCCGCCGGTTGCGGGGGTGGGATTGAGTGAACTGGACGAGCAAACATTTCCAAATCTGCCGGCAGCGGCTCCGATGTCAGCCAGAGACGTATCGGAGAAGTTGAAGCCTCTGGTGGCGATGATTTCTCCGGCGCAGCGTTCATGGCTCACGCATCACGAGATGGCCACAGCAAGTTTTGGAGCGGGCACTTTGTTGCAGGCCAGTGCAGAGGGATATTTGTTCGTCACGGCGAGGCACGTACTGGATGGCCCCGGTTGGAGTTCGGGCAAAGCAGGGTCGCGAGCGCTGATTGCAATGGCCACCGGGGCCTGGGGAACGGCCGACGTCGTGGCGCGCCATCGAAATTTGGATCTGCTTCTGCTTTGGGTTCCGCGGGGAAGAGGGAGCGCAACATTCGTGCAGCCGGTCGCGAAGGCGACGCCTCCGAGCGACGGGGAAAACATTTTCGTGATTGGGCATCCGGAGGGGCTCCGGTTCACTTTGAGCACCGGGATTATTTCGCGCATGCAGGGCAGTACGATTCAGATGTCTGCGCCGGTGAGTCCGGGCAATAGCGGGGGTCCGGTGTTCGATGAGCGCGGAAACCTGGTGGCGATTGTGACTTCGATGGTCGACAAAAATGGAGATCCCAACGCGGAGAACTTGAATTTTGCGGTGCGTGCTGACGCGCTGCTGGACGACTCTGCCTGGGAGTTCACCAATTTCGGCCACAAGCGATTGAGCGACTATGTTGTGCACGATGAGGCTTTAGAGAAAACGGTGCCTGCAGGAGGACAGCAGTGAACCCAGGCCAGGATGGACTCGACAGAAATGCCTAATATCAACGTTACCGTCTACGATTCGACCGAGAATAAGCGGGTGCCGGTGGAACTGCCGGACGATGCTCCATGCAACAAGATTGTCGCCGTACTTGTGCAGAAGTTGCGGCTGCCGACGAACGGTCCGGATGGAGCGCCGTTGAGCTACAAATTTCATCACAAGAATTCCGGGCGACAGATTCAGGATGCCCAAACCCTAGCGGAAGCACAGGTGCGGGACGGCGACATTCTGCGGCTGCAGCCGGAGATCACCGCCGGTTAAGGAACTTTGTCGGGGACTTTCCCCGGGAACCCTGAATGACACGCGTTTTTGACAGCGAGGTACATGAGGATCGATTCAGCCGGCTGCGGTTGATCTCCTGGTGGGACCAGGAAAAGATCGCAAAGTGCCGGCTGCTGGTGATCGGAGCGGGCGCTCTGGGCAATGAAATTCTGAAGAATGCCGCGCTGCTTGGGTTCACGCAGGTTGTGGTCGTAGATATGGACCGCATCGAAGAATCGAACCTTTCAAGGGCTGTTCTTTATCGCTCCGAGGATGTTGGCAGGTTCAAAGCGGATGCGGCGTCGACCGCTTTCCAGTCGCTGGCGCCGGGTTCGACGGCGCACGCTGTGATCGCAAATGTGGTGCACGGGTGCGGCCTTGGTTTGTTCGAGTGGAGCGACGTGATTGTGGCGGGGCTGGACAATCGCGAGGCGCGATTGTGGATCAACCGCTCGGCGTGGAAGATGAACCGGCCTTGGATTGACGGCGCGATCGAAGGGATCAATGGCGTGGTCAGAGTGTTTCTTCCCGGCGTTCCGCCGTGCTACGAGTGCACTCTGGGAGAGGTCGACTGGGCGCTGCTGCAGAAACGGATGTCGTGCAATCTGCTGGTGTTGGAGCCGACCGTAGAGGGCAAGGTGCCTACCACACCGACGATCTCCTCGATTATTGCGGGCGTGCAAGTGCAAGAGGCGGTGAAATTGATCCACGAACTGCCGACCTTGGCCGGCAAGGGCTACGTCTTTGAGGGGATGAATCACTCTTCTTACGTGATCGAGTACACCGAGAATGCAGATTGCATGAGCCACTACACGTTGCCGGAGATTGTGCATCTGCGTGAGTGCTCAGAAGAATTGACCCTGGCTCGGTTGCACGAGCGAGCGCGATCAGACTTGAAATCTCCGAATGTCGTGATTGAGTTCAGCCGCGATGTGGTGCAAAAGTTTGTTTGTCCTGCATGCAACGAAGAAGAAGAACTCTATCAGGCTGTCGGGAGTGTTCCGTTCGAGCGGGCAAAATGTCGCAACGATAGCCAACTGCGAACAGTGGTTGCGCTGCATTCGTATTCGGGAGAGCCGGAGTTAAGCGGCAAGCCGCTAAGCCAGTTGGGGCTGCCGTTGCTTGACGTTTTCATCGCGCGCGCGGGTGAGCGGGAGATCGCATATATACCCTACGGAGATGCGAAACAGGTTCTGGGTCCGCTTTCTTCGGACCAAAGAGTTCCTATAGCTCTGGAATCATGAAGGCCAAAGCAAAACCGTCGAACGCACAGCCGGCTCTGGTGGTGGACAGCGAGGTTGTCCGCCAAATCCGGCAGCATGCGCGCTCCAGCAGCAAAACCGAAGTCTGCGGTGTGCTCATCGGTCAGGATCGCGATCACCGCATCGACGTCGCCGCCTGCATCGAGGGCCAGAATGCCGAAGAAGCCGGAGCCCATGTCACCTTCACTCAGGAAACATGGGAGCACATCTACGCGGTGAAGGACCAGAAGTACCCCGAGGAGCGGATTGTGGGCTGGTATCACTCCCATCCTGGGTTTGGCGTTTTTCTTTCCGATCACGACACCTTTATTCACAGGAATTTCTTTTCCTCTCCGGGACAGGTGGCTTGGGTGTTCGATCCGCACTCGGACGAAGAAGGCTGCTTCGGATGGGTGGGCGGCCGTATCGAGCGGTTAAAGCAAATTGTAGTTGTGGATTGGCGCGGTGGCGAAGAAGCTCACGAAGGGGAACCACCGGGAACCGGGACGACGACTGGCGGACACAACGAAGCGATTCCCGAACAGTCCCGGGAAGAAATCGTTCCGCTAAAGATTCGGCGGCGGGACGCTGGCGAAACCAGGGAAAGCAGCGATTCGTCGTTGGAGCGATTGGTTGCCAATGTCTTTTTCTATCTGGCGTCGTCGGCGCTCGGATTTGCTTTGGCCTGGTTTGTCTTTCCGCGAGTCGAGGTCATGCCAGTTCTCCTTGATCCACGGACCGGCCAACTGATCGATATCCAAACCGGCCAGGTCATAGCAGAGCCCAGGGGGAAGGGTGAGGCTGCTGCTCCGGCCACCGCCAAGCCCGAGGCCAACCATTCGGCTCAGCCGTCTTCCTCGAATCCAGACGGCAAGAAAGGCAACGATGCCCAGCCCAAATGAAGGGGATGCGATCAGGATCACGACCGATGACCTTGCCGGCGTCGTGATTCCGGAACCGGTGGTTTCCGTGCCGAGTGCGCCACCGCCCGGGGCTAAGGTGTATGGCACGATCAACGAAACTGCCGAGCAGTTCGTAACCATTCCAACGGAACGTGGCAGCATTCTGCTTCAGGGTTGGTTTTATCTCGGGATAGCGGGAATGTTGGGCGCACTTGCCGGTTGGGCAATAGCGGAACCGGGGTTTGCCGACGGTGCCAACGCTCGATCCCACGCTCATTGGGGAAACGTCATCATATTTCCTCTGATCATTACCATGATGTGCATCGGATTCGGCGTCTCGGAGAGCATTGTCGAACGGTCGGTCCGCAAGGCGCTTTTGCGCGGAGCTCTCGCCCTACCCTTAGGAATCCTCTTGGGTTTCATCTTCGACATGATGGCAGAAACTATCTATGCAACCGGAATGGGGCTCGCCTATCAAGCGGGAGCGCAAACGGTCAACAACCCCGGGCTTTGGATTGTTCGAGCCTTAGCCTGGACGGTCTTTGGTGCTGCTGGAGGAGTCGTCTACGGGATTGTGGGGCAATCGACGAAGAAAGGAACCTACGGAGTATTGGGTGGAGTTCTCGGTGCCGGACTCGGCGGACTGATCTTCAATCCGATTGCCATGGCGACTCACGTGGGATCGGTCAGTCGGGCCGTGGGGTTCGGACTGCTCGGCTTGGCCACCGGGGTCGGCATGGGCCTGGTGGAAAGCGCGCTCAAGGACCGGTGGCTATATGTAGTTGCCGGCCCGCTCGCGGGGAAGCAATTCATCCTTTATAAGACAGAGACAAATATCGGCAGCCGGCAGGAATCCGATATTTATCTCTTCAAAGACCCGAACATTCTCCCCCGCCACGCCTCGATCGCCATCAGCGGCGCGCGGGTGATGCTGCATGCGAACGGTTCCGTGCTTTGGGCGGGGCAGCCTGTGCACGACCGCGTGCTGCAGGATGGCGATTTGTTGCAGATTGGCCGTTACGCCTTCCGCTATAAGGAGAAGCATCGTTCATGACGACGCTGATCTGCCCTTACTGCAGAACGAACATTGCCGCCGGCGATGAGCCTTTGATCTGCGAGGGCTGCGGCGCTGCACATCATGCTGACTGCTACGCCGAAAATGGAGGCTGCACGATTTTTGGATGCAGCAAGGCTCCAGCCGACGAACCAAAAGTGAGTGTTTCAACTCCTGAGCTGGCGGTAGCAACCGGACCGCCTCAAGCGCGGGTGGAGCGTCGCTTGCCTCCGCCTCCTCGGCCCGGCGTTATTCCCCCGCCGGCCACGGTCGACGACCTGCAACATGTGGCCAATCGAGTTGTGCCATCAATGTTCGGAGGCTTCGCGGGTGTAGATAATACGCCGCCTGCGGAAGAAGCAGAGGCGCGGGAACCGAGAAAACGCACGAACTACATTTTACTGGGCGCGTTGCTGGGAGCTTTCGGAGCCCATAACTTCTATGCGGGCTATCACAAAAAGGCGGGTATCCAACTCGGAATTACGCTGCTGACCGTGGGTTTCGGCTCTCCGATGAGCTGGTTGTGGGCGGTGATCGACATCTGCACCATTGATCGCGACGTCCGGGGAGTGCAGTTCGAATCGTAAGACGGAGAGCTCATGGAATACTTCGTAAAACGCGGTGATCAACGTTTTGGCCCCTATAGTCTTTCGGATCTGCAGCACTATGTTCAGTCCGGCGATGTGACGCTCGAGGACTGGACTCAAAGCGAAGGCATGGCGGATTGGGTGCCCGTATCCCACGTGCTGGGAAACATTCCGGCGATGGCTTTCGCCGGCGGAGGAACTGCAGCCGCAATCGCCCCTCAGACTCAACTGGTTCCTCTTCCTCCAAATCTGCACTGGTCTATCGTGCTCATTCTCGGGCTGATTACCCGTCAACTTTTCAACCTGGTCTGGGCTTTGCTGCAAGGCAACTGGGCGCGGAAGCTCTCCGGTGATAACAAGCCGTTGGTTCTGGTTGCCATGTATCCCGCCGGAATGGTCGCTGGTCTTTTGACCATCGTTCTGTTTCATTTCGCTGCGCTCGGCGGACTTTTCATCATCGCCGGAGCGATCATCTATATAGTCGGAATGTTCAGCATCAAAGCCGCGATGGAGGAATACTACAATTCGACCGAGAACATCGGATTGCAAATGAGCAGTGTAATGACATTCTTCTTCAGCACGGTTTACATCCAAAATCGCATAAACGCCATTGCTCGCTGGAAGAAAACGGGTGTGTTCAGGTAGCCCTCGCGAGCGCAAACGATGCCTTCTCCACGTACTCGACGTCTTATGCTCGATGAAGAGACCCTGCAGCACTTGCTACAGGGCTGGCCGTTGATTCAGATCACAGGCAAGGCGGGGATTCCGCCAGAAATCTATCGGTTCACGTACAACTTGCGCGGGCTGTATGTCTCTGGGTCGGGTGAGATTCTGGAGCGCGACTCGCATGTGCTCGAGGTGAACTTAACCCTCGGGTATCCGAGGCGGGCGCCGCAATGCCGCATGCTAACGCCCGTTTTCCACCCCAACTTCGACGATTCGATGGTATGCATCGGTGATTTCTGGGCTGCATCCGAGGGGCTTGATCAATTAATCATTCGTATTGGCCGGATGATTACCTACCAGGAATACAACACAAGAAGTCCTTTGAACGGACTGGCCGCGAAGTGGGCCGCGCAGAACTCTCACTTGTTGCCGATTGATCCGAGACCGGTGGCGCCGCCACTGAATCGCACACCTAACGCGCCAGCACCGGAAGAGGGTAAGAAACCGGTTGGTGTGCAGCTTGCGGCAGACATACCCGCAGCAGTCGCGGTAGAAGATCAGTGGAGTAATAAGATCGTAATTGCTCCGGACAACTCTGCAGTTTTAAGCCAGACATTTTCCGATTCGACGGTTTCCAATTCCACCGTTTCAAACCCTGCCGTCTCCGGACCCGTCGTTTCAAGACTGGAAGAGTTGAACACAGAACCTGCAGCGGCTTCACGCGAGGACAGGTTTCCCCGCTGGAGGGTGATTTTGTTCTTGACTCTGGCGACGATTCTGGTTGGGTCGCTAATCTGGTATGGTCTTCACCGCCAGTCACAATTCCGGATCGGAGGTGCGCCTCACCAATCCGAAAATTCCACCAGATCCTCATCGCCCGCAACGGATGCACCGCGGCCTGGCGGACTTCGAAATCGGTTACGCGAGAGCGCAATGCAGCTTCCGGGTAGTTCAAACCCTGAGGCGCTTCGCGCCGAGGAGAACGCTCGAAAGTCCGTGCTCACAAGAGATAACGCGTCTGCGATCACGGCTCTCAAGCACGCAGTTTCGCTGGACCCGACATTTTCCCGAGCGTGGATTGAGTTAGGCTGGGTATATTCCGCAACTGCAGACAAAAGTTCAGCACTCAGCGCCTTTCAAAAAGCTGTCGAAGCCGACCCCAGGCAGATTGTTCCTTACAAGATCCTTGCCTATGACTACGCGTTTCTCGCTAACCGGGACGAGGCCATCGCCACTTGGAAGAAGTTGCAGGACATCGCTCCCGACGATCCCGACATCGCGCCAAATCTCGGCGGGCTTTATATGGCCCAGCAGCGTTATCCGGAGGCTGCGGCTCTCTTTGAATCAGCCGCCAAGGCGAGTCCCTCCGATGCGTTTGCACAACTCCGACTGGGGATGGTCCGCTTGCGTTCCGGCAACACGGCTGAGGGCATGCAGGCGATGCACAAAGCGTTGCAACTCGACCCCGGAGCAGGGATGCTCAACAATGTCGCGTATGAGATGGCTGAGGCGAACACGAATCTCGCGGAAGCTCTCGACTACTCTCGGCGGTCCATTAAGGAGGTCGAAGAGCAATCACAAAAAGTAGATTTCCAGAACATCCAGAAAGCGGACCTGCAGCTGCCCCAGACGATCGCCTCTTACTGGGACACGCTTGGTTGGATCTACTTCAAGATGGGTGATCTGGCGCGGGCAGAAAGTTACCTGACCCCAGCCTGGCAACTCCGGCAGGAAGGACTGGTGGGCGATCATCTCGGCCAGGTCTACGAGCGGCAGAAGAGATTGTCCGCAGCTCTTCACATGTACAATCTTGCGCTTGAAGCAAATCCCCGCCTGGAGGAAACTCCATCACGCGTGCGCAACCTGGCCAGCGTTTCACCGCCAGAGAAGCCGATGAATGCCCGTGAAGAATTAACCTCAATGCGTACTGTCCGGCTTCCAACCATTACTAAGACAGATGCGTATGCCGACTTCGATATCCTTCTCGCTGTTAGTGGGAAAATAGAAAAAGCGAATTTTCTCCGCGGCTCCGATGTCCTTCGCAGTGCGGGAAAGACCCTCGAAAACGCGCAGTTCAAAGAACCATTTCCGCCAACCTCCACGGCGCGCCTGGTGAGAAAAGGGATTCTTTCCTGCTCATCTTATACTGGCTGCAATTTCGTGTTTTTCCCGCTCTCAGTGGCTGCGAGCACAAACTAATTCTCTCGAAGAGGGCGCTCCAGTCGCAGCCCGTGCGAAATTCCGGCGGAATCCACGAAGTATTTGGGGTTACGAGCACATGCACATGTCAATCCTTCACAACATCTTGGATTTGAGAGTGCCTGCCTGTATACTCCATCAACGCTGCCGCAGTCATGCTGCTGGCAGAGCCCGACACTAAAATGCGTTTCCTGGGGAGTCGGACATGCCTCTAGTCTCCAGCAATGGGAACACTTCCGAGTCCCAAGACGACCGCTCTTCGCCCATCGCCCCGCAGTTAAATCTGCCCAAAGGTGGCGGGGCTATTCGGGGTCTGGGAGAGAAGTTTGCGGCCAATCCAGTTACGGGAACTGGGTCCACTACGATTCCGATTTATGCGAGTCCCGGCCGTTCGGGGTTTGGGCCGGAAGTCTCCTTGTCGTATGACTCAGGGCGGGGCAACAGCCCGTTTGGCTTCGGATGGTCACTGGCGCTGCCGGAAATTACTCGGAAAACCGACAAGGGATTGCCGCAGTACATAGATGAAGAAGAGTCAGACATCTTCATCTTGTAGGGAGCCGAGGACCTTATGCCGCAGTTGGTTCAGTCGGACGGCCAGTGGATTCGCGACACCACTCCTCCTCGCACGGTCTACGGCAAACAATACGGCATTCATCGATATCGCCCGCGGGTCGAGGGTTTGTTCGCCCGCATCGAGCGCTGGACAAATTTATCGGATCCGCAAGAAACCTTCTGGCGCTCTATCTCCAAAGACAACGTCACCACCTGGTACGGGATGACATCCGAGAGCCGTATCGTCGATCCCGCAGATTCTGGCCGGATATTCAGCTGGCTGATCTGCGAGAGCTATGACGACAAAGGGAACATTGCGCAATATCAGTATGAAGCCGAGGACTCAACAGGCGTTGACCTCACGCAGGCGAACGAGCGCAACCGAAGCGATGCAACCCGTTCCGGAATGCGCCATATCAAGTCGATTTCCTATGGAAACCGTACGCCTTATTTTCCGGATCTAAATGACGCACCTGTGGCTTTGCCCTCGGACTGGTGTTTCCAGTTGGTGTTCGACTATGGCGATCACGATCTGCAAGATCCGGTTCCGCAGGATACAGGCCTGCCTTGGTCCTGCCGATTCGATCCTTACTCCACCTACCGATCCACCTTCGAAGTCCGCACGTATCGCTTGTGCCGGCGGGTACTGCTGTTTCATCATTTCGCCGATCAGTCCAACATCGGGCTGAATTGTCTAGTCCGCTCCACAGATCTGTCGCACGCGGTGGCTCCGTCCGATCCTGCCAAGCCCGGCTACTCCTACCTGCTCTCGGCGACCCAGACGAGCTACGTCCGTAATCCATCAGGAGGCTATTTCTACGACTCGTTGCCTCCTCTGCAGTTCGAGTACACGGATGCAGAAGTTGACGAGACAGTCCGCGAAGTCAATGGCGAGAGCCTACAGAATGAGCCGTATGGACTCGATGGCTCGAAGTATCGGTGGGTCGACCTCGACGGTGAAGGCCTTTCCGGCATTCTCACTGAACAGGGCGGGAGCTGGTTCTACAAATCCAATCTGAGCGCCGCAAATCAGCAAATGCTGAATGGCCAACTGCAGACCGTGCCACGATTTGGACCTGTGCAAACAGTGGCCCGCCAACCCTCTCTTGCGGCCCTGGCGGAAGGGCGACAGCAGCTCATGGATCTGTCTGGGGATGGACGTCTTGATGTTGTGGAGTTGGATAACCCCAATCCCGGCTTCTTTGAGCGTACGGATCGTTCGAATTGGGAGCCGTTTCAACCTTTCAAGTCCGTACCAGTTGTCGACTGGCACAATCCCAATCTGAAGTTTATCGATCTTACGGGGGATGGCTTTCCCGATCTCCTGATCAGTGAAGACGACGCCTTCTGGTGGCACAACTCGCTTTCGACTGCCGGCTTTGGGCCAGCACAGCGTGTACTGCAAAATCTGGACGAAGAAAAGGGTCCGCAGCTTGTGTTCGAGGACGGCACCGAGTCCATCTTCCTGGCGGACCTGTCGGGCGACGGCCTCACCGATTTGGTTCGCATTCGCAATGGCGAAGTGTGCTACTGGCCGAATCTTGGCTACGGCCAGATCGGAAGAGCAC
>OBLW0100004519.1_pt1 | contig 10614 bp, 9 predicted proteins | sample 1520161 | NCBI WGS metagenome assembly OBLW01 (sample SAMEA3539309, study PRJEB22396) | soil metagenome | biome: tundra; feature: field; material: soil | place: USA | collected 2010-05 | depth 0.15 m
CCGCACTCACCACACCGCCTCACACGTGCTTGGGGACAGTTGGAGAGGTGTTGATACCCAGCATCCTGTAGAGCGGACAGAAACTAAACGCAGCCGTCAACAGCAACACGACGCCCGCCAGTCCCAACCAGCGAAGCGAACCCTCCAGTAGGAAAAACGCACTCAACAACGCCAGTCCCAGCACGACTCGAACTGCACGATCGATCGATCCGACATTGATGTTCATGACATGATCTCCATTAGTAGTCTTCACCGTTAGCCGCGGCCTGTCCGCGGCAATAAACCATTCTTAAGCGTCTTTTCTCAGTTTTTATTGGGCATGCATTCCTTCCCCTTTTTTTCCTGTCGTTTCGCTGCCGCGGGCCCGCAGAAGGCCGTATACAGAACCTCCATGATCTTGAGGGCGGGTCCCTTGGTGATCGCATAGTAGATCGTCTGCGATTGCCGAGTAGTTGTTACCAAGTCGGCATCACGCAGAACTCCCAAATGCTGGGAAAGCGCCGACTGGCTCAAGGGCACGCGTTCATTGATCTCTCCGACCGACAAGGGTCCCTCGAGCAGACAACAAAGTATTAGCAGACGTTGATCGTTCGCGAGCGCCTTCAAGAATGCGGCCGCTTCGGTCGCATGCTCCTCGATTGCCGCCATCGCCGGCAGCGATCGGTCCTTTGCTTGACGACTCGTCACCTCCACTGCCATGCGCGAATCTCCATCTATCTGAACGCACAGGAACATTAATCAGTAGTTGCTAATTTAGCATATTATGATATCTTCCGTCAATCAAATCTGTAAAAAAGTCCATTCAGTACGAGGAAACCATTTATGAGCATTGATCGCTGGGTCATGAGATTTGCAGGCACAGTCGTGCTCGTGAGTCTGCTTCTGGCTCATTTTGTGAGCCCCAATTGGCTTTGGCTCACGGCATTTGTCGGCGCCAACCTGCTGCAATCCTCATTCACGGGCTTCTGCCCGCTCGCGATCGTGCTGAAGCGATTGGGCGTTAGGCCCGGCCACGCGTTCTCCTAAAGGCGGAGCGATACCCATGCGGCTATTCCGATCGGTATGTTGGCTGATTGGCCCTGGTCTTCTTCTGATCATCGCGGGGTGCGGCAACAAAACGACTTCGCCCGCAGGTCCGGCCGCGCCGTCGCTCGCAAGCATCGTGATTCAGCCGGTGCATACGCCGCTCGAGCGCACCGTCGACGGCACGATCGAGGCGGTGAATCAGGCGACCGTTTCCGCTCAGACGAGCGGCCGGGTTGCGGAGATTCTGTATGACGTCAATGACGTCGTGCCCGCCGGTGCCGTCATCATGCGCCTCAAAGGCGCCGAGCAGCGCGCCGGTCTTCAGGGCGCGGAAGCCGCGCTCACCGAAACGACAGCTCGCAACGTCGAGGCCGCGACGAGTTACCAGCGGGTGGCCGAGCTGTATCAGCGTCGAGTCGTCTCGAAGTCGCAGCTCGATCAGGCGACCGCCAATCGGGATGCGGCCGCCGCACACTTGGCAGCCGCGCAGGCGGGGCTTACCACTGCGCGCGAGGGGGTCGGCTACACCGAGATTCGAGCTCCCTATGGCGGCGTCGTCACCAAGCGACTCGTCGAGGTCGGCGAGACGGTGAGTCCGGGCACGCCCTTGATGACCGGTCTGTCGCTGCGGGACCTGCGCGTCAATATCTACGTCCCGCAGAGTATCGTCATGCAAGTCCGCAAGCTCAAACAAGCGGCGATTTATGTCGGTGATCAACGCGTCGAGGCCACGAAGATCACGATCTTTCCGGAGGAAGCGACTCCGTCGAGCACTTTTCGGGCGCGGCTCGATCTACCACCCGGCGCGCTCGACCTCGCGCCCGGAATGTACGTCAAAGTCGGACTCGTCATCGGCGAAGCCGATCGGCTGCTGATCCCGGCCTCCGCCGTGGTCGAACGCAGTGAAGTCACCGGCGTCTACGTGATCGACGCCAACGGATTGGTATCACTGAGATACGTGCGTCCCGGCCATCGCTTTGCAGATCAACTCGAGATCCTTGCGGGACTGACCGCGGGCGACCGAATCGCGCTCGACCCGATTGCAGCCAGCGCGCAAGTCACCGCGACAGGACCTCGATCGTGAGCGAACCGCTCGGCTTGAGCGGGCGGATTGCACGGTTCTTTCTCGAGAACCAGCTCACGCCCCTGCTCGCCTTGACGGCGGTTCTGATGGGCGCGTTCGCCGTTCTCGTGACCCCGCGTGAGGAGGAGCCGCAGATCGAGGTCACCTTCGCCAATATCCTGATTCCCTTCCCCGGAGCGAGCTCCGAGCAGGTCGAGAATCTCGTCGCTACGCCCATGGAGAAAGTGCTCGGGGAGATCTCCGGAGTCAAACACATCTATTCGGTATCGCGACCAGGGCTTGCGGTCTTAACGGTGCAGTACGAGGTCGGCCTCCATCGAAACGATGCCATCGTACGGCTCTACAACGCCGTCTATTCGAATCAGGATTGGCGCACTGCGGGCGTCGGAATCGGGCAGCCTCTGATCAAGCCGAAGGGGATCGATGACGTGCCGATCGTCACGCTCACGTTGTGGAGCCGCGATCCGACGCTCGGTGCAAATGAACTCGGGCAAGTAGCTCGCGCGATCGAAAGTGAGATCAAGCGGGTTCCAAACACCCGCAACGTGTATTCGGTCGGGGACACGGATCCCCTGATCCGCGTCGAACTCGATCCGGGGCGTCTAACGGCGGCCGGGCTCACTGCCAGCGAACTTGCCGCAGGGTTGCAGGCCGCGAACCTCGTGCGCCAGGCCGATGCAGTCGTAAGTGACGATCGACTCTCGCCAGTGCAGGCCGGTCGGTTCCTCGCCAATCGCGACGATGTGGGCGGCTTAATCGTCTCCGCACGCGACGGTAAGCCGATCTATCTCGACGACGTCGCAACGGTCACCGATGCACCGCAGACGCCGTCGCGTTACGCCTGGTTCGGCACGGGTCCCGCATCCGCCAAGCGGGGAGCGCCGGTCAGGCAGGCGCCCGCGGTGACCCTGGCGATTGCCAAGAAGCCCGGCAGCAACGCAATCGACGTCGCGACTGCCGTCATCAGCCGCGTCGAGCAGTTAAAGGGCATCACGATTCCGGCCGGCGTCGAGGTCACCGTGACCCGCAATTACGGCGTCACCGCGAACGACAAGGCGAAGAAGCTGATCGAGAAGCTCTTGTTCGCCACGGCGTCCGTCGTACTTCTGGTATTGCTCGCCGTTGGAAAACGCGAGGCTGTGGTCGTAGGCGCCGCCGTCATCGTGACGCTCGCCGCCACGCTGTTCGCTTCCTGGGCTTGGGGCTTTACGATCAATCGGGTATCACTATTCGCGCTGATTTTCGCGATAGGCATTCTGGTCGATGACGCCATCGTGATCGTCGAGAACGTCCACCGGCATCTGGCGATCGACAAGGGCGCTATTTCCGAGATCATCCCGCTTGCGGTTAACGAGGTGGGCGGCCCTACCATTCTTGCCACCTTTACCGTGATTGCGGCGTTGCTGCCTATGGCGTTTGTCTCGGGCCTCATGGGTCCCTACATGAGCCCGATTCCGATCAATGCCAGCATGGGAATGCTGATTTCGCTCGCCGTCGCCTTGATCTTCACACCGTGGCTGTGCCGAAAACTGTTCGCGAGCGCCTCGCACGACGAGACCACCGAGTCGAAGACGGAAGGCAAGTTGCATCGTTTTTTTGAACGTCTGATGACGCCGTTCCTGACCGGCGATCACGCGCGGCGGCACCGTCATCGTCTGTATCTCGGAACCCTAGCGGCAATCCTCGTCGCGGTTCTTCTGGCGGTCGTGCAACTCGTCGTCCTGAAGATGCTCCCGTTTGACAACAAGTCCGAATTCCAGGTCGTCGTCAACATGCCGGAGGGCACGCCGGTTGAGGAAACCGCCCGAGTGCTGACGGGATTGGCGAGCATCGTGCGGCAGGTTCCCGAAGTCACGGATTATCAAGCATATGCAGGCACGGCCGCGCCGATCAATTTCAATGGCCTGGTGCGCCAATATTATTTGCGTGCGGACAGCAGCCAGGGGGATCTGCAGGTCAATCTCGTCGACAAGAGCGAGCGCAACCGCAAGAGTCACGACATTGCCCGCGCCATTCGCCCGGCCCTCGCCGCCGAAGGCAAGCGGCTCGGCGCCACGTCCGTGCAAGTAGTTGAAGTCCCGCCGGGCCCACCGGTGCAGGCGCCGCTAGTGGCGGAGATTTACGGCCCCGTGTATGCCGCGCAACAGAAAATCGGCCTTGCGCTGCGCGCGATGTTCGATTCGACCCGCGACATCGTCGATACCGACGATACCCTGTCCGCGCCCGCGCTGCGGTACGTTGTCGCGCTTGATCGAGCCAAGGCCGCGCTGCTCGGGGTCAGCCAGGCGGCCGTCATGGAATCTCTCACCACGGCGCTCGCCGGGTCGGATGCAACCTATGTCCATTCCGGGCGGGAGCGCGACCCCATTGCCGTGCGCCTCGAACTGGGATCGGCCGACAAGCGCGGTCTACAGCAAGCCCTTGCTCTCCCGGTGCGCGCCACGAGCGGCGCGTTAGTTCCGTTATCCGAGGTGGTCACCGTCTCCGAGAAGCCCTGGGATGCGACGATTTATCACAAGGATTTGCTGCCCGTGGTCTTTGTCACGGGCGACATGGCAGGCCGGCTCGATAGTCCGTTATATGGCATGTTCAGTCTGGTCTCGCAGATCAGCAAGGCAGCACCCGCGGGCCAGCCGCTCGTGCAACGGTTCGTGAGCCCACCTGATCGCCTGAGTGAGTTCAGCGTGAAGTGGGACGGCGAGTGGACGATTACCTACGAGACGTTTCGCGACATGGGACTCGCCTATGCGGTGGGTCTCGTATTCATTTACTTGCTGGTCGTCGCCCAGTTTCGCTCCTATACCGTGCCGCTCATCATCATGGCGCCGATTCCACTTACGATCATCGGCGTCATGCCCGGGCACGCGTTGCTCGGCGCGCAATTCACGGCGACGTCGATGATCGGGATGATCGCCCTCGCCGGCATCATCGTCCGAAACTCTATTCTGCTCGTCGACTTCATAAACCAGCAGATCGCGGCTGGCCAGCCGCTCGCTCAAGCGGTGATCGGTGCCGCCTCCATTCGGGCGAGGCCTATCGTCTTGACTGGCCTCGCCGCAATGATTGGGGCGCTCTTTATTCTCGATGATCCCATCTTCAACGGTCTCGCCATCTCGCTGATCTTCGGCATCATGGTGTCGACCGCGTTGACGCTGCTGCTGATTCCACTGCTCTACTACGGCTACATCAGGCGCTCCCGGGAGAGCGCTGTTCACTAACTGGGGGTACTTATGGCACACATTATCGTCATTGGCGCAGGTCTTGGGGGCATTCCCGCTGCTTTTGACCTGCGCAAGCATCTTCCGACAAGCCACCGTGTGACCTTGATCGGCGCGAGACCGTATTTCGAATTCACGCCTTCGAACCCGTGGATCGCGGTGGGCTGGCGCACTCCCAAAGAGACCCAGGTGGCGATGCAAGCGCCTCTCGAGCGCAAAGGCGTTCAGTGGCTCGTCAATACCGTCACTCGGATCGATGCGGAAAACTCCAAGCTCACGCTGGATGACGGGAAAGAATTGAGCTATGACTACCTGGTCATCGCGACCGGTCCACGCCTCGCGTTTGAGGAAGTCCCGGGCCTCGGTCCGGACGGGTTCACACAATCGGTGTGCAGCCAAGATCACTCAGCGCAAGCGTGGACGCGATACCAGGAGTTTTTGAAGAATCCTGGCCCGATCGTCGTCGGCGCCGCGCCCGGCGCAAGCTGCTTCGGGCCGGCCTACGAAACCGCAATGATCCTGGACGCGGATCTGCGCAAACGTAAGATCCGGGACCGCGTGCCGATGACCTATGTGACGAGCGAACCGTACATCGGCCACATGGGGTTGGGCGGGGTCGGCGATAGCAAAGGTCTGATGGAATCCGAGCTTCGTGAGCGGCATATCAAATGGATTACCAACGCCAAGATGACATCCGTGAGCGCGAACGAGATGACGGTTCAGGAACTCGATGAGAGCGGAACGCTCAAGAAAGAGCACAAACTGCCCTTTGCCTTCAGCGCCGTAATCCCCGCGTTCAAAGGCGTCGACGCCGTCGCCGCAGTCCCGGGCCTGTGCAACCCGCGCGGCTTCGTGCTGATCGACAAACATCAGAGAAGTCCGAAGCACAAAAACATTTTCTCGGTCGGTGTCTGTGTCGCGATCCCGCCGGTGGAGGCCACGCCGGTGGCCACGGGTGCGCCAAAGACGGGTTACATGATCGAGTCGATGGTATCCGCGACGGCGGCGAATATCGCCGCGGAGATCGCAGGGAAACCCGCGATCGCCGAAGCCACGTGGAATGCCGTATGCCTCGCAGATTTTGGCGATACGGGTGCGGCATTTGTCGCACTTCCGCAGATCCCGCCGCGCAATGTCACCTGGTCGAGAAAGGGCAAATGGGTACATCTCGCGAAGATCGCGTTCGAGAAATATTTCATGCGCAAAGTGCGCACGGGATCGCTCACGCCGATCTACGAAACCTACGTGCTCAAGGCGCTCGGCATCGTCTCGCTCAAGTCACGCGCACCATAACGGGGGAAATGTGAACATTCGCAACGTGCCCGCAACCAGTCGGGTTTCCATTCGAGCGCTGGGTACCATTCTCGTGATTGCGGCTTTCCCGTGGGCCGTGCATGCGGAGTCACTCGCAGATGCTTGGGCGATGGCGCAACAGTCGAATGGCGCCGTGGCGGCCGCACATAGTGACTGGGAGGCGGCGCAGGCGGATCACACGGCTGCCGTGCGCCAACGCTGGCCAGCGCTCGACGTGAATGGTGCCTACACCCAGTTCGAGCACGCACCGAACCTCGACATCGCAACGCCCGCGGGGCAGCTGCAAGCGCCGATCTGGGGACATAGCGGCTACACGATGGCAGGCGCCGACCTCTCGGTGCCCGTCTGGACCTCCGGCAAAATCAGTGGCTCCATTGGGGCAGCCGCCGCCGGAGTGCGCGGGGCGAGCGCACAGGAGATGCGCAGTACCGCGGATCTTAAGCTTGCGGTCGCCGAGTCCTATATTGCAGTGTTCCGCGCCCGTCAAGCGCTGCAGGTGGCCGAGTCAAACGTGGCGAGCCTCAACGCTCACAACGAGGACGTGCAGGTGATGTACGACAAGCAAGCGGTGGCGCAATCGGACTTGCTCGGCGCCCAAGTCGCGCTCGCCAATGCAGCGCAGCAGCGCCTACGCGCCGCCAATGCGCTGCACCTCGCTACGGCATCCTATAACCGCTGGGTCGGTCAGCCGCTCGATCGCCCTGCCGACCTCGAGGAACCCTCGACGACGCCTTCGGCGGAGACCGCCGTGCCTCTGGATCAGCTAATCGCCCACGCGCTCGAGCGCCGGCCCGAGGTCGCGGCGATCAGCGCACAGCAGGAAGGGTTCGAACAGGCGGCGCAGTCCGAGCGCGCGCAGGGATTGCCTCAAGTGGTACTGAATGCTGGCTACAACCATCTCGACAATGAGATCCTAGACCGCGAAAACTTCGCAACGGTGGGGATCGGGTTTAAGTGGCGCCTCTTCGACAGCGGACAACTGCAGGCCAGAACCAGCGCCTTGCGCAGCCGCGCCCGAGCCGCGCAGCAACGCCTCGCGGACCTCCGCTCATCGGTGACACTGGAAGTCGAGACGGCCTTCTACAATCGCGACGAGGCCGCAGCGCGTATCCATGCTGCCGCCGCAGCCGTCGTGCAGGCTGAGGAGAACGTCAGGATCGCGAGGGAGTTGTACAGCAGCGGACTCGGAACGAATAATCAGGTACTCGACGCCGAAACCCTGCGCGTCATCTCGCTGACCAATCGTGACGACGCAGGCTTTGATTTGCTCGTCGCACAATACCGCCTACAACGCGCTATCGGCGAGCTATAAGCGGCTAGCGTTGCCCTGCATTTGGACCCGAATTCCGCGGCGCCGCCGGTATGTGCGCTCTGCACAGCTGGACTCATAAGAGCCCACATTCGGTTTGTGACTTACTCCCTCTGCGAAGTCCCCGTACCAAATTAATGCGCAGGCGCGTTGGGCGCCGGGTGCTTCTTTGCAGCTGTCATGGCGTCGTCGCTGCGGATCGCGAACCAGGCGACCAATATAGCGAGAGCGATGTTATCCCTGACGCCGCCGGTGTTCGCAGTGTACCCATATACCAACGGGGAGATCATGGTCCATAGAGCCAGCAGTACGTTGATCCAATTGAGGCCCGTTCTGGTATGATGAGAGAAACAATTGCCGGCCGCGAGGATTGCGATTAGCGCCCCGACAATCACGCTGTTCCAGATGGCTGCCGACCCTGCCGCCTCGTAACCAAACACCCAAGGGGAGACAAACAGCCAGATTCCAAGCAAGATATTGATGCCGCTCGCGATGCGAGCTTGAGCGTCGTAATTACGAGTTAACAGCATGCGCCCCTCCTAAAAACACAGGGGATTGACTAACGGTCGCCGCAGCCTATACGGTTCTCCTCTACAAAATTGACCGCATGGAGTGACTCGTGAAGGCTTGCCGAATACCAGATGGATCGAAGCATCGTCTCGCGCTTTGGCACGCGGCACGCCATCAACGAGTCTCTGCTCAATGTGCGTGATGAATATTAAAGGCCAGCGAATGCAGCATTAAGAGACTCACGGACGTCGCGTATTTTTGCCCCTGCAGGCAATCCGGCTGCGGCGATCGTCGGCGTATTTGTCGCCTTCCGTTTCGTCCGATCCGCCGTACTGCCAACGCCGGATCGCATCGACATCATGGAGCCGCAGGACCCGAGCCCACGTGAATCGACCTACCCCTATCGCTCCGCGTGACGTGTTCCCGGATGATTTCGCGCTCGCCGATTGGCTTGGAGGCAAACAAATGATCCAAAATAGGTAACATGCGGGACACGCATTAGGATCTGGCGAACGCCGCATTAAACCTTTCTAATGAACGCGCTCAATCGCCACATGCGATTACCCGTTCCGGCGCTCTTCGGGTTGGACAATGCTCCAGCTATTGAGCTGCTTGAGGTGCCTACACACGAGGGCCTTTGCAAACAACTATCTACATATAGAATAGCAGGGCTCAGACATTCAGTAGGTCGCTGAACTGCGACCATTGAGAACCCGTAATGCTCAATATTCAAAGATGCCGAAGATGAAGCGCCCAGCTCTCGTATTGGCTTGCCAATCGTGGCGCGGGGTACCGAGGACGGGTTTACGTGCGAGCGAAGCATGGAGCGAGTATGCGCGACGAGCAGCATTGGTCGTCATTGCGCTCGCCGGTCTATTAGTTGGCGCTTTCAGCTGCGCCGCGCCGTCGGGTTACGCAGCGCTCGTCCGACGGGTCGCGCCTAGTGTAGTGACCGTCCTCGTGGTAGAGGAGGGTATCAGCGCGGCGGACCGGGCCGCACAGCGTGCTGAAAGACGAGCGGTGGCCGCCGCCGATCCCAATGCAATGAGTGCAATCCTTCGACGCCTGCTCTCCGCGCCGGGTGGTGACTCAGGGCGGGATGAAGGCGTGTCCGCCGCTCTTGGTTCTGGATTCGTGATTCGAGAAGATGGTCTCATCGTCACGAATCGGCATGTCATCGTCGGCGCTCGCACCGTCCGTGTACGCCTGTCAGATGGGCGAGAGGTCGTCGCGAAGATCGTCGGTGCCGACGCTGTCACCGATATTGCGCTCCTCAGCGTCAATGCGGGCCGTCTGCCAGCGCTTCGCCTGGGTTCGTCCGAGGTGGTGTCCGTTGGCGATGCAGTGATTGCGATCGGTAATCCTTTCGGGCTGGGCCAATCCGTAAGCGCCGGTATCGTCTCTGCCCGAGCTCGAATGCTCGAGGACGATCCATACATCGATTTCCTGCAAACTGATGCGTCGATTAACCGCGGCAATTCTGGCGGCCCATTGCTGACCGTCGATGGCACAGTAGTTGGCGTAACGTCTGCCATTCTCTCGCCCAGTGGTGGATCCGTCGGGCTCGGATTCGCAATTCCGGCGGAAACGGTTGCAGGAATCGTCCGCGAACTCGAGGCACACGGTCGGGTAGATCGGGGTTATCTGGGAATCTCCGCTCAGTTGGTGACGCCCGTGCTGGCAACGGCCCTGCATATGCCGACTCCAATGGGCGCTCTGGTGGCGGCGGTGGATGCGCAAGGACCCTCAGTCGGCACACTCCTCATCGGGGACGTTTTGCTTAACGTAGGTTCCGAGCGGGTGACCTTTAAAGACCTCAGCAAGATTACGGCGCGGCTCGTCCCGAACGCGCTCGTCACGCTGACAATCCTGCGCTCGGGCGCGCAGGAGTCGGTTGCGTTGAAAGTCGGGCGGCTACCTGAACCGCCTGCCGATCCGACGCTAACGGGCGGCCAAGATACTTGGGTGCCAGCGCTTGGGATCGGGGTGGCTGATACGACGACGGAGATTCGCAAGGCGATCAAGGACAACGATGAACCGACGGGGCTGATCGTCACGCAATTGCGACCGACAGGACCTGGAGCTTTGGGGGGCCTCAGAATTGGCGACCTCATCACTCACTTCGGCACAAAACAACTGATCCAAGCTCGGAA
>OBLW0100004521.1_pt1 | contig 10612 bp, 8 predicted proteins | sample 1520161 | NCBI WGS metagenome assembly OBLW01 (sample SAMEA3539309, study PRJEB22396) | soil metagenome | biome: tundra; feature: field; material: soil | place: USA | collected 2010-05 | depth 0.15 m
TGTCAAACTTCTACTGCCTCCCCGGCAGAGCCGGGGGGTCTCCCGATTGGACTAGTGTTAGCGGCAGAGGGAACATGCCGTCTGCTAAATTGATGCCGCTCACGCCAAGAGAAACTTTATCGATGCAAACTCAATGATCGCTATGCCCAAACTGCGGGTCAGACTCTCAAAGAGCGTCCGCTATCGCCATGAGGGGCTAAGTTGGCCCGCAGAGGCTGTTTTCGATTCACAGAAGACAGATCGAATGACTTTCTGTATATTTCGTTTAATTGCGTTAAGCTTGAATGCATGAATCTTTGACGCGTAGTGGAGACGTTCGAAACAGTTTTAGGACCTGAGGTTTGAAAGCGGCCCGTCGATGAGTCTCGATTTAGCGCACGGTGCACGCAAGCTGATTCGCCCTCTTCGGGGTAAGTTGAAAAGGTTACTGCATCAATTGGTCCGCACGAATAGCGTGGCCATCCCGCCAGGTTGAGGTGAAACGCCAGCGCAACAGCCCGGAGCAGAGGCACGCTATTGCGCGGGATTCTCGTCTGGGACTCACGACACCAAAGAATCGTCTCGGAAGCGCACCTCCGCGTCCCATGCCATAGAGCAGAAGTGCCGCTCCGAACTGAGCCGCGATCCCAGAGCCCATATTCGCAATCAGCAGGGTCGCATTGAATAATTGGAAAAGGAAGTTGCCTCCCACGCGAAGCGCCACCTGTACAAAGGCTGTATCCGACCATCGAGGCTGGGAATGGAGCGCGTGCCGGCCACGCAAGCTGCGCAAGGTACACTTCAACGGCGGAGAGGACCCCGATTGCAAAGCAGGTAAGTGCGGTAGCCAGAAGAATGTTGCGGCGAGGATTCTCTACTTCTTCTGACATGGTCGAGCTGCCGTCGAAACCGATGCCGCATAGGGAATCTGCGGCAAAATGTTTTGTGCCGCTGCACCGCGCCCAGATGGCGCAGTGCAGCGGATTCAGTATGTAGTCCATAAGTATGGACCAGCCGACTACGTATCCTGCCAGCGGATGAATTTCCTTGCCAACATACGTGTAAGCCGATCCCGCACTGGGATAAACGCGGGCCATCCTGCCGTAACTCACAGCGGTGAACAGCATGGCGACCATCGCAATCAGGATCGTAGTGACAACGTGTCCGCCGGCTGCGTCTCTGACCACGCCATAGATACTCATGGGCGCAGTTGGCTGATGATCATGCCGTAAAGAATCAGGTGGTGAAGCTTCAGTGTGCGCCGGAGACCGGGAACAGCGCGATCACGATCTACAGTGGCGTCCGTGCTGGTGGAATCCTCTTTGCTGCGCAGTTAATCGATGAACCGATAAGACGTGAAAACTTAGGTTCCAGCCACACTTGTATCATTATCTGCACGCGTCTCGCCCCATCATCCATGAAGTGCCAGCCCACAAGTCTCCGAATAGCGCGACAAAGACTCCCGAACCTTGCGATGAATCATTGCGATCGGATTGTTCCCTATTGTACGGGCGCGAATCGCTTCTGCTTGGCGAGGAAGATACTGTGCGACGAGAGGCAGAGGTGCGGGACTCTCTTCCGCGTTCCGTAGCAAGACATCAAGTGCGTTCGATATCTCGGCGTTCGGCCAATAATAGCGGATTCGGTCACTAAGGCTGTACGCTCTTGCGACGCGCACGGGGCGTTCATCGCCGTGGTAGTAAGCCTTCCTGTGTTCAGAGTGCTCAACCATAACCCGGTCAATGACTGTTCTTATCTTCGACCGGCTTTCGTTTGCAATCGATGCGGGCCAGGCCGAATATTGCTTCCCGCATCATAAATGTCAATTCGGGCCCGACTTTCAGGATGCCAAAATGTCCACTTACAAGCTGATGAAGCGACTCCGCAGTTTGATAACCCGTCGAGTGGGCCTCGAAATCGATCCGCGCCGTACACAATCAGATCGGGATTCAGCTCTCCCACAATCGCGATGTCTGCTGCTCTGAGACGCCGTTGCCTCCGTTGCTATCCGCCATCTCTGTTACGTCCTTACTCTCTGCCGTTCACGTCTGAATCCATGCCGTTCGGCATCCGGCCATCCCACTAGGGCGCAGTTGTTCACTCTGCGCGCTTCTTCTCGGCTGGAACGAACCGTGTCGGGATGCTCCCTGATATCGAGACTGTAACAGTCTTGGAATTCGCGATTGCATCGAGGCCCACCGCACTCACATGCACGGTATATTCGCCTGAATGAGTGTAAGTGTGGTTGACTTTCAGCCCGTCCAAAGTAGTTCCATCCCCGAAATCCCAGTGACAGCCCAACACTGGCGTTACCGCGGGGTCTCCCTCTGCGCTGAAGGTTAACGTCTCTCCGGCTTTTCCGTCGGACGCAGAATGCACCTGAAATAGAGGCGATACAGCGAAGATAGCATTGTCAATCAGCTTGAACATTCGAACAGAGTGAGGCGGCTGAATCAGATTGATTGCATCTGCAGAGTCATCGCAGCAGGACACATTGCCGAAGATCTCGGTTATCTGGTACTTGTTCCGTTCTTTCAAACCAAGACTCTTCAGATCGATGGAGTGCTTGCGCTCTTCCTCTGTCCAATTGAAGATGGTGAGAATCGACTGGCGATTGTCTTCCTTGAGCAAGAAGATGCTTGGTTGCTTATCGGCAGGCTCATAGGTTAGCAGGTCGACAGGTAAGGACGAACGGCCGAGACGGGCCATGTCGATCAGGTCTGTGTTCTTCACTAAGGAGAGCCGCTCCGGAGAAGATCCCAAAGTCGGCAGGTCGTCTCCAATTTCGAACATCCCTCCGGACACAGCAGCCAGAGCGATCGAAACCTTTGCCTCATCCAACGTGAGCGGATGCTGTCCCCCGTGCCATTCCTGGTCGTATACGGTCTGAGTCGAGACAGTGAACGCGTCCGGATCAGCGACGAAGAAGTTGCGATTCATATAGTAGCGAGCTGCTATACCAGAGGCTGCATCTCTGGTGGCATCGAACTTATGTCCAGTATCCTGAGAGATGCGTCCCGTATCCACGATCCCCACAGGGTTGAGCATGGGGCTGCCATCCTTGTCGAGAACGACATCTTCACCAACCGCGCCGCGAATGATATTCAGTCCGATCCGTTGAGCTTCGAGGGCAGTTGTATTGGGTCGATAGTAGGCGCCTTCAACAGCGGTGTCGTCCATGAAGTCCATTTTGATAAAACGAACTCCCCAATTGTAGAGCGTGCTATAGGTCTGCTTGAGATAACCCTGGGCTCCCGGATTAGTGGTATCCAGCACATACAAGGGATCGTTGTGGTTAGTCACATGACCGATGTGAATAAGCTGTCCGGCGGCGTTATGCAGCAGCCAATCCTTGTGATTCTGATAGACCCACGCCCTGTCAGATACTTCGAAAGGCGCTGTCCACACTCCAAACGTCAGGCCGCGGCGGCGCACTTCGTCTCCAACATATCCAAGTCCGCGTGGAAAGAGATTAGCGTCGGGTGTTGTATATTCGCCGCGTGCGTATTGGTACCCCTCATCGATCTGGTAATAGTGATAACCAAGCTGCTTCAGGTTTTCCGCCAGGTACTCTGCCGTCGTAATGGCGGCTCCTTGATTGAGTCCGAAGTAATAAGCCGTCCAGCTCCACCACCCGATCGGAGTGGGATTATCGACGCGCGCTTTGTGCAGCAGTTTTATTGCACGACCGTACTGTTCCAACTGCGCGTGGTAGTCAGATCCAACTGAAAACATCAGGCGTTCAGACGAAAGGCCTTCCCCGGACTGAATGGGAAGGCTCAGGCTTACTTGTTCAGCGGCAGGCGAGCCCCGAAGAGACTCGCCCTTCATGATTTCAGTTGTTCCCGTCGCGACCGCCTCGTACGAGAGGATCTGCGTGTCGTCACCGGTCGATTTCTCTTTTAAATGGAAGATAGTCAAAAGCCGGTCGGAAGTGAGCGCGCCAATGAATAGACTTTCACCACTCTTACGGTTGTAGATGAGCTGGCTTTGCACGGCACGATGCATGCCGTGTGGACCATCGGCCAGGTCACGAATCGCGAGCTGAGGCCGATCCTCGCTATAGCTGTCGGACAGAGTGCGGTCGGCAGATTCTGGGCCGTTCAGGCTTATCACCGGCGCGTTCGTTACGTGAACGGTCCGGATTGCCTGAACAGTGATGGACTGACCCGTCGTATTAAGAACCTTGACTTCGAGGTCGCCCCACGGCTGATCCCGATACAACCTGTAAGTGCAGACGAGATCCGGCGCACCTGGAAGACCTGTGTGAGTTACCGTCAGCTCGGATCCTGAGCCAAATTCATCATGAAACTCTGACTGTGCCGTCTTGTGCTGCGGATAGGCGGAGGATTGCAGCACCTTGGAATCTACATCTGCCTCTACACCGGAGTGCATCACTACACCAGGAATTCCGGACTGCGCGACGGAGTAGGATCCGTCTGCATTGATGGTCACCGTCAGGCTTTTCCCCTCGATCGATCCTAAACCGAGCGTCCCATCGTGAGGCGTCGACGCTTCCTGCATCTTCGCGTATGCATGCGTCCCGCACGCCATTACACTTGCAGCGAATAGGGCGTATGTAAGCCGCCTAAGCCAGTGGTTCACAAGGAACTCCTTTGTTCTTTGCCGGTATCTCGCAATGTGTGTGACGCTTGTCCCAACTCGCATTGGGAACCATAAGCCCGTCAGGCGAGGCCTCAAACATGCACTCTGCGGCTGACTGAAGAGGTCCGATTTGCGAAGAGGGCGTCATTTATGGAACCAAAACCTCGAGTTCCCAGGATTACCGAACGGATCGAGCTTCCCAGGCATGGTAGAACGCATTGAAAGTTTGCAATCATTCAGAGCCCGAATGCGCCACGGGACCAGATGTGGAGTGCGCCGTGCGTTTTCGTACGATTACGATTTACCCAAGAACGCGAATTGCAATGCATCGGTATGTTTCGCAATATTACGAATTGGACGCTTTCGTGTCAATCGCAAATTGGAGACAAGAGACAAATACACGGTCCGGGGCTTGTCGGCACCTGCGAAGAGAGTTCCTCTTAGGATGTAGGACCGGTAAGGTCGCCCGAGTGTTGAAATGGACGTCGTTCTTCTACTCGATGGTAAGCACTTCGGTGCCGCGCAACGATCTAGAAACTTTCAGAAGAGATCATGTGCCCGAAGCGTCTCTTGCTGGCAGGCGGGTATCCGGAGCCGTATACGCGGAATCCTTCTCTTGCCAGCCCTCCCGACATTTTTACAGAATGTTTTCGAAGCTGGTCAAATGAAAGGCTTGACGGTTGCGGAATGCGAATATAGTCTTACATACGGCTTCGAATTTGATATATTCGTGAAAAATCTACTTCGCCGACGTTTTGAAGTTGCCCCGACCTATGAACGGAGTTTTACATGTCACACCTTCCGAGCGTGTCCGCAGAGACTAGCCTCCACGACACCCCCGTATACACCCTCCAGGAGATCCTTCGGCAGCCCCTTCTTTGGCCGACCACCCTTGAACGGGTTGGTTCCGCATCGGACCGGCTGAAACTGCCAGTTAAGCTTCAAAATGCCCAGGTTCTCCTGACCGGAGCCGGAACGTCAGCCTACGCCGCGAGTTCCGTGGCATCGGCGTGGCCTCACGCGCAAGCCATTCCCACCACCGACCTTCTAGTAGATACAGAACGCTATTTGACGGAAGTGGACGCCGTCATCTCACTCGCGCGATCTGGCGACAGTCCGGAGAGCCCCGCAGTAGTCGAGCGTATTCGTGGTCTCCGGCCAGACATCCTGCAATTCGCGATCGTCTGCGATGAAGACGGCGCATTGACTCATTCGAATCTTGACGGGCTTATTGTCCTTGATCCGCGCACGAATGACCAAAGTCTTGTAATGACAAGCGCATTTTCCAATCTGGTGCTTGCCGGACTGGTTCTGGCCCAACCGAATGCAGTACCGGCCTCGGTCGATATTTTCAGCAAACGAGCGGCCGAATTGCTGCCCGACATCGATCGCGCATGCCGGCAAGTAGCGCCTCACGTCCGCGATCGAATTGTGGTTCTGTCCTCCTCGCCGTTGCTTGGCTGGGCGCGCGAAGCAGGACTTAAGACGCTGGAAATGACGGCCGGCCACTTCCCCGCCGTCACGGAGACGTATCTGGGACTTCGACATGGTCCGATGTCTTTTGTCAAAGCCGACACTCTTGTTCTGTGCTTGTTATCCAGCGACCCGGTGCGCCGCCGTTACGAAATAGATCTGGTCCATGAGCTTCGCGCAAAGAGGATTGGATACTTGGTCGGCATAGTGGACCCGAACGGTTCGGAAGATTTATTTGACAAGGTCATTCCGGCCGTAGCTCCCCAGGTGGACGACAGTCTACGAACCCCCTACGAGATTCTGGGCCCGCAATTGCTGGGCTACCACCTGAGTCTGCGCATCGGGTTGAATCCCGACAATCCCAGCCCGGAAGGTGTGATCAATCGGGTGGTGCAGGGCGTGAGGATTCATTCAGATAATTCCTTTGAGGAGACGCCTTCGAAGCGGTAGGCCTCGGCTCTTCCCTGGCTGATTGAAGCGACTCTTGCCCTCATGGCCGAATACTGATATTTCCGATGGAATAATCTGCAAGGAGTCGAGATTGACTGAGGCAATTTCTCATCCGAGGTACTACGAAGTCGAAACCCTGAAGGTGGAAGTTCATCCGGACAGCCGCGCGGCGGGCGCTGCCGCCGCCCAGGCCGCATGTAAAGCATTGATTGATCTAGCTCAGGCTCGTGAGTCGGTGGGAGTGATCTTTGCCACGGGGGCCTCGCAGTTTGAGATTCTCAACGAGCTGACACGAATTGCCGAGCTGCCTTGGAACCAGATTCGCGGCTTTCATATGGATGAATACATCGGCATAGCTGAGGATCATCCTGCCTCATTTCGGCGCTATCTGCGTGAGAGACTGACGAGCAAGGTGCGCATGAAAGAGTTCTTTGAGATTGACGGAAGCGCGCCGGATCCCGAGAAGACCAGCAGAGAGTATGCGAGCGAACTTCGCTCCGCCGACCCGCAACTATGCTTCCTAGGTATTGGAGAAAATGGCCACCTGGCCTTCAACGATCCTCCAGTGGCGGACTTTGCGGATCCCCTGGATGCGAAAATCGTGAAACTAGATGACGTATGCCGCCAGCAGCAAATGGCGGAAGGCTGGTTCGCTAGCATTGATGAGGTTCCCGAACATGCTATTACGCTTACTATCCCGGCCCTATTTCGCGTTCCTACGCTGATCGTTTCCGTGCCAGGCAGTCGCAAGGAGAAGATTGTACGGCGCACTTTCGAGGAGTTTATTTCAACAGCGTGCCCCGCCACTATCCTCCGCACTCATCCGAACGCAACCGTCTATTTGGACCTGGAGTCGGCGAGCGAACTAGACGAGGTACTGCAATCCAAATAAGAAGACTTTCGGCAATTCGCGCCTAATACAAAAACCGGACCCCAGGAGTTGATGCCATGCCTGAAGACGCAAAGAATGAAATCGACCGTCGGACATTTGTGAAGCAAGCCGGAGTGACAATGCTGGCCGCAGGCATGAGCGCCAAATCCTATGGACGCATTCTCGGAGCGAACGATCGCATTCGTCTAGGTCAACTCGGCTGTGGCGACCGAAGCCAAGGCCATGTGCATATGGTGACCCTTGCTTCCAAACAGATTCCGGTAGAGACGGTTGCGGTTTGCGATCTCTGGAGTCTGGCACGGGAACATCGAGCTGCTCAGGTAAAGCGAGCGTTCAATCTTGAGCCGCAAGGCTTCAAGTACTCCGAAGAAATGTTGGCACTGAAAGATATCGACGGCGTGATGATCGCCACTGGTGATTTCCAGCATGCCAAGTTATGTGCGGAAGTAGTCAAGGCCGGGAAGGATTGCTATGTCGAGAAGCCGTTTGCCAATGTGCTCTCTGAAGCCATTGAGACGCGTGACTTAGTCAAGCAATCCAAGCAGATTGTCCAGATGGGAACCCAACATCGCAGCCAGCCATATCCCCTTGCGGTGAGAGACATCATTCGCTCGGGACGAATCGGCGACATCGTTCATATAGAGCAGGAATGGAATGTGAATGAAGAGCGATGGAGATTCACACCGATGGACACCGGCTATAACAGGGAAATGCTGATGGACACCAACATGGAGTGGAAGCAATGGCTTTATGGCCGGAAATCGCAGCTAAAAGAAGAGGACACGGACTGGAAGCGGTGGCTATTGGGGAAAGCCGATCGTCCGTTTGATCCTCATGTCTATCTTGAATTCAGGCTCTATAAGGACTTCTCGTCAGGACTCTTCGATCAGTGGCTAAGCCACGCCTGCGACCTCGTGCATCTCTGGACGGGGGAAACTTATCCTGAAAGCGTCGTTGCCAACGGCGGAATCTTCGCCTGGAAAGATGGACGGGAAAATCCCGATACATGCGTCACTGCAGTCGTGTATCCAAAGGGTTTTCTCTACACCTATAAGTCGATATTTGGAAACAGCTACCGCAGCTTTTCGAGGATTAGCGGACGAGCAGGCACCATCGAGAACTACGGCGGGGAAGGTGCTTCTCTTTTTACGGTCACGCGCGAAGGTGGCCGGCAGGAATTCGATCCATTCGACAATGGACCGGTCTACACAAAACTCCCCATCGTTGGGCCCACAAAAGACGGCGAGGAGCTGGTCCAGGTGCCCGGAGCCACGGCGCCCAACTCTCTCGGCCCGGACGATGATGACGTAGGCCACTTGGTGAACTGGCTTCAGTCCATGCAATCCCGTACCCAGCCAAACGCCACCGTCGACCATGGATTCTCACATTCGCTCGTCTGCATAATGGCAGCGCAGTCCTACTGGAGTGGCAAGAAGCTGCATTGGGATCCACGGAACGAACAGATCGTCGATCATCCAGTCGGGAATCCCGCCGTCTGATACGGCCTCAGTCCAGTGGCACTGGCCAGCGAGATATCGGATGAGCGAGACGCGATGAATCCGGCGAACGTAACTCAGGAGACAAACACATCGCACGAGTCTCGCACGAAAGGGCGGGTTCGGTGGTGGATCGTTTGGACTCTGTTCTTTTCCACTGTCACTAATTACATTAGCCGCCAGACCTTTTCCGTATTAGCGCCGTTGATTACCGCGCAATACCACCTGACGCATACCGACCTCTCCAAAATTCTGGGCGCGTTCCAGATCTCGTACGCGGTCACATGGCTTCTCGGCGGTGTCTTTCTTGACGCCGTAGGAACGCGGCTTGGACTCGCTCTAGCAGTAGTCTTCTGGTCCGTCATCAACATCCTCACCGGCTTTGCCTCATCCGTTTTCGGCTTTGCGGCCTTTCGATTTCTCCTTGGAATCGGGGAAGGATTCAACTGGCCCGGCGCCAGCAAAACAGTTGCCGAATGGTTTCCCAGCCAGGAACGCAGCCTAGCTGTAGCTATCTTCGATAGCGGCTCGAGTGTGGGCGGAGCCGTCGCCGCTCTGGTCATTCCCCTGATCGCACTGGCCTTTGGATGGCGCTCCGCATTCATCTTTTCAGGTGCTCTCGGTTTCGTTTGGCTGCTGCTCTGGTTGCGCGTCTACCATCCCCTCGATCGTCACCCGCGAGTTACACCGGAGGAAGCGTCATTCATCCGCGCAGGTCAGGATGTACCTTCCACTTCGGAACGGGGCGTGCAGCGTTGGCTTAAGTTAGCCCGCAATCGAAATGTGTGGGGCATTGTTCTGGGCCGCGCACTTACCGATCCCATCTGGTGGTTCTATGTTTTCTGGCTTCCTCAGTATCTAAGCGATGCGCGCGGATTCAGCCTGCAGAGAATTGCCCTCTTTGCCTGGATGCCGTTTATCGCCGCGGATATCGGCAACTTCACCGGAGGTTGGATTTCAGGCTACTGCATACGCCGCGGTCTCTCCGTGCTGCGCGCGCGCCTCTGGGTATGTGCCGTCAGTTGCCTGCCAATCCTTGCGGGCATTCCTGCCGCCAGCGCACACAATGTCTATTTTGCGTTGGGATTGATCTGTTTTGCGTTGTGGGGATATGCAAGCTGGTCTACGATGGGACTTACTCTGCCCTCCGATCTGTTTCCCCAGGATGTGGTGGCCACAGTAACTGGATTAAGTGGGCTCGCAGCAGGTCTTGTAGGCGCGCTTTTCACCATTGCGGTAGGGATTCTCGTCGATCGCTTCTCCTACGGTCCGGCATTTCTGATTGCAGGCCTGATGCCTCTGTTCGCAACAGCATGCGTATTGATCCTGATTCGCGCTCCAGGCGGTTCGGCCGGATCAGTCGTACCGCAGAAATGATTCGGAGATGAGAATTACGGAGTCCCATAACCTGATGACCATAAATAACTTTGTACAAACCGCGGTTTGCATCGCTTGCCTTCTCTTCCCGGTTGCCGTGCCTGCGCAGGTTGATGTACTCACGCACCACAACAACCGCGAGCGCACAGGAGTGAACTTGCAGGAAACAGTCTTGACGCCCGCAAATGTCAATTCAAGGCAGTTTGGCATGCTCTTCAAACGGGTGGTCGACGATCAGCTCTATGCACAACCGCTAGGTCTATGACCGCATGAATATGTACCTTTTTGAGTACTTTCCAGGCATGCAACAGGTGCGCATAGTGGAGACATGCAGAGCTAC
>OBLW0100004522.1_pt1 | contig 10610 bp, 9 predicted proteins | sample 1520161 | NCBI WGS metagenome assembly OBLW01 (sample SAMEA3539309, study PRJEB22396) | soil metagenome | biome: tundra; feature: field; material: soil | place: USA | collected 2010-05 | depth 0.15 m
GATGGCTACCCATGGGGTTCGATAGCGCGAGTGAACCCAGCCAAACGCGGCGGGAAGATAGTGATGGATGCCGACGACGAAGGGGAGGCGCGCGTTCGCGGTGAGATTGGCCGCCGCTCCGCCAACTGCGTTCAGCCCAACCAGCAACGCTATGGGGACGAGCAGCCAGCCGAGTCCGAGATGAGCGCTGAGTTGGCGAATTCCGCTGACGAAGCCGTCAGGGCCGCCGATGGCCTGAGTCGGCAGCGCAACCATCAGCGCAGCAGTTCCGCCGATGTAGCCGATGGTGAGGATGCTGCCGCCGACGAGGATTGCCCAGGGAATTGTGCGCCGGGGATTTTGAATTTCGTCGCCCATGGCGGAACCGGACTCAATGCCGGTGTAGGCCAGGCAGATAGTGGACCAGAACACGGCGTTGCCGATCGACCAGTGGGGAACCAGACTGGCCGCGGTAAAGCGGGTAGCGGGACCGAATCGCCACCACGAGATTGCAGCCATCACCATGACCGCGGAGAGCGGGAGAATGCTGCCGAGCGAGCCGACGTTGTTGAGCCACTTGGCAACTTGAACGCCCCGGATGTTGAGCAGCGTAATGAGAGTCAGCGAGATTACGGCGAAGCCAACGTAATAGAGCGGACGTGCGGCGAGCGATTGCGCGCGGGGGCCAAATGCAAACAGTACCGATGCCGCGCCGAAATAAAGCACACCGGCGAAGAATGGCAGATTCGACATCCAGTAGGTCCAGGCAGCGATGAAGCCGGCGAAGTCGCCGAAGGCTTCGCGGCTCCAGACGTAGAGGCCGCCCTCCTCAGGAAGCCGCTCGGAGAGTTCCATGACGGTAGCCGCGAGGGGGACAAAGAAGCAGACCAAGCCGCCGATCCAGACCACCAGGATGCTGGGTCCGACGGCGGCGGCGGTGGCTGTCCAGCGCAAACCGAGCGAGACCACCACGTAGAACAACGCTAAATCGCGAAAACGTATGCCTCGCTTGAGAGCGGGAAGGGAAGACATGTACGGCGGAGCATACCAGAGGCGAAGCTGCCAGCAAAGAAAAATTTCGGCGGCAGTTGCTTGCCCGCTGCAATCACTTGTCCGCGTCCTTCAGCACCTCGAAGCCGGCGGGTAGCCCAGGTCCCAAGGAAGTGAATCGCGCAATGAAGGTGGGTGCCCCGGGTCCCTCGCATTTGGGGACCCGGGAGACCGCGAACCCCACCGCGCATTCCGAGCCCAACCCCACAGACAGGAAAAGCGCAGAAAAACACCGCTATTTCGTCGCAAAATGCACGTTTTTGAGGCCTAAATGGCCCATTTTGACGTGTTTTCGAGAACTTCTACGCAACCCACGGCCTCTTTTCGGCACCTTGTTCGCAGCCGGACTGCGGAATTAGGTTGCTTGAAAGGTTATGTGCTCGGCGAAGTACAACCCTATAAGCGAACATTGGACACTAAAACGTAACCACTTAAGCAAACCTTTAACGCTAACTACGCACCATCCAGGCGAACATTTCGAACCCCGAAATTCGCCTTTTTGCGTCGCGAGAAGTCTCAACCGGCTCGCGCTCAAACCCCGTTTTTCTACCCCCGCTCCACCGCCATCGCCACCGAGTTTCCCCCGCCCAGGCACAATGCGGCCACACCCTTCTTCGCGTCTCTGCGCATCATCTCGTAGATCAGTGTCGACAGCACCCGCGCGCCGCTCGCGCCAATCGGATGACCAATAGCAACCGCGCCACCATTGACGTTTACCTTGTCCAGCCCAATGCCCAGCTCGCGCGTAACCCCCAGCGCCTGCACCGCGAATGCCTCATTGAACTCGAACAGATCCACCTCATCAATCGCCCATCCCGCACGCTCGAGAACCCTATGAACACCGGCGATTGGAGCCAGCATGACCCACTTGGGCGCGATACCGCTGGTAGCCTGCGCGCGTATCGTCACCGTCGGCTTCAGCCCCAACTCCCGCGCCCGCTCCGCCGACATCAGCACCACCGCACCCGCGCCATCATTCATTCCCGGAGCATTTCCCGCCGTCACAGTTCCGTCCGGTTTGAATGCTGGATTCAGTTTCGCCAGCGCTTCCATCGATGCATTCTCGCGCACACTTTCGTCGCGCCGGAACTCCACGGGCGCGCTGTTGCGATCCTTCGCCGGCAACGGAATTGGAATCGTCTCCGCATCGAATCGCCCTTCATTCCAGGCTGCCGCTGCCCGCCGATGACTCTCCACCGCGTATCGATCCTGCATTTCGCGGGTGATCGAATATTTCTCCGCCACCAACTCCCCCGTCATCCCCATGTGAATGTCGCAGTGCGCGCACCACAAGCCATCCTTGATCACCGAGTCCACCAGCTTCGCATCGCCAATCCGAAGTCCCTTGCGCGCCTGAAGCGATAAGTAAGGCGCATTGCTCATGGACTCCATGCCGCCTGCGACGGCAATCTCCGACGTTCCCAACATGATGGCCTGAGCAGCGAGCGCAACAGCCTTCAGCCCGCTGCCGCAAACCATGTTGATCGTCAGTGCGCTCACCGTGTCCGCGAGTCCGCCGCGCAGCGCCGCCTGTCGCGCAGGATTTTGTCCAAGCCCTGCAGGCAAAACACATCCCATCACGCACTCGTCGATACTTTCCGCCGAAACACCAGCGCGACGTACAGCTTCGCGCACGACTATTGCACCCAGTTCAACTGCGCTAATGTCACTCAGCGCACCGAGAAACTTGCCCACGGGCGTGCGCACCGCACTCACGATTACGACATCTTTCATGACGAACACCTCGGTCTCTGCTCACACTGCGCTGAACCACAAGATCAATCCGAGTTCATTTCGGCGCCATGCGCAACGCACCGTCCAGGCGGATTGTTTCGCCGTTCAGCATGGTCTGCGCGCAGATGCTTGCAACAAGTTCCGCAAACTCTTCAGGCTTTCCCAGGCGCTGCGGAAACAGAACTGTCTGTGCCAGCGACTCCTGCACTTCGTGAGAAAAGCCCGCCATCATCGGAGTCATGAACAACCCTGGAGCAATGGTCACAACACGAATGCCGAAACGCGAAAGGTCGCGCGCCGCAGGAAGCGTCATCCCCGCGACACCGGCCTTCGACGCTGCATAAGCGACCTGCCCCACCTGGCCTTCAAACGCTGCGATGGACGCGGTGTTAATAATCACTCCGCGCTCGCCGTCCGCCATTGGCTCGTTGCCGGTCATGGCATTCGCCGCCAACCGCAACATATTGAAAGTGCCTACAAGATTGATGGTCACTGCGCGGCTAAAACTTTCCAGGCTGTGCGGCCCGTTGCGCCCAGCGATTCGCTCGCTCGGTGCGATGCCGGCGCAATTCACCAATCCATACAACGCTCCGAACTTTGCTTTCGCGGTCTCGACCGCTCGAACTCCATCCGCTTCCTGCGTAACATCGGTCGCAACAAAGCACGCGGCTTCTCCAAGTTCTTTTGCCAGCGCCTCGCCTGCGGGATTGATGTCCGCAAGGACAACGTAGCCGCCGCGATTCACAATCATTCGCGCCGTTGCTTCGCCAAGTCCCGACGCGGCGCCGGTCACAATAAATGCCTTCTTGCCGATCTCCATCCGATTCCCTCAATCTGTCAGCGAGGCGCAAGCACGCTGCGCGCAATAATTACGCGCATGATCTCGTTGGTGCCTTCCAGTATTTGGTGTACGCGCAGATCGCGCACGATCTTTTCGATGCCATAGTCGCTGAGATATCCATACCCCCCGAATAATTGAAGCGCCTCGTTGGCTATCTTGAATCCCGTGTCAGTCACGAATCGCTTTGCCATGGCACAGAGCACGGTTGCGTTTGGCTCTTTCTCATCGAGCGCCGAGGCCGCGCGCCATAGAAATGTCTGCGCCACTTCCAACTCTGTGGCCATGTCCGCCAGGCGGAACTGCAGCGCCTGAAACTCCGCCAGCGTCCGCCCAAAGGCCACGCGCTCCTTCATGTAGGCGCTGGCTTTGTTCAGTGCAGTCCGCGCGCCGCCGAGAGAGCAGGCAGCAATATTCAGCCGTCCGCCGTCGAGAGCGGACATGGCGATTTTGAAGCCGGAGCCTTCGGCACCGAGTAGGTTTTCGGCCGGCACACGCACATCGTCCAGAATTACCTGACGCGTGGCCTGCGCATTCCAGCCCATCTTCTTTTCGACGGGCCCGAACGACAGTCCATCCGTCCCCTTCTCCACGACGAATGCCGATATGCCGCGCGCTCCAGCAATTCCCGTGCGAGCCATCACAATATACAGATCCGCATCTCCGGCCCCGGAGATGAACTGCTTTACGCCATTTAACACGTAGCCGTCGCCGTCGTGCACAGCGCGGGTCGTCAGTGCAGAAGCATCCGATCCGCTTGCAGGCTCCGTAAGGCAGTACGCGCCCAGCAATTCAAAACTGCACAAGCGCGGCAGCCACTGTTGACGCTGCTGCTCGTTTCCGAATCTGTCGATAACCGACGCGACCATGTTGTGAACAGAGAAATAGCCGCTGATGCAGGGACAACCCGTCGCCAGACCGTCATAGATGAGCGCGCCCTCCAACCGGCTGAGCGCGCTGCCGCCCACATCTTCCGAGACGCACACGCCGCCGAAGCCGAGCGCTGCTGCGCTCCGAACCACATCGCGCGGAAAGAATTTCTCCTGGTCCCACTTGATGGCATAGGGCGCAATCTGCTCCGTAGCGAAGGACAGTGCCAAGTCCCGGACCGCCAATTGATCTGTGTTAAGTGCGAACTGGCCTGGTGCGCTTGAATCGCTCACAGCTTTGCCTACCTCGTCTGTTCATTTCCCGACGGCCGCCTCTTGGTTGTCAAGCTTCCAACCGCGAATAGGAATCTTCCTCGCTGCACAAGGAATCAAACAGGCGCAGATATTGCCACCTATCAAATCTTTTCGAGGAGGCCTCAGAGCCATGACCCTTTCCGCCAGCGAATTGAACAAATTGAAATATGCACCAACAATAGAGGGCGTGCTGCCGGTCCTGCATCAGCGCTGGAGTCCCCGTTCCTTTACCGAACGCGAAGTAGTCCCTGCCGACCTGGCCCGCATATTTGAAGCCGCGCGCTGGGCTGCTTCCTCGGGCAACCAGCAGCCCTGGCGGTTTCTTTTAGGAGTCCGTAACTCAATTACCCACAAGAGGATAGCGTCAGTCTTAGCCGGGTTCAACAAGGAATGGGCTCCCAACGCACCGGTGCTAATCCTGGGAACCGCCAACACAAAGAGCGGCAGCGGCGGCGCCACGAACACGTATGCTCTCTACGACCTGGGGGCTGCCAGTTCCTACCTCACGCTGCAGGCCTCCGCTCTGGGCCTCGTCACACACCAGATGGCTGGCTACGACCACGACGCCGCCCGCCAGTTGCTTGAGATTCCAGAGGGCTACGCCCTCGGCTCCGTCATCGCGCTCGGCTACCAAGGCGAGCCCGCAGCCCTGCCCAACGATCAATTGATTGCCCGCGAAATCGCGCCGCGCGAGCGCAAGCCACTTGGCGAGATGGTCTTCTCCGCCTGGGGCGAGCGCGCAGACCTGGGCTGACCCTGGGCAAGGCGCCGCTTCAAGAATTCGAGTTAAAGTGGATTCAGAACGGTTTGAGAATTTACCCATCTTCTCCACCATCGCCAGGAGGCATTCTCTATTGACCGGTGCCCGGCCTCGCAGCCGCAACGCAACCAGCATTCAAGCCCGCCGGGCTCACGCCGCTGGCCGACCCGGATCGGTCCGGCGCAGACGCATGGGCTGGAAAGGACGCCTGATCCTGGCTTCCAGCGTGCTCATTCTGGGCATGTTCGCCTGGGGCGCAATCGCGCGCCAACTGGCTCCCACTTCCAATACCCCGCTCACCCGCTTTGACGCCATCATCGTACTTGGCGCTCCTGTGGACGACGACGGCAATCCAACCCCGGAGCAATTGGCCCGCGTCACCGAGGCTGTGCACGAGTACGAGCGAGGTGTTGCGCCAAGGCTCATCCTCACCGGGGGAACTGATCGCAATCGATTTGTTGAGGCGAATGTCATGGCCCGCACAGCAATGGCCCAGGGCATCCCGGAATCCGCGCTTGTGCCGGAGATGCAGGCTACGGATACCATCCAGAATGGGTGCTATTCTCTGCGCATCATGCAGCGCCATGGCTGGCACTCGGCTGAGGTGGTTTCAAGCGCCAGCCACTTGCCCCGAGCAGGACTCATTTTCAGCCGGCTGCAGCTCGAGTGGCGCACGCATACCGCTCCTCCACTCGAACCCCAATCAGCGATTGATTCCAGCACGGCCGATGCGATGGAGATTTTAAAGACAGTGCGCTACCTGATATGGGCTCGCCAGACTGACCACTGCCAGCCATAGAGCCCGCGAGGAACCTTTGGGCCGGCCCGCTATTCTCTCTGGGCTCCTTCAGAAAATCTAGGGCGGTCAGCGTTGTCCCCTATCGGCATGGTCCTGTAAGCTGATGAGTGATGCGTCTTCCAGTAAGATTTTCAGCTTCTATAGTTGCCGTCGCCATTCTGGCGCTTTGCGCCGGGGCCCGCACCGAGGCTCAGGACACAGCCGGCCAGAGTTCGTCATCCCAGAGCTTGCCGCCCCAGAGCACTCCGGACCAGCCGTCCCTCAATGGCACCTACATTGCCATTGATCCACTGGCGCTTGTTCGCTACGACAACCGTTTTGATATTTCGCTGGGCATGGCCTACGACCACATGAAGGCCGGGCCGAACCTGCTCCAGGGGTCCAACCTGGGCGGGCTCGACTTGAGCGGCACCATGTGGCTGAGCAAGCACTGGGGTGCGGAAGCCTCGGGCCGCGGCTACCTGGGCACCAGCGGCGCGGCGCCGAACGCCCCGAATAACATCAAGGGCCCGTTTGTGAGTGAGTACTTCTTCACCGCTGGGCCGGAATGGCTCGGGCCGCACAACAAGCATGGCGCGTTGATTGCCCATGCGCTGGTGGGCGGAGTATACGGGAACTTCGAGAATGATCTGCTTGGACAGTCGCCCTCGGTGGTGGGTTTCTACAATAACCAACTCGCCCTGGCGGGCATTGTTGGTGGCCATATTGACCTGAACCGCTCGGCGCACTGGGTCTTCCGCATCACTCCCGACGCAGTCATTACGCGCTACGGCATCAACTACGGGAACAAGATCACGCAGACGGATGTCAACTTCGCCATTTCGGTCGGGCTGGAATACAAGTTCAAGAAGAAGCGGTAAACAAGACGTCCAGGCAAGATCGATAAGGCAGTCCCCTTTCCGGGCTGTCGTGTGGCTCCCTGCCGAGCGGCTATTGCTTGGGCCGTCGCTCGACCCAATGGACATTTAACCCGGCCGAAAGCCTGATCCGGCAATGGAAGTCCATCCCGGCAATTCCTCGCGTGTCCCGGCTTCGCTACCTTCCTGTGGACCAAACATCCTCGATACAACGCTATGGCCAAAAATGACAGGCTGCCAAGTCCGTCTTTGTGTGGTATTCTCCACCGTTCAGTGACGAGTGCAAAAAGTATCACTGCAAAATATCATGTTCCGGATTGTGGCACTCCCTGAATCGATTGGAACTTTCAGAAGCGAAGAGAGGCAAAGGCGGGAGCCTATGGATATGAAAGACACACTAGGTGTATTGCTTGCAGGCGGAGCAGGAGAGCGGCTCTTTCCGCTTACGCGCGATCGGGCCAAGCCGGCTGTGCCTTTTGGCGGGCATTACCGCATCATCGACATCACCCTCTCCAACTGCATCAACTCCGGCCTGCGCAGGGTCTACGTCCTGACCCAGTACAAGGCGCTTTCGCTCAATCGGCACATCCGCGAAGGGTGGACGGGGATCGTGGCCCAGGAACTGGGCGAGTTCTTTGAGCTGATGCCGCCGATGCAGCGTACCGGCGCCAACTGGTACATGGGTACCGCCGACGCTGTTTACCAGAACATCTATTCCATCGGCAGCGAACAGCCCAAGCACGTGATCATCCTCTCCGGCGACCACATCTACAAGATGGACTACAGCCGGATGCTCGCGCACCACAAGGAGATCAACGCAGAAGTCACTCTGGCTACGCTGCCCATTTCTCCCGACGAAGTTTCCCGTTTCGGCGTGGTCGAGGTAGGCAACACCGGAGAAGTTCTCGGCTTCCAGGAGAAGCCAGCTTCCACCGCCTTCCGTTCGCCTTTCAATCCCAATGCGGTGGATGCCTCGATGGGCATCTATATCTTCAATACCGAGACGCTGCTGAAGGCGCTGATCGCGGACGCTGAGGACCCGGACTCGAAGCACGACTTCGGCCACAACATTCTGCCCAACATGCTGGGCAAGAAAAAAATGATGGCCTACAGTTTTGTGGACGAGAACAAGAAGCAGGCGCTGTACTGGCGCGACGTGGGCACACTGGATGCCTACTACGACGCCAACATGGATCTGTGCTCGGTTTCACCAATTTTCAACCTTTACGACAAGACCTGGCCGATCCGCACCCGCGTTCGCCAGTATCCGCCGGCCAAGTTCGTCTTCGGCGAGCCGGGCCGCTCCGGCATGGCGGTCAACTCTGTGATCACGGCCGGCGTCATCATCTCCGGCGCCTCGGTGTACAACTCCGTGTTGTCGCAGGATGTGCGCGTCAACTCCTACTCGGACGTGGACGCGAGCATCATTTTTTCGCACGTGAATATCGGTCGGCATTGCAGAATTCGGCGGGCGATTATCGATCGCGACGTGCATATACCGGAGGGGACCGTGATTGGGTACGATCCGGTGGAGGACAAGAGGCGGTATTTTGTTACGCCTTCTGGGCTGACAATTGTCACCCGCGATACTTCGTTGTTCGAAAACCCCGTCGATCCGGAGTTCCTGCAGCGGTACTAGCGACCGGTGTCCTGAGTTGCTTTAACTCAGCTTCTCAGGACTTTTTGGCTGGCACTTTCTTGCCTGCTTTGCGTGCTTTTGACAACCCGATCGCGATGGCCTGCTTTCTGCTGGTCACCTTCTTGCCGCTGCCGCTTTTCAGCTTGCCAGCTTTCATCGCTTTCATTTCGGTTTCCACGCTCTCGCCGGACGCCTTGCTGTACTTGCGCGTTGCCTTTTTGGTGGCCATCGGATTTCCTCCGTTTAACTCAGATGAACGAAAACTCAGCGCTGGTTGCATCTCTGCCATTGCATTCAAAGTTTCTTCCTGAGCCACCAGCACGCGACAGCGCCGGCCATCATCGACCTGCCTTCAAAATCCGCTCGTTGCCCTGCTCCATGCCTGCTTCTTCTTTCCGGGGAATGCATGGCTGTGGTTGGTGAGCTTCCGGGGGTACCCCCACCCATATCCTGTAAATAAGTTCCTTTGTTTCAATGGTATACATGGTGAATGTCGCCGTAAAATCCTCTTAACAAAGGACTTATCCGCAGATTCCTCTCAGCAAAGGGGTTAGGGGCGTTTTTTCTTGTTTGTGACGGGTTTCTGTACCATATCGCAGGACTGGACGGCGAAAACCTTCCCCTTCCGCGCCGGGTTCTGCGGTACTCTGTTGGGCTTGCCGGGCTTCTCCCTCGCGCCATCAGGCAATCGATGCACTTTCATTCAGTATGGGCCGGAAGGATGCAATTATCTGCAAGACGCAGAAGGCAAATGGCGGAAGGAGGCCGAAAGCGAGCGAATCGCCGGATGGGATTTCGTCCGAAGACTGACGATTTTTCGGGTCGGATATTTCGCTGTTCGAGAACCCCGTCGATCCGGAATTCCTGCAGCGGTACTAGGACGGAGGAATTTTCCAAACCTGAGGACCCAGGTCTCGAAGCTGAGATTCTGGGTCTTCCAGTTTTTGGGTCGGGATTTCGAAGTCCGGGTTGAGATACAGCTTCAGGGCAGGCCAGGGGATGGTGATGGGGCCTGGGCCGCAGGCATAGCAGGCAACTTGATAGGGTTGGAAGATGATTGTGACGCCTGTCGAGTCCAGGCGCCAGCTTTCAGGGTTGATGACAACGCTGTGGAGGATCTTCTGCATTTCACCCGGTTGAAAGAAGCTCTCGTAGCTCCCCATGGGTGGGCCATCAAGGCGCCGGTGCAATTCTCTGTTGCAGCGCTTCTGGATCGCCGTGTCCCAGCCTGAGTTGGCGAGAAAGACATCCTCAGGGCGCAGTTCGCGCTGTTCCTGAAGCAGCCAGTTGAACTCGACCGTGCCGTGATTCGGATGCGCGCCGTGACCGTCCCACATGTTCACGATGGAGGCAGTAACCAACTGTTTTCCGATGTCGCCGATGGAGACGCTGGTGTCTGAATCAACGCCGGCATTTGCCTTCCATTGAAGAATGGCCTCGCCCTGGTAGCCATAGGCACAAGCTGTGAGTCTTTGCGCAGCGGCTTCAACAGCCTTGTTCCATGCTTTCCACGCGGGCGTGTCTGTGTTCGCCTGGGGCCATGAGGCGTTTAGAGTTCCATATTCCGGCGTTCCATCGCCGATGCTCACCTTCGCTCCGGGCGGAGGAGGGTCGGGGGGCGCGTACAGCGTAATTGAACGCTGCACAAAGGTGATGCCTGCCTTGCTATAGACCATTTGGCGCAACTGCTTTGTCCACCAGTCGTAGTAGACCTGGAGGCAACCGGAGAGAACGGCGGAAGAAGTTGAGTTGGCCGCGTTGCAGCGGAGA
>OBLW0100004523.1_pt1 | contig 10610 bp, 13 predicted proteins | sample 1520161 | NCBI WGS metagenome assembly OBLW01 (sample SAMEA3539309, study PRJEB22396) | soil metagenome | biome: tundra; feature: field; material: soil | place: USA | collected 2010-05 | depth 0.15 m
GCCCGGCCCGGTCGATGACCCTGGTCGGGGATGTCGCCCAGACCGGCGACCTGGCGGGCACGTCGTCGTGGCAGCGGGTCCTCGGACCGCACCTGGCCGACCGGTGGCGGCTGGAGCGGCTGACCATCAACTACCGGGCACCGGCTGAAATCATGGCGGTTGCCGCCGACGTCCTGGCCGGGATCAACCCCGCGCTTGAACCTCCGCGCTCGGTCCGCCAGACCGGCATCCAGCCGTGGCACGAGCAGGTGCCACCAGCGGAGCTGCCCGTCCGCCTGGCGGCCCTGGTGGCCAGCGAGGCGGCCCAGATGAGTGACGGCCGGCTGGCCGTGATCGTGCCCGCGAGCCGTCTCGGTGAACTGGGTCAGGCCATCCAGGACGCGGTGCCAGGCGCCGCTGTCGGCGAGGACCCCGAGCTCACCAGCCCGATTGTGGTGCTCAGCGTCGCCCAGGCCAAGGGCCTTGAGTTCGACTTGGTGCTCGTGGCCGACCCGGACCGGATTCTGGCCGACTCCCCCCGCGGCGGCGGTGACCTTTACGTCGCGCTGACGCGCGCCACTCAGCGCCTGGGCGTGCTGCACAGTGGCGAGCTGCCCTCCGTGCTGGCGCGGCTGCATCCTCGTATAACGGGCACCGAGCGCGAAGTGGATCACAACGGAATTCAGATCGCATAGCGTGCCCAGATCGTGCCGATGCTGAATGAGCTAGCCCGGAGGGGGTTTCACCGTGGCCCAGCAGACAGCCTGACCCGGTCCCGCCACCGGGAGTAACCCTCGCGGCGGCGGGACTGGTCAGGCCTTACGCCCGATCGCGGCGTAGGCTCCCACATCTGAGGCGGCCGGCCGGGGCAGGGCCTCGTTTTCGGGCCGCCACTCACTCATCAAAACGATGCCGGGCGGTACTAGCTCCAGCCCCGTGAGGAACCGGGCGATCTCATCCCTGGTGCGGTACTGGAACGGTATCCCGGCCCGGCCATAGGCGGCGGCGGCGCCCACACCAGGCGGATAGAAGTCGGCTGTGGGGTGCTGGATGGCGAGATAGCTGCCAGTCGGCAGGGCCGCAAGGAGTCGGCCCGTAAGCCCCCACGGGTCGTCCCGGTCCGGGATGAAGTGCAGGATCCCGATCAGCATCAGCGCCACCGGCCGGGATAGGTCCAGGGTCTGCAGGAGACGCGGGTCACCCAGGATCTTGTCGGGCTCTCGCAGGTCCGCGTCGATGTACGCGGTCGCGCCCTCTTTGGCGCTGATCAGCAGGGCACGGGCGTGCGCCAGCACGATGGGGTCGTTGTCGACGTAGACGACCCGCGAATCGGAAGCGATGCCCTGGGCGATTTCATGCACGTTCGGGCTTGTCGGCAGGCCGGTGCCGATATCGAGGAACTGCCGGACGCCCATGTCGCGGGCCAGGACGGCGACCATCCGGCGCATCAGTGCGCGGTTCTCCCGCATCGCGGTCGCCAGATGCGGGTTGGCCGCCATGGCCGCCTGGGCAGCCTTCCGGTCGGCGGCAAAATTGTCCTTGCCGCCGAGGATGTAGTCGTAGATCCGGGCCGGATGCGCCACGCTGACGTCGATGTCCGCCGGTTCCGTCCGGGTTGGCGGGATGCCGGGGAACCACGAGTCCTGCATGGTCGCTCCTGCCATTCGCCCTGATTGCCGGTCAGCAAGGAAGCCTATTCGCCCGGCGGGGCCGGATGCCCCATTTCGCCCATTGCGCGCCGCCTTTTACGGGGCCTGCCACAGGGTCGCGATGCCCTGGCCTACGCCGATGCACATGGTGGCGGCGGCCCGGGCGGCGCCGCGCCTCCGGAACTCGTGGAGCAGGGTGGTGCTGATTCTTGCGCCAGAGCAGCCGAGTGGATGCCCGATCGCTATGGCGCCGCCGTTGACGTTCACCAGGTCGCCATCGAGCTTGAGCTCATCCGACACTGCCACCGCCTGCGCCGCGAACGCCTCGTTGACCTCGATGAGGTCGAGGCTGCCGGCCTGCCAGCCGGTCCGGGCGAGCACCTTCGCCATCGCGGGCACCGGCCCGATGCCCATGTAGTCAGGATGCACGCCCGCCGCGGCTGTGCCGGCGTACCTGGCCAGCGGCGCCGCTCCCGCGGCGGAAAGAACCTTTTCCGCAACGAGAAGCAGCCCGGCCGCGCCGTCGTTGAGTGGCGAGGAGTTCCCGCCGGTCACTGTGCCCCCCGCCCGGAACGCCGGCCGCTTAGCGGCCAAATCGGCGAGGGTCAGCTCCGGCCGTATCCCTTCGTCCTGGCTGAGCTGGGTACCTGGCTGGCCGCCCGGGGTAGTCACCGGAACGATCTCGGCCGTGAACCGCCCAGCGGCCTGGGCGGCGGCCGCGCGCTGATGACTGCGCAGCGCGAACTCATCCTGGCGCTCGCGGCTCACGCCATAGCGCTGCGCCACGTTTTCCGCGGTCTCGCCCAGGGTGATCGGCGGGTACAGCTCCTGCATCCGGGGGCTCACCAGCCGCCAGCCGAGCCTGGTGTCGGCGACTCCAGCCTCGCGGGGAAACGGGTCCGCCGCGCGGGGCAGCACGAACGGCGCCCGCGTCATCGACTCCACCCCGCCCGCCAGGACGATGTCCGCCTCGCCGGATGCGATGGCCCGCGCGGCGCTGGCGATCGCCTCCATCCCCGACCCGCAGAGCCGGTTCACGGTCGCGCCGGGGACCTCCACCGGGAGCCCGGCCAGCAGCACGCCCATCCGTGCCACGTTCCTGTTGTCCTCGCCGGCCTGGTTGGCGGCCCCCCAGTACACGTCGTCGATCCGGGCCGGGTCCAGCCACGGGCTGCGGGCGAGCAGCGCCTTGAGCACATCAGCAGTGAGATGATCGGGCCGGGAGGCCGACAGCGCCCCCTTGATCTTCCCCACCGGTGTCCGGCACGCGTCCACCGCGAAAACTGCCGTCATGTCCACCTCCACGCGGAACGTCCTGCCTGCGATGAGGCTACCGGCAGCCGCCAGCCCGGCCCGGCGCACGTCGATGTGACATCGGGCGTGCTGTTACCCGTTCCATGTCACATCGACGCGCTTGGGTCGGCGGTGCGGTCCTCCCAGGCGGCGCGGACCGTGAGGTGGGCGATTCCGGTGCCGCCCGCGAGGGCGATCGCGGCCCGGTAGCCTGCCGGGGCCGTGACCGAGTCCACCGAGCAGCCGTGCACGGGGGCGCCCGCTGGGCCGCTGACCACCGGAAAGCCGTCTAGCCCGTGGGCGATGCCCTCCCCGGTGCACTTGAGCACCGCCTCGGCCTGCACCCACCAGCGGATGACCGCCTCATGCCGCTGTGGCTCGGGCAACGTCGTCGTCACGGCCGCGTCGGACGGGTGCATGACCGACGTCATCGAGCACATGCACCCGTGCGGCTCCCGCTCCACGTCGACCCCGACCGCCTGGCCCGCCACCGCCACCAGCACAGCGTCGCCGCTGTGCGCGAGCGAGAAATGGGGGCTGGCGGTGCCGGGCAGTACCGGCCGGCCGTCCGGGCCACCACACCGCGGGCACGGCACCCGGCGCACCACGAGGTCGCCCGGTGGGACGTTGACGTAGCCGGACAGCACGCGGCGCAGCAACACGTGCGCGGCCTGATAACGGTGCCGGTCGGCGGCGAAGGCGAACGAGGCTGCTTTCGCCCGCTCGGCCTGGTCAAGCTCGGCCAGGTCAGCCGGGCCCGGGTGGACCTGGCGGATGTCGAGCCACCACAGGTCCGCGCAGCCCGGTCCCAGCTCGGCCGCCATCAGCTGGCCTCGCCGCCGGCGGCGGCCCGCGCGCCGACAAAAGTGGCCAGGGTACCGAGCGTCGCCAGCGAGTCGAGGTTGAGGTCCTCGCCCGCTACGTCAACGCTGAACCGCCGGCGGACCTCGCGCAGCAGGAGGGTGCCGGTTAGTGAGTCGAGCGCGACAGGCGGCCCGAAGAGCGGCATGTCCGCAGGTATGCCTCGCATCTCCGGGCGGCCGGTGACAGCAGCCAGGATGCCGCGTATCTCATCGGCGACCAGGATCACGGCTGCGTCCGCGGACCCCGCTCCTGATCCGGCACCGCCCGGGGCGGCAGTCACGGCTCGCCTGGCCCGCTGACCCAGTCGGGCAGTTCCGGCAGCCGCCCGCCAAGGTCCAAGCGGAACACCGCGCGGCCCGGAGTTCCGGCCTGTCCCGTCACCTGGCCGTCTGCCGTCCGGCCGTCTGCCGTCCGGCCATCTGCCGTCCGGCCATCTGCGGCCCGGAAACCGGCAGCGGCCAGGGCGAGCCGCAGCGGGACGTTCCGGTCATTGACCGCGCAGGGGATCTCCACCACCTGGGCCCCCTCCCGAGCCGCCCACCGGGCGAGCCAGGCCAGCAGCGCCTCGATGACGCCACGCCCCATGGCCCGGCACGACATCATGAGCAGCCGGACCGTCCAGGTTCCCGCGCTGTGCTCGGTCACGCTGTGCTCGGTCACGCTGTGCTCGGTCACGCAGGCGCCCACGATGCCGTCGTCCCCGAACGTGTCCCGCAGCCGCACCGTCAGCACGCCGCTGGCCGGTGAGGAGATCAGCGACCGGAACGCCTCCCCGGTCATGCCCGCGCCGGCCGAGTTGAACTGGCTGGTCCGCTCGGACAGCTCATGCAGCCGGGGGACATCCGCCGCGGCCGCCGCGGTCACGGTGACCAGCGTGCCGCAGGACCGCAAAAACTCCTCCCTGGACCCGCCGAACGACCGCTCCGCCGCCAGCCTGCGACGGCGCTGCGCGTACATCGCGCCGCGGCGGCGCGCCTCCGGGGTGACCACGGACGGGCTGAATTCCGGCCAGCCCACCGCGTCGGCCACGTCCTCCGGTGAGAGCACCAGAACCTCCGGCAGGGCGAAGGTCACCTCGGCTCGCTCATACGGGTCGTCGTCCACGAAGGCCAGCGCGCCAGCGGCGATGTTCAGCTCCGCGGCGATCCGGGCGATCGCGTCCGATTTGCGGCCCCACCCGCACTCGGCCGCGACGAAATCGCAGCCGGTGACCTGGGCCGCGTGCTCGGCCGCGGCCGGCGGGTTACGGCTCGCGATGGCGTGCACGATACCCCGCGCGGTCAGTTCGCTGAGCACGGCCGCCATGCCGGGGGCCGGTCGCGGCAGCCGCTCACCCGACTCCAGGTAGACGCCGGACAGCAGGGTGTTGTCGATATCCCAGACCACGCACTTGACGGTGCGCGTCATGGCGGCATCCGCCGTGGCCGTGCCCGTCATGACGGCGTCCCGGGAGCGCGCTTCTCCATGGTGATGTGCGTCGCCTCGAAGCCGAACTGACGGTACACCGCGCGCATGCCGAGGTTCCTGGCATGGACCTTGCCGGTCAGCGCCGTGAACCCGGCCTCGTCGGCGGCGGCCAGCACCGCCGCCATGAGCAGCTCAGCGACCTGCGCACGGTCCGGGATGTCGGCCACCGCGAGCGACCGGAAGTTGCCGTACCTGGCCCCGGTCAGCGAGTTGGTGCGGCCGGACAGCCAGGCCCAGCCGACCGCCGCGGCCGGCGTGTGCTGCGCCGCGGCCACCAGGGTGATCTCCCCGGGCTTGCCCAGCGCCGCGGACACCCGCTTGCGGTGCAGGGCGGGATCGGCGATGGCGTCGTCGCCAAACGAGACGCGGGCGATCTCGATCTCGAATCCGGCCAGCGCGGCCAGGTCGCTCTCGGCCGCCGGGCGGATCAGGTAGCCGGCCGCGGTGGGCTCCGGGGAGGTCATCGCCGCTCCAGCGCCATGGGACGGAACACGGCCCGGCCACACTCCGGGCAGCCCGCGGACTTCAGCTCGCCGATGCGCTCCCATGTCCCGCCCGGCCCGACCATGTGCACCGCCGCGCACCCGGCGCAACGATAGGGCCTGGTGGCAGCGGCGCGCATGTCGGCCGTGTACAGCGATCCCGGGTACTCACCGGTGACCGCCGGCCGGGTCAGGGCTGTGGTGCGCAGATGGAACAGGTGAGACGTGCCGCCGAGGATGCCGGCTCCCAGGTACTCGTTGAAGCCGGGCAGCAGAGACCGCACAGTCAGGCCCATGGTCACGATCAGCTGCTGAGTGCGCAGCGTATCCTCCGGCCGACGGGCCCCGAACGAGAAGAACACGTGCTGGCCGGCCGCCGGCGTCAGCGCGGATACGGCACGGGACAGGAAGAGCTCGGCTCCGGCCACTGTGTAGGGCGGGTCAGTGCAGGCCACGTCGAACCCGCCGAGCAGGCCGTCAGGAAGCGGGCTACGCAGGTCATGCTGTACGAGCTCCACCTCGACGCCGGTGCCGCCCAGCTGGGAGCCGATGAAAGCGAGAACGTCCGGGTCGGAGTCGACCACGGCGAGTCTCCTGATCCGGCCGCCGCCGCGGCGAGCGTCAGGGCCGGCCAGCGCCGCGAAGGCGGCTATCGCCAGCGAGGTAAGGTCGTCATCCCCAAGCACGATGATGCGCTGGCCGTCCAGTGCCCCAGCGTCGTGCATCCGCAGTACGCGCCGGATCTTGGTGGCCACCGTGCAGTGCGACTGGTCGAGCGCTGGCTTGGCCTCCGGTGCCCCCGCCGACAGCCGCTCCAGCTCAGCCACCAGCGAAGCGACCGTGTCGGGGATAACCGTGCCGCGGCCCGCGCACGCCGGGCACTGCCCGGAGATGTCCGCCAGCCCAGTGCCGAGCGCTGCCCTGCCCTCCGGCGTCAGCCGCACCGGCCTGCCCCTGTCCACCATGCCGTGCTTGCGCAACTCGTTGCAGACCGCGGTGACCAGGGGCACGGGCAGCTCGGCCGCCCGGCTCACCTCCCGGGCCGCCACCGGCTCGCTCCGCGCGATCGCGCGGAGCACGTCCCGGACCCCTGACTCCCCCTCGGCCAGGCCAACCGCCGAAGCGACCTCGGCGACTACCGCGTCAACATCCATGCGTTCAGGTTCTCCGCGCCGCCGCGGCCGGGCCAGTCCCACCAGCGGCAAATACGGTATCCTCGCACACCATGCTGGGCAAGGGAGCACCAAGCGCGCACGCGGAGCCATGGCGGCCGCCCGCGCCGCCGCCGAAGGTGCTGTACGCGCTCGACGCGGCCCTCACCCCGCTTTCTCCCGTCGCCGACGTTAGCCAGCTCACCGCCTACGCTACGGCCGCTGTCCAGGCTGGCCAGGGCAACGTGCTCGACGCCAGCCACGTCATTTTCCCCAATGGCGCGATTACCCTGGTCCTCATCCTGGCCGAGTCACATCTGAGCGTCCACACCTGGCCCGAGGAGAACCTGATCGCCGTCGATCTTTTCAGCTGCGGCGCGATTGATGGCCCGAAGGTGATCAGCGAGCTGGTCCGCCTGCTGCGGCTGGCGGACGTCTCGGTCCGCCAGCTGGCCCGGGGCGCCCAGGCCGACCGCGGCTGACGGCCACCGTTGCACCGCGACGGTGCACCCGTCATCAGCACCTCGCCGTCCTGGACCCGGACTGTTGTGGCGGCGCTCGGCGGGTGCAGTCCGCAGGCGAACACCCACGCCCCGGCGGCCTGCAGGTCGGCGTTGAATGCGGCCACGTCTTGGTATGCCTTCTGCATCGCCTCGGGCGGCCGGGGGGCGCTGCCCTCCACGGACTGCACGCTGAGCAGGTACTGCTTCATCGGGTTCTCCTTCGCGGTGGACCGACGGTTCTCCGCGTTCCAGGGCGGGATGCTGTCCATCCAGGCTCTTCGATGACACCGTCCAGCGACACGAACTCGGTCACCACTACGACAGGAGGAAAGAATGAGCAGGATACAGCCCGGTCTCTTGCTCCACGCTAAGCCGGGGCAGCTGGCCGACCCGGGCCAGGTAGTCCCTAATCGGGTCTGCCGTCGCGTCATCCACCGCTATCTGCGCGGCCGGAAGATCATAGGCGTTGCCTGGATCACCGCTGCCTGGGCGCGCCGCATCTTCGCCGCCGTCGGCATGCCTGGTGAGCCAGGCCAGAAAGCGAGCGCGCTGGCTACGCGGATCGAGGCCGGGCGCCATGCCGAGGAGAAACTCGCCGAGGATGGCAGCGCGCTCTCCACCGACGCGCGCTCGGACCTGGAGTGGATCGCCGAGGACGGGCGGCGGGCCAAGAACCACCTGCTGGAGGCCAACCTGCGCCTCGTGGTCAGCCTGGCCAAGCGCTACACCGGCCGCGGCATGCTCTTCCTGGACCTGATGCAGGAAGGCAACCGCGGCCTGATCCGGGCGGCCGAGAAGTTCGACTACACCAAGGGCTATAAATTCTCCACCTACGCCACCTGGTGGATCAGGCAGGCGATCACCCGGGCCATGGCCGACCAGGTAGGGAAGTACGGCCGCGAGCGGACCCCACCGCACACCCCGCCCGGCGAGGACCCATCCTAGATCGCCTCGGTCGCGGCAGCTGCGGCGAACGAACGCAGGTCGCGTGCGGTCTGGGCGGACACCGGCAGGCCGTCCAGACCCGATCGTGCGACCTGGTCCGGCGCCTGGGGCGTCATCCCGGGGGGGCCTTCAGCCTGGCGTTGGGTCCTGGACGCCGAAGAGACGAAGGAAGCTGAGGTGCACGGCACTGGTGGCATCTTCGATGGTCATCCGCCCGGCTTTGACCTCGTCTTCGGCAGCACGGCCGATGGCCATGCCGGCAGCAATGAGCCAGGTGGCCGGGACACTGCGGTCGAAGTCGCCGCTTTCCTGCCCGCGCTGGATGATCTCATGCAGCCGTTCCACGACCGGGCCGTGCCGGTCGAGGTCTTCGTCGGGGCTGACCGCGGGCATATTTTTCCAGAGGAACGGGTAGCGGGCGCTCACCTGCCAGCCGGCGTTGAGCAGCCGGATCAGCGCCTCGGCCGGCGGTGCCTCCTCGAGCCCGGCCGCCTCGAACGCCGCAGACACCTCGGCTGTGGCCTGCTCGATGACGGCGTTCAGCAGCGTCTCGCGGGAGGGGAAGTGGGCGTAGACGGTCTGCCGGCTGACCCCGGCAGCCCGGGCGATGTCCTCGACGCTCGCCTCTGGCTGCGCGCTCAGGACTTTGGTGGCCGCTTGCAGGATCGCGGTGACGTTCTGCTCGGCATCCGCCCGCCGACGCCTGCGCCTGGCCTGCGGTTCCGCTGACCTGTCCACCGCCCAACCCCTAACATTGACATTGCTGTAAGAGATATATTAATCTTGACACCACTGTAGAAGATAATAGGAAGGAATGGCTGTGGGTGTCGCGGAAGTGATCGAAGGGCCGGGCGGCGGGCGGCGGCGGTCACCGGGAAGCACTCCCCTTGCCATCGAGGCCACCGGGCTGGTGAAGCACTTCGGTGCCACCCGGGCGGTGGCCGGCGTGGACCTGGCGGCTAGCCCCGGCACCGTTTACGGGCTGCTCGGGCCGAACGGCGCAGGCAAGACCACCATCGTGCGGATCCTTGCTACCCTGCTCGCTCCCGATGGCGGCCGGGCCATGGTGCTGGGTCACGACGTGGCCAGGGAGGCGAGTGCTGTGCGCCGCCGGGTCGCGCTGGCCGGCCAGTTCACAACAGTGGACGATGACCTGACCGGCTCGGAGAACCTCGTGCTGCTCGGGTGGCTGGCCGGCCTGCGCCGCCGCGCCGCCAGGGGCCGCGCGGCGGATCTCCTTGCGGCCTTCGGGCTCGAGAAGTCCGCCGCCCGGCCGGTCAAGACATTCTCCGGCGGGATGCGCCGCCGCCTCGACTTGGCCGCCAGCATCATTGTGCGTGCCGATCTGTTCTTCCTTGACGAGCCGACCACCGGCCTGGACCCGGTAAGCCGCGCCCAAGTGTGGGAGATCATCCGTTCGATCGTCGCTGGCGGCGCCACCGTCCTGCTCACCACCCAGTACATGGACGAGGCGGACGAGCTGGCCGACCGGATCGCCGTGATCGACCATGGCAAGGTCATCGCCGAGGGGACGACCAGCGAGCTCAAAGCATCGGCCGGCTCGGGAACCCTCCGCATCAGGCTGGCCGACTCGGCGCGCAGACCCGACGCCGAGCGCATGCTGACCCGGTTCCTCAACGTGGCAGTCCAAGCCGGGGCCGACCCTGCGGCGCTAACAGCCAGGGTATCGGCACACCCTTCAGCGCAGGCGAGCGAACAGGTGGCCGCTGCGGTTACCGAGCTAGCCCGCGCGGGCATCGCCGTCGGCGAGTTCGCCTTCGGCCAGCCGAGCCTCGACGAGGTGTTCCTCGCACTCACGGGCCACAACGGCACCGTGCGCGAAGGCATCAAGGAGGCAGCCTCATGACCCCTGCCATCACCAGCACTGCCGGCTCCGGGGAGACGCTACGCCCCTGCCTCCCCACAGGGCCACGCCCGGAACCCCCCAGCGCACTGTCAGCGTCAGCTGCCTTCGGGTGGCGGGCACTGCTGAAGATCAAGCATGTCCCGGAGCAACTCTTCGACGTGATCGCCATCCCAGTCATCTTCACGCTGATGTTCACCTACCTCTTCGGGGGCGCCCTGGCCGGCTCGGCCAGCCGCTACCTGCAGTTCATCCTCCCCGGCACACTCGTCATGGCTGTCCTGCTGGTCACCATGTACGCCGGGGTCGGGCTCAACGCCGACGCATCGAAAGGGGTGTCCGACCGCTTCCGGTCACTTCCCATCTGGCGGCTGGCTCCGATCGCCGGCGCCCTCCTCGGCGACGTCGCCCGC
>OBLW0100004526.1_pt1 | contig 10607 bp, 5 predicted proteins | sample 1520161 | NCBI WGS metagenome assembly OBLW01 (sample SAMEA3539309, study PRJEB22396) | soil metagenome | biome: tundra; feature: field; material: soil | place: USA | collected 2010-05 | depth 0.15 m
CTTCCTTGTACAAATACTTCGAGCCTTCCACGCCGTCCCACGGCCCGTCTTCGTATTCCAGCGCGAACGTGCCTTCGAATCCAGCCGCCATCATAATCTTCACCGACCGCTTTACGTCGTTGTCCTTCCAGCGATTCCAATACTTGGCGTGAACGTTGGAGTGGGCATACGGAGCCAGCGCCTTCAACCCGTGGTACATCAGGTATTCGTGTTCCCAGTTGCAGAAGTCCGGCGAGGCTTCGCAGAACGGGCTGTTCACCGCGTCCACGATGATCCGGATGTTGATCGGATTGGCCGTCAGCCCCCAGTGGTTTTCGAGCGTGACCTTCACTCCCACCTTGGAACCGTGGTCGGCCATCACCTTGAATGACTCGATGCAGTTGGCCAGGTACTTTTCGATTTCGTTGTTCCTCGGGTAGTCCGCGGTGGCCACCGGGACGGGCGCGAGGCGGGGCCCGCCGCTGTTCACCCGCATCGACTTCGCCCCGATGATCTTGGCGCCATCTAGCCACTTGTTGGCCACTTCAATTCCGGCCTTGCGCTTTTCCTCATCGAGTTCGCAGATATCGCGCGGCGCGTTGTTGGAAATGTGCTGGCACCTGGTGCCGGTCGCCACCATCTTGTTGGCCAGTTTGTTGAGCCACTGCTTGCCCGATGCGCTCGAGGGGTCGAATTCGCGCGTAGTGCGGGTGGCCGTGCCTACCATCAGCGGCACCTGAACGTACATGCTGTCATCGGTCACATCCCCGAAGAGCCCGGAAAACAGGTCCATGTGGGTTACGCCCGGGAAGTTGTCCTTGGTGAACTGAGGCATGTCGAGCATGGTGATCTCGCCATACTTTTTCTTCAGTTCTTCGGTGCGCGGGTTGGCGCCGAAACTCATGCGGCTCTTGAAAATGTAGCGGAGCGGCCACGTGTTGGAAGCCACGCGGTCCAGTTTCTGCTTCTCCGTAAGTGGGCTGGCCGCCGCTTGCTGGGCCGGGGCCAGAGCCAGGCTGGTGGCGCCAATACTGGCCCCGGTGGCCTTTAGAAAATTCCGCCGGCCGAGAGGAAAACCGCTTCCTTGTTCTTGATCCATGCGTCTGCACTCCTTCCTGAGGTCGTGGGGCAGGTTAACAACCCAATGCCACTCGTTTTTCCAGAGATGCGATCCAGCACATTTGGTGGGGCATCCAATCCTGGCTGCCGCCGGCTTTCAGCCGGCGTTTGCCGGTGCGAAGAACTTGCGCGTCGCCCAAAAGAGCCGCCTGAAAGGCGGCTGCGGGCAAGATTGCCCGCCCCACAACTAATGCAGAATGACCGGTATTGGGTTAACAACCTGACCACGGGTGTTCTTTGTTGTAGCATGAGTTTGTGCGACGATGGGCGACCCGGATACTACTGGCTGTATTTTCCGCGCTGCCGCTCCCCGCGGCGCCAGCGACCAAAATCACCTTCTACCAGGACATCGCGCCCATCATCTACCAGAATTGCTCTTCCTGCCACCGCCCCGGCGAATCCGCACCTTTTTCGTTGCTTTCCTACGACGACGTACAGAAGCATGCCGCGCAAATCGCCGATGTTACCAAGCGGCGCTACATGCCGCCCTGGCTGCCTCAAGCCGGCTACGGCGACTTCCTGGAAGCCCGCCGGCTTACCGACGCGCAGATCCAATCCATCCAGGAGTGGGTCAAACAGGGGACTCCGCCAGGCTCGGCATCGCACGCCCCACAGCCTCCCAAGTTCAGCTCCGAATGGGCGTTGGGAACTCCCGATCTGATATTGCATATCCAGAAGCCCTATGCACTCGCCGCTGACGGTCCGGAGGTCTTTTGGAATTTCGTGATCCCGGTGCCCATTGCCACGGAGCGATGGGTGAAAGCCATGGAGGTCCGTCCCGGCAATCCCCGCGTATTCCACCACGCCAACGTGATTATCGACCGCTCGCAATCCGCCCGGCGCCTCGAACCCGAGCCTGGGAAGGGATTCACGGGCATGGACATCACGTTTGAGGAAACCGCGTTCGATCCCGACAGTCACTTTCTGTCCTGGAAACCGGGCAGCGTTCCGGTGGTGGAACCCGACGGCATGGCCTGGCGCGCCAATCCGGGAATGGACCTGGTGCTGAACGTCCATCTCCGCCCATCCGGAAAACCCGAAACCGTCGATCCGGTGATCGGTCTCTACTTCACCGACAGGCCGCAAACCAAGTTCGGCATGCTGGTCCAGTTGCAGCACGATGCCGCCATCGACATCCCGCCCGGCCAGCAAGATTTCCTGGTCTCCGATGATTTTCGCGTGCCGCTCGACCTGAACGTGCTCGCGGTCTATCCGCATGCGCATTACCTGGGCAAATTGATGGAGGGCTATGCCACGCTGCCGGACGGCTCCAGGAAATGGCTGGTCCGGATTCCCGAGTGGGACTTGAACTGGCAGGGTGTTTTTCGATATAAAGAGCCCGTTTTCCTGCCGCGCGGAAGCACGGTCTCCATGCGCTACCACTACGACAACTCGTCCGCTAACGTGCGCAACCCCAACAACCCGCCGAAAGCGGTCAAGGGCGGCAACACGGCAGCGGAGGAGATGAGCCACCTCTGGCTTCAGGTGCTTCCGGTTGGCGAGGGTGACCAGCGGGCGGTGTTGCAGGAAGGCATGACCCGCCAGCGTTTGGAGAAAGATCCTACCGACTTCACGGCCAACTACAACATGGGCGACATCCTGTTGAGCCGGGGCGATGCGGAGGCCTCGCTTCCCTACTTCTTCGCCGCGTGGAACGCGCAGCCCGCCAATGTGGTGTTCGCCACTGAACTGGGAGTGGCGCTGTTCTCGGCGTCGAAACCCGCCGAGGCCCGCAAACAACTGTTGCGGGCGCTTGAGATCGACCCCCACTATACCGACGCGCGCTACAACCTGGCCAGCGTGGACGCGTCCACCGGCCAGTGGGAAGCCGCGGCCGTGGAGTTCGAGCAGGTGCTTTCCGACCGGCCCGGCGACCCCAAGGCGCGCGAGAACCTGGGGAAAGTCCTCATCCTCTGGGGCGACGCATTTGCGGACGCCGGCAAACTCGATCAGGCCGTGGTGCGCTATCGCGACGCGCTGGCCTACCGGCCCAGCGATACCGCGTTGCACACCATACTCGGTGTAGGAATGCTCCGGCTGGGACACTTGAAAGAGGCCCAGGCCGAGTTGGAATCCGCGCTCCGTATCGACCCGAACTACCAACCCGCCCGGCAGGCGCTGGCAGCCATTCAAGGCAAGTGAGCCACCGAAATGGCAGAGCAATTCAAGAATTGGCTTGACTTTATCGCCTAAAAGCCATACATACAATAACAAGCTGTGTTCGTTGCGTCGTTGTCTGGGTATGATCGGATACCTTTCCGGTCAGTTGGAGGGGAAATGCGTCTGAGATCGTGCGTTCCGCCGGTAGTATTGTGTCTTGCCGTACTTTGCGCTGTAAACGTCCGTCCAGCCACCGCGCAAGTGCTTTACGGCTCTGTGATCGGCACCATCACCGATCAGAGCGACTCCGTTATCCCTGGGGCTACTGTAACTGTCACTAGTAAGGAAACCGGGCTTTCCAAAGAGGCTTCCACCGATATCGGCGGACGCTACTCGATCGTCAACGTGCTGCCTGGCCACTACGATCTGAAAGTGGTCGCCAAGGGTTTCCGGGCGCACGTGCAGACCGATACCGAGGTCAGTCCCGACACCATCACGCGCGCGGATGTCAAGATGGAAGTCGGCCAACTCACCGAGACGGTGACCGTGGAAGCCACCCAGGCTGTGCTGCAAACCGACAAGGCCGACACGCATTCCGAAATCGTCGCCAAGGCCATCACCAGCCTGCCGCTCAGCGGCTACCGGAACTACCAGAGCCTGATCAACCTGGTGCCGGGCGCCATGCCGGCCGCCTTGCAGAACTCCATCACCGATACTCCCGGCCGCGCGCTGAACACCCACATCAACGGCGCCAACGCGCAGACCAACATTACGCGCATTGACGGCGCCGCCAGCGTCAACGTCTGGCTGCCCCACCACGTGGGCTATGTCACGCCGGAAGAAAACGTCGAAGTGGTGAACGTCACCACCGGGGCGGCCAATGCCGAGCAGGGCATGGCTGGCGCATCGGCCATCACGCTGGTCACCAAGTCGGGCACGAACGCCATCCATGGCAGCGCGTTCGAATTCCACGACGACCAGCACCTCAAAGCGCGGAACTTTTTCCAGGCTGCGGGCACCGACAAGCCGCTCAGCATCTATAACAATTTCGGCGCCACCGTGGGCGGCCCTATCCGCAAGAACCGGCTCTTCTACTTCGTGAGCTTTGACGGCACCAGACAGCGCCAGGCTTCGCCGGGGTTCTTCACGGTTCCGACGGCGGCCCAGAAGGCCGGCGATTTCAGCGGTGTCTCCACCGTGATCTACGACCCGCAAACCGGGAATTCCGATGGCTCCGGCCGCACGCCTTTCGCCGGCAACGTCATCCCCACCGCCCGGCTAGACCAGATCGCGCTCAAGCTGCAGAGTTACTATCCCAGCCCCAATTACGCCGGCCCCAACCCGAATTCAAGCAACTTCTACGCAGCGGGCGGCCCGATTCTGAGCCGGAACTTTTTCGACACCAAGATCAACTTCGTTGCCAACGACAAGGAAACCATCTGGGGCAAGTACGGTCGCATGTGGGCCACTTCCGGTGGAAAGGCGGTGTTCGGTCTCGCGGGCGGCTCCGGACTCGGTGGATCCGACCCCGGACTTGGCCACACCTTGATCCAGGTGGGGACCATTGGTCACACTCACACGTTCTCCCCGCACATCATTCTGGACGGAGTGCTGGGCTATGAGCGGCAGGGCCAGGCAGTCATCCCCAACGACTACGGCACCAACTACGGGCTGCAGTTTGGCATTCCGAACACTAACGGTCCCGATATCCGCCAGAGCGGATTCCCCAATATTGGCATCTCCGGCTACAACGGGTTCGGAGTGCCGAACTGGATGCCGGTGACCCGCGTGGAAGAAAGCTATACGCAGAGCGACAACCTGACGATCTCCCGCGGCGCTCACGAAATCCGCGTTGGTTTCGACCTGGTGCGCCACCACCTGAACCACTGGCAGCCGGAAATCGGGCAGGGCCCGCGCGGCTACCTGGGCTTCAACGGCGGTGAAACCGCGCTGAAAGGCGGCGCCGCCACCACCCAGTTCAACGCCTACGCCGCGTTCCTGCTGGGCCTGAGCGACGATACCGAAAAGAGTCTGGAGTACATTCTGGCCACGGGACGCGAATGGCAATTCGGCTGGTACGTGCAGGACCGGTGGCAGGTGGGCCGCAACCTGACCATCAACATCGGTCTCCGCTACGAATTCTATCCGCTGATGACGCGCGCCGGCTACGGCATTGAGAGCTACGATCCCTCCACCAACCTGATCTCCATGGGCGGGCGCGGCAACGTTCCCGAAAATGCCGGGATCACCGTCAGCCACAAGTTGTTTGCCCCGCGCATCGGTCTGGCCTACCGGTTGGGCAACAAGACCGTGATCCGCGCCGGCTATGGCATCAACTTCGATCCCATTCCGTTCTCGCGCCCGCTGCGCGGCTGGTATCCGATCGTGGTAAACTTTGCCAACGCGCCCGCCAATAGCTACGGCTGGGCCAACACCATCGAGCAGGGTGTTCCCAACGCGGTCGGGCCGAACCTTTCCACCGGCATCGTGCCGCTGCCGAGTAATGCCTCGGAACGCAGCCCGTGGGCCGGCGAGATCCACCGTGGCTATGTGCAGTCCTTTAACTTCACCGTGGAGCGCAAGCTGCCGCTCGACTTCGTGACGTCGGTCGGCTACGTGGGCTCGCATTCGGTTCACATCCTGGCGGACCGCGATATCAACTCCGGCTTCCCCGGTTCCGGCACCACCGGGCTGCCGCAATACGCCCAGTTCGGCCGCACCGTCCCCACCAATATGTGGGACGGCTACTTAAGCTCCGAATATAACTCGCTGCAGGTGGCGATCAATAAGTCGTTTGCCAAAGGCATGATGCTAAAGGGCGCCTACACTTACTCCAAGGCTATCGACTATACCGATGACGACGGCTGGGTCAGCGTGGGCTGGAACTGGGCGCCCGTCTTCCAACGCAACCGCGCCGCCGCGGGCTATGACCGCACCCACGTTTTCCAAGTGGGCTGGGTCTACGAATTGCCTTTCGGCAAGGGCAAGTCCATGGCTAAGTCTGGCGCTGGGGCGGCGATCCTCGGCAACTGGCAGGTGAACGGAGTGATGGCAGCTTACACCGGCACTCCGTTTACCGTCAGCGCTCCGGGCACGTCTCTGAATGCGCCCAACAATACCCAGACGGCCAACCAGATTGGTCCGGTCACCCGGCTTGGCAATGTCGGGCCGGGGCAACTGTATTACAACACCACCACCGCCTGGGCTGCGGTCACTGCTGCCAACACCTTCGGCACCAGCGGCCGTAACATTCTGCGGAATCCGGGCCTGTGGAACACGGATCTCGATATCACACGCGAATTCCCCATCAAGGAGCGCATCAAGATGCAGTTCCGCGGCGAGTTCTTCAACTTACCCAACACGTCGCATTTCGGCGGTGTCAGTAGCAGCAGCGTGACCTCCGGGACGTTCATGCAAATCCTCAGCGCTTCCGGCGAACGCCAAATCCGCTTTGGCCTGCGCGCGGCCTGGTAGCGATCGAGCTACAATTCTAGAGTGCGGTTTCCAAGAATGAGGCAGGAGTTGACCCTGCCTCTTCTTTTCTGGCTCTCCACGCTGGCGGGCGCGCAGGGTGACGATCTGGCGCTGAAATCACACCGCGCCAAGGAACTGATGGTCACGGGGCGATTCTCCGAAGCGGTTCCGATCTACGAAGAACTGGTGCGCGCGGTCCCCGGGAATCCAGGCCTCATCCTGAATTTGGGTTTGGCCGAGCGCATGGCGGGACAGTATCGCAAGTCGATCCCCCATTTTGAAGCCGTGCTGAAGGTGGATCCGAGGAATATTCCGGCGCGCTTCTCGCTGGGCGTGGCCCATCTGGAACTGGGCGAACCGGCGTTGGCGGTGGCCCCGTTCGAAGGCGTGGTAGCCGCGGATGCCGGCAATACGGACGCCCGCGGCTTGCTGGCGCAAGCCCTGCTTGCTGCCGGACGCCCGAAAGAGTCGGCCCTCCATTTCCGCAAGCTGACCGAGCTTACCCCCAACGACCCCAAAGCCTGGTACGGACTGGGTAAGAGCTACGAATCCGTCTCCACGAACGCGTTCGAGCAACTGCGGAATACCGCACCTGAATCGTGCTGGATGCTGGCTCTGCTGGCCGATTCGCGCGTGACGCGGAGGCAGTATCGCAGCGCCTTCTATTTGTACCGTCAGGCGCTCGAGAGGAATCCGGCGATGGCCGGCGTCCACACGTCCGTCGCCGAAGTGTACCGCAAGACGGGCCATCTGGATTGGGCAGCGGACGAACAGAGCAGGGAGCCCGCGAAACCAGCCGTGGTGAATCCGTCGTATCGCGAATCGAAGGAATATAACCAATTGGCGCTGGAAGCCTTCTCTCACCTCTCGACGCTGCCGGAATCGTTGGAGTACCATCAACTGCGCGCCGAAACCATGAGCGCGCAGGGCCAGCACCTCGAAGCCGCCAAAGAATGGCGAGCCGCACTGGCCATACAGCCGGGTAATCCCAATTTCAAAAAGGAGGTCGCGGTGTCGCTCTATATGGGCGGAGATTACCGGTCCGCGGCCCCGTTATTTGTCCAGTTCCGGCCGATGCCCCCGGACCTGAACTACATGGAAGGCGATTCGCTGCTCCACCTCGAAGAGGCCGGGCGGGCAATCCCGTACCTGGAGGCCGCGGTTCGCGCCGATCCGAAAATGATGGGTGCCCAAGCGTCGCTAGGCCTGGCATATGCTAGAGCGGGGCAGCCCTCCAAGGCGGTTCCTCACCTGGAAGCCGCTTCGCCGATCGATGACGACGGCAGCCTCAGCTACCAACTGTCGCGCGCTTACCAGGCGACTGGCCAGCCGGAGCGCGCCAGGCACGCTCTGGAGCGCTATCAGGAGATTGTCAAGAAGGTGCAGGCCCAGAAAGATGAGCTATCGAAAGAGGCGCAGATCACGGCGCCGCCCGATGGACGGCCGTAAGGCTTTCGCATCCGCGTTGCGCCTCTGCCTTCTGTCGATCTCGGCCGGACTGGTGGCGGCGGATGCTCCGGCGCCAATCCGCTTCCGGAACGTGGCCGAATCCTCAGGTGTGCACTTCGTCCTTGAAAACAGTCCCACGCCCCAAAAGCGTCTGATCGAAACCATGCCCGGCGGCATCGCCATCTTCGACTACAATGGCGACGGCCTTCCCGATCTCTTCTTCACCAACGGCGCCGCCGTACCCTCGCTACAGAAGGATGCGCCGAAGTACTTCAACCGCCTCTACCGGAATGACGGCGGCATGAGATTTACCGATGTCACCCAACAGGCGCATCTGGCTGGCGCCGGCTACTCCATGGGCGCCGCCGCCGCGGACTACGACAACGATGGCAACGTGGATCTCTTCGTGGCCGGCGTAAACCGCAACATCCTCTATCGCAACCTGGGCAACGGCCAGTTCGAGGACGTCACCGAAAAGGCGGGTATCAAGAGCGATGGATGGGCGGTGGCCGCCGGCTGGTTCGACTACGATAACGATGGCAAGCTGGATCTCCTGGTGGTCCACTACGCCAGGTGGCCGGCCGAAGACCGGTACTGCGGCGACGCCTCGCGCAACATCCGCATCTACTGCCACCCGAAATACTTCGACGGCTTGCCCTCAACCCTCTATCGCAACCGCGGCGACGGAACCTTTCAGGACGTCTCGGAGGAGTCGGGCATCGCGAAGTATGCCGGCCGGGGCATGAGCGTCGCCTTCGCCGACTACGATGGCGATGGTTTCATGGACGCCTTCGTCACCAACGACAACATGCCGAACTTCCTGTTCCACAACCGCGGCAACGGAACCTTCGAAGAGGTGGGGCTGCCGGCCGGCGTGGCGCTCCCCGACCTCGGCCGCGCCGTGGCCAGCATGGGCGCCGATTTCCGCGATTACAACAACGACGGCTTGCCCGACATCGCTGTCACCGCGCTCGCCGGCGAAACCTTCCCGTTGTTTCGAAACCTTGGCAAGGGCGCATTCACCGACGCAGGCTACTCCAGCAAGCTGGGGCTACTCACCATTCACCACAGCGGTTGGGGCACCGGCCTGTTCGACTTCAACAACGATGGCTGGAAAGACCTCTTCACCGCCAACTCCCACGTCAATGACCTGGTGGAGCAGTTCGAGGCTGCCAGGTACAAGGAGCCGAACGGCGTCTTCCTAAACCTCGGGGATGGCACGTTCCGCGACGTTTCGGCCGAAGCCGGACAGTCCGCCCCGCGCGCCCACCGTGGCAGTGCCTATGCCGATCTCAACGGCGACGGCCGTATCGACGTGGTGGTCTCGTGCCTGGGCGAACCTGCCGAAGTTTGGGAAAACCTGGGCCCCGCCGGAAACTGGATCATCCTCAAGCTGGTGGGCGTGCGCAGCAATCGCGACGGCATCGGTGCGCGCATCCGCATTGGCGATCAGTACAACCACATGACCAGCGCTGTGAGCTACGCCTCCTCCAGCCACGCCGGCGTGCATTTCGGTCTGGGCAAGCTGGCGCAGATACCGAAAATCGAAATCCGCTGGCCGTCGGGCGCCGTGCAGGTGCTGGAAAACGTCAAGCCGAACCAGGTGCTGACCGTGCGGGAGAGTAAGTAGCGCAGGCCTCCAGTCCTGCGCGCCGGCTCTCTTACTCACTCCGGAATCCCCCGTCCAAGCCGGTGGCCTTCCTGCTGGCGGATCTGGCCGTCACCAAATCGCACAGCCGCCCCTATGTTTCGGATGACAACCCCTATTCGGAAAGCCACTTCCGCACCCTGAAGTACCGGCCTGACTTCCCGGATCGGTTTGGCTGCATCCAGGATAGCCGCGCCTTCTGTCAAAGCTTTTTCGCCTGGTACAACGAGGAGCACCGCCACTCCGGGATCGAGATTCTCACGCCATCAATGGTTCACTACGGCCAAGCCGGAGCCGTGATCGGCCGCCGGCAAGTTGTGCTCGATGCCGCATATGAAGCGCACCCGGAACGTTTCGTGCGTGCGGCGCCGAAATCACTCGGCGTCCCACAGGAGGTCTGGATCAACAAACCCTCAGAGAATAAAACTCCGTAAATTCCATCTGAGAGTGTCTCAAAGCTATTGACACGCGCCGCGGTGGCCTCATGACGCCGTTGCCCCTCCGAACGATCTCCCTAGCAGGATGCTGTTCTTGCGTTAGCGCCCCCGCGCGATCGCCACATCCTGCGCCACGTACAGTTCGATGGCGATCCTCCCCGAACCTTCCAGCCGGTGATACTGCAATGCGCCGTCGCCCCCTCGTACCTGCGTGCTTCTCAGAGGAACGTCCACATTGCCCACCTTGAGGCGCACGTTATCGAGTCCCACGTGCATCGCCTGCCCATCGGCGCCCGGCTCGCTGGCGTACCTCACCTGCCCCGACGCCGCAGCGCCGATGTTGGCCACGGTCGCCCCGGCTACTTGAACATCGTTCGCCAGCACAAATGCGATCGGTCCCG
>OBLW0100004528.1_pt1 | contig 10604 bp, 6 predicted proteins | sample 1520161 | NCBI WGS metagenome assembly OBLW01 (sample SAMEA3539309, study PRJEB22396) | soil metagenome | biome: tundra; feature: field; material: soil | place: USA | collected 2010-05 | depth 0.15 m
GATCTGTCCGATTTGGAAAAGTCAGCCCTAGGTTCCTTTTTCATGCGGCCGAGATAGGGGATCGTCGAGGGTTCACCCGCAGTGTCCGTGGCCTGAGGATCGTTCAGTTCCCGCAGCGTTCCCATCGGTCCCGCCCGCATCATGGGTCTCACGGGCTTCAGTGGTCGCTTTGCGTGCAGATCACGAGATGACTTTGGCGGAATCTCCGGCGGATAAATGCCGGGTTTCACTTTAATCCGGTATTCCACCAGGAATACATGCTCACCAGTTCGTTGGTCGAACGATTGCCACTTCCTTCTTCCCCGTTGATCGGATCTTGTTCGGCAACGCCAGTCCCTCTATTGGGCCAAAGATCGTGCTACCGACAAACATCGACAGGTAGTCGACGCCGATCATGAACGAGTTCGCGGCGGCGAGCGCCGCACACTGTCACGAACTACGGTCGTTCGTCGAGTACCTCGGGCCTCGAGATCAGGGACCCTTGGGAATTCACGGACTGCGGATTCTTCCGTGGGGATGCCGGCGCACGCGAAGTCCGTGCGTGCGCCGGCAAGTGAGCGAAGATGCGGCTGGATTAGCCCATCGGCAGTGAATTAGCTCAACGCAGTGAATTAGCTCAACGTGCTCCTGCGGTTCGCGTGCAGCGCGCTGAGGCGCGAGTTGTTGATCCGCTCCACGGTGCGTGCGATCGCGGCGTCGCGGCAGTCGGGGACCGGACGAAATCGCGCCGCCCGGAACCGCACCCGCGCAGGTTTTTCCCTGATTTGCGGACCCCTTGGAACACGACTAGAATCAAGCGCATCGCGGGCGTCGTATAATGGTAATACCCAAGCTTCCCAAGCTTGAGCCGTGGGTTCGATTCCCATCGCCCGCTCCATCTTGCCTTACAACGACATACATCGCCAGGCGATGCCCCACACGTAACGGATTGATTCGGGACAGCAATATGACGTGCTGATGTTCGGCACACCGGACGTCCCCATTGTCTCACCAACCCCGATCTCGCCGCAGCAATCGCACGCAGCTTCGCACGGCGAGGGGCATCGGTTTTCTGCGTGCGAATTTCTTGGGAACGGGCGGCTGTTATTGAGCGACTCCTGACGGACCACGAAACTGGCCGCTCATATTGCGGAATTTAACCGAGCCAGATTTGGCTGTGCCACGCAACGGGGAAAGTGTCAGGGTAGTTGTCGCTTCCTTCCGTAGTAGACTCCCAGATATACCGGGAGCTAGGGAACGACTTGAGTTCAATATCGACTGCTCAAACGCCCGCGGCGGTGATTGATCTCGCACGCATGAACCGCAACATCGAACGCATGCAGCGGCGCACAAATGCCCTGGGTGTGCATTTTAGGCCGCACGTAAAAACAGCGAAGTGTACGAGAATCGCGATGGCGGAGAAGGCGGCGGGAGCACGAGGCATCACGGTATCCACGCTCAAGGAAGCCGAACATTTTTTTGACGACGGCATCACGGATATCCTATATGCGGTGGGGATGGTGCCCGCCAAGCTCGGGCGGGCCTTGGCGCTGATACGTAAGGGCTGTGACCTGAAAATTATCACGGACAACACAGAGTCGGCAGCCGCCATCGCCGCTTTCGCCCGCGAGCATCACGAAGTCTTCGAGGTTTTGATTGAGATCGATACGGACGGTCACCGATCCGGAATCCGGCCCGACGAAGCGGCACTGCTCGACGTGGCACGGGTATTGGACGCCGGAAACGTGCGTCTTGGTGGCGTGCTGACGCACGCAGGCGCAAGCTACCAGTGTGATACACCGGCGGCACTCAGGTCGATTGCCGAACAGGAACGTTCGGGCTGTGTATTCGCAGCCGAGCGAATTCGAGCGGCAGGTTTGCCGTGTCCGGTGGTCAGCGTCGGGTCGACTCCCACAGCCTTGTCAGCCACGCACCTTGATGACGTAACCGAAGTACGTAGCGGCGTCTATGTTTTCTTCGACTTGGTTATGAGTAACGTCGGCGTGTGCACGACGGATGACATAGCACTGAGCGTGTTGACGACGGTTATTGGACACCAAAGTACAACGGGTTCGGCCATTGTGGATGCTGGTTGGATGGCGATGAGCTGTGATCGGGGAACCGCCCAACAAAAGCGTGACTACGCCTACGGGCAAGTCTGCTCAGTTGATGGCACCGTGTTGCCGGGTTATTTACTCAGCGCAGTCAACCAGGAGCATGGCATTGTTTCGCACGAAAATATGCTCGATGGCGGTAATAGGCGACGCTTTCCGGTGGGCACGCGGCTCCGCATTCTTCCCAACCATGCGTGCGCCACCGGCGCCCAGTTCCCCGAATACCATGTGCTAGCCAAGGACGACAGCATTGTTATCTGGGACCGACTTCACGGCTGGTGAGAGCGTGCCCGACAATCCGACGGTTCTGTCGAAATTGATGGCTAATTCTAAAAAAGGCAACTTAAGTTTAAATCGTGCAGAAGTCCTGGGAACTCATGGCACACGCGACTTTGCCCCTGTCTCAGTAGCATAAAGCTTTAGAGTCTTCCGGCAGGTGAGGTTGGTCCCCTTTTCGTAGCACTACGGACCAGAGTTTCGGTGCTTCTGAGTCAGTTATCTGACCGTTCATCGCAAACTCACTCGGGGTCAGCCGACCCAGTGAGCCGTGGGGACGGTGGTGGTTGTAGTCGTGCTTCCACATCGCCAATACCTCCCGCGCCTGATCCAGCGGAGCAAACTCGTTCACGTTTAAACACTCATCTCGAAGTCGGCCGTTGAAGGACTCGATAAAGCGGTTATCCGTCGGCTTACCGGGTCGGATGAAGTCGAGCTTCACTCCCCGCATGTAGCACCACTCGTCGAGCACTTTCGAGATAAATTCCGTTCCGTGATCGACAGTTATCGAGTACGGCAACTCACGACTCTGCGCACTCGTTCATCGCATCTAGAGCGAGACTTTCCAAAAGAGAAAGCGGCAGCGTTCGATTCTCGGGTACCGGCCACCCAGGCAGTGCCTGGATCAAGGGGTCACTCACCAGCTGCTGAAACACGGTGGCTGTGGCCCCTCCCTATGAAGGACGAACGGGCGAGGCAATTCTCCCCGGGGACATCCCGTCGCCTCCCAACCGTCATCGACTACGCACTGGTGCTGGGCTGCATTCCTAATCGTCGAGTGGAATGCGAGTCAGGCGGCGGCCCAACGAAAGAGCAATAAGCATATTACAATCGATTCATTCCCAGTGGGTCGTCGCATTGTTATCCTAGCTCGTTTGCATCCGGATCGGCTGAATCCCTCACCTGCTGGACATAGACGACGATGGTGCCCGAACTGCATCCCCAATGGCACACGCTGGACTTCGGCGCGCTGCTGACGGACGGCGCCGCTTTCATCAGCGTCGATGCCCAGAACGGCATCCTCGATCCTGCGGGCGTGCTGACGCACGAAGGCATATGGAAAGGAGCGCGAGATCCCGGAGGCTCTCTGCACAACGCGCTACAACTCGCGTCCGTGCTGCGCCGTGCGTCGCTGCCGTTCTTCTGGCTGCGCTACGACCGCTTTATCGGCGAGACTCAACCGTCGACTCCTCTGGACCAAGCGCAGTACCACTTCTGGAACAAGGATTATGCGGGGGATCGCGCGCGGAAGGACTGGGAATGCGATCTGATCTCCGAGGTCAAGGCGGTACTTCGGCCGGAAGACGTGACACTCGTGTATCCGGGATGGAGTATCTTCACCGGCACCGGCCTCGCCCGCTGGTTGACGCAGCTTTCTGTGCGCACGCTGATCCTCGCTGGCTATCACACAGACTGGTGCATCGAGATGGCGGCCCGACATGCGCGTGAGCTGGGCTTCGTGCCGATCGTGATCGGCGACGCCTGCGGCACGGTGCAGCCGCTACACGATCAGTCCCTTGAGCAGTTGAATAACTGTTACGCGCCCGTGCTATCGACTGCTGTGGCAATAGGCTACGTCGAGCGTGCATTGGCAGGCTGTTGAAAATAGTCTAATTTCCTGCACGGTACCACCCAAGGATTGAGTTTGGGTGGAGGTGGGCATGCGCGGAGCTGCCCACTACCACATGATGTAAGGGGCGACCTCGGCGTCGGACACCATGCCGTTGCCGACGTCGGTCAGGGCCTGGTCGATGATGGCGAGGCCCTCGGCCGCTTCTGCCTCCGTCAGGGTGAGGGGCGGGGTGAACTCCAGTACATTGCCGCCCAACCCGACGTAGAAGAATATCGCCCCCAACTGATAGGCGCGGTAGATCACCTTTGCAGTGGTCTGCACCGGGACCGGCTGGCGCGACTGTCGATCCCTGACGAGGTCAATACCGAGCACCATGCCGCGGCCGCGTACGTCGCCGATGATCTCGTGCTTCTGCATCAGGCCGAGCAGTCCCTGCTCCAGAATCGCACCGATGCGGTTCGCCCGCTCGATCAGCTTCTCATCCTTGATGGCCTTGATCACGGCACGGCCTGCGGCGGCCGCAACCCAGTTCCCGCCCATCGTCTGGATCGCATACGCAGTGCGGTAATCCATAATCTGCCTTGGACCGATCACTGCGGAGATCGGCAGGCCGCCGCCGAGCGCCTTGCCGAACACCACGACATCGGGCTCGAGTCCCTCGTATTCGAAGCAATGCATCCTGCCGCTGCGCGCCAGTCCCACCTTGACCTCATCGACAATGACCTGGATGCCATGCTGCCGGCAACGCTCCTGCAACGCGGCAAGGAAGCCGGGCGGCGGTACGACCAGGCCGCCGTCGTCGAGGATAGGCTCGATGAATATGCCGGCAACCTGTTTGGGCGGAAATACCGTGGCGAACTGATAGTCGAGGTACTTGAGCACCTCTTCCGATGTGAAAGTCCTTCTGTACGGATCCGGATAGGGCAGCAACATCAGGCCCGGCCGCGGCAGCGAGTGCGTGAGCGCGGTATGGCCGCTGATGCTGCTCGAACCCGACAGTCCGCCGTGCCAGGATCCGACGAACGAGATGAAACGGGATCGCCCTGTCGCCGCTGCGACGACCCGCATCGCCGTGTCGTTGGCGTCCGACCCGGAATGTCCGAACCATATGCGCCGCTCGCCCTTGCCCGGTGTCACGCGCAGCAGGTCCTCCGCGAGCGCAACTGCGTTTTCGTTCGCGTACGCAGACAGGCTCGCGCCCCCCATATTGGAAACGGCTGCCGTGACGGCCTCGACCATCGCCGGATGTCCGTGACCGAGTATTGCCGGGCCGAACGAGGCGCCGAAATCGAGGAGTTCCCGGCCGCCCTCCTCGATAAGGCGACTGCCGCGCCCGCCCACCAGACTGACGGGTGAGAAGCGCAGGCGGGCGATGTCCGCGATGACGCGCGCGTCACGCTCCATCAAAGTCAAACCCCTGGATGCAATGTCGCTCATGCCGGCTCCCCCCTTCTGTTCTACCCTGCCTGTTTCATAGTTCAAGATTGACACGGCGGCGCTTCGCCAGCATGACACCGTAGGCGAGACCGACGCCCAGCCATGACAGCCCCAGCATCATGGCCGTGGCGCTCATGCCCGTGAGCACGGCGAGTACGACCACCATGCCGGCGAGAGGCACCGCGAGGTGGACGAACCAGCGGCCCGAGCGCAGCTTGACCCAGAACAATGCAATGACCGAGGCATGCAGCAGGAGAAATCCGCTGAGCGCGCCGAAATTGACGACAGACGTCAGGTCGTCCAGACGGTTGCGCATCAGCAATGCCACCACGATCGAGATCGCCGCGGTGACCAACATGCCGACATAGGGAGTGCCGTAGACGGGATGAACTCTTGCAAGTACCGCCGGCAGTTGGCGGTCGCGCCCCATCGCGTACATCACGCGCGCAACGCCCACCTGCATGGGCAGCGCGCTCGCAATGCCGACGACCGTGGCCATCGCCCAGGCCATCAGCATCGACATCCAGGGACCGATGGCCCAATCGGCGACCTCGTAGGCCGCCGCGGCCGGATCCTTCAGCTCAAGGCCGGTCATGAGGTCCCCGAGCACCCACGACAGGATCGCGAACAGCGCCGCCGACAGGAACAGTACCGCGAGGATCGCGCGCCCGATGACGCGCTTGTCGTCACTCGCCACTTCCTCGGACAGCGTCGATATGGCGTCGAACCCGAGGAAGGACATCACGCAGATCGCGGTTGCCGCAAAGATGCTCTTCGCATCAAACAGCTGCGCGGAGTAAAGCGGCCGCAGCGTGAGCCCGCCGTCGCCCTTGCCGTGCGACAGCGCGACTAGCGCGAGGATCACGAGCAGGGCGAGTATCGCGAGCTGCACAACAACGGAAAACAGGTTGAATCGCTGCGATACCCTGATGCCAAACCAGTTCACGCCGAAGGTGATGCCGGCAACCAGCAACACCCAGACACTGCGGTCGACCTGCGGCATCAGCGATCCCAGTGCGACGGCCATCACCACGTACACGTAGGCGGGAATGAGCAGGTAATCGAGCAGGATCATCCAGCCGGCCACGAACCCGACCAGCGGACCCAGCGCGTGGCGGGCAAAGCCGTAGACGGACCCGGCATTGGTGATCTTCTCGCTCATCACCGCGTAGCTCTTGGCGGTGAAGTACATGCACACGGTACCGAGTACGTAGGCAAGCACCATGAGGCCGCGGGATTCCTGCCATACGAAGCCCAGCGACTGGAGCACACCGAACGGGGTCACATAGGCCACCCCGTACACGACGAGGTCGAAGAACGTCAGCGTCCGGCGCAGCGCGTGCGGTGATTCCGCGGCACCGGCACGCGCGTCAGCGGTCAAGACTTAGGTTCTGGTCCATTCAGAAATGATAGTTTATTTCCGTGCCGAAAGTGCGCGGCTGGTTCGTCGAATACCGCACCAGGCTGGCAATGTTGTACTGGAAGCTGGTGTTGTTCGCGCTGATCGCAGCCACCTTGTTGGTCAGGTTGTCGACGAACAGGGCCACTGACCAGGCGTCGTGGGCGAGGTTGAGCCGCGCATTGGCAATCGTGTAGCCGCCCAGATGGATATCATAGAAATACGACTCGTCGATGGTCTGCCCCACGTAGGAAGCGGAAGCGCGGCCGGTCAGCTTGTAGCCGTTGAACGGCACCGCCGTATAAGTGAGGGCAAGGCTGCCCATGCTCTTCGGGACGTTGAGGATAGGCGCCGTGCAGCCGACCGAGCTCGCGCAGTACGCCTGGCCGGGGGCGACCTGCGCACCGCCAGGCGAAGTCAGGAACGCCGTGTAGGCAGCGTTCGGGTTCGTCAGCTTGGCGTCCGTCAGCGCACCGCTCGCGGTGACGGTCAGCTCGTTCGACAGCTTCGCGTTGATCTCGATCTCGGGACCGAAGGAGCGGCCGTTTCCGGCATTGGTGTCGTACTGGAAGCCGCAGGCCAGAATCGGCGCCTGCTGCACTCCGGTCCAATTGATGTAGTAGAAATCGCTGTTGACGCTGAGCCAGTTGTCGAACAGCTTGGCTTTTTCTCCTACCTCGTAGTCCCAGACGCTGTCAGGCCCGAAGGACAGCGGTGCTGACCCGCAGAAGGTCGGCAGCAGCTGGTTCGCACCGCCCGGACGGAAGCCCTTGGAAGCCGACACGTAGGCCGTAAGATCGGCGTTTGGGCTGTAGGACAGGTTGAAGCGCGGGTTGAAGCCGTTGTTGGAAGCCCTCGTTTCCGGCAGCACCGTAGGCGGCAGCAGCTGCGGTCCGTTGAGGCCCCACTCGTTCTCGATCTGCGAACTCTGGTACCGGTACCAGCGCAGGCCGGCCTCGAATTTCAGCGTGTCGGTGATCTTGTACGATCCGTCCCCGAACAGCGCGTACTGCTGGATCTGGTAGATGTTGTTGTTGTAGTTGATGAACCCGTCGACCTGGGCGGCCGGACTGCCCGGGGTATTGAAGCCCGGCACCGAGCTGCTCTGGCCGGAGTCGTACCAGATCGACGACAGGTTGCTGTAGAACGCGCCGGTGGTCCAGTGCAAACGATCGTCGCCGCGCGAAGACAGCCGGAACTCTTGGCTGAACTGGTGGGTCGTGTCGATTTCAGCGAACGGAATGGGTATGTACGGGCTGTAACCGACGGTGCCGGAAATCGACTCCGATGCATCCTGGGTCTGGCTGTTGACGCGGCGCCAGTAGGCGGTGGCGCTGGTGAAATCCGCGAAGCCGAGGTTGCCCGTGACGTTCAGGCTGTAAATGTGGACCATGTCCGAGATCGGCTCGGGCATCGGAAAGGCCTCGTAGTGCGCCATGTAGGCCGGTCCGGGCGGGCTGTCGTACAGATCGTAGCCACCCGCTTCCATGTTCTGGAAATAGAACGTGCCGGTCACCGACCAGTCCTCGTTGGGTTGGTACAGCAGGCTCGCTCTCGCGTCATTGAGCTTGTCGTGATTGACGTTGGTCGTCACGCTCTGGATCGGACCTGCCAGCACGTTGCCGCGAACGGCGCCGCTGTCCGCCGGAAAGGGGCTGACGACGATCCGGTCGATCCAGCCGCTGCGATAGGTATCGGTACCCACGAGGCGCAGCGCCAGCTGGTCACCGAGCGGAATGTTGACCATGAAGTTGCCGCCGCCGTTGCCGCTGCCGCCCTGCGTGTCGGACAGCGTGCCCTGCACAGAGCCTTCCCAGGTGTCGAGCTTGGGCTGATTGGTGACGACCTTGACAGTTCCGCCCATCGAGCCTGACCCGTACAGTGTGCCCTGCGGACCGCGCAGCACCTCGATGCGAGACACATCGTAGAGGTTCGGATCGATGACGACCTTGCCGGCCTGCGCCAGCGTCGGCGGGGATAGCGGCACCTCGTCCAGGTAGAAGCCGACGGTCGGTGCTGCCCCACCGTTCGAAGCGAGTCCGCGCGCCTCGTATTCGGTCTCGCTGGGACCCGCCGAGCGCATCGACAGGCCCGGTATTTCGCGGGCCATGCTCTCGACCGAGGTGATGCCCGCTGCGTCGAGCTGCTCGCCGCTCAGCGCCGACAGGCTGATGGGCGTATTCTGAATCGTCGAATTGTATTTTTCGGCAGTGACGGTGATTTCCTCGAGTCCCGTATCGGCGGCATCGGCAGAAACGCCGGCAGCAGCAGCCGCTGCAGGTGACGGCAGGCTTGCTGCCAGAAGAAGACTGCAGAGCACCGCGAGAGGCTCGCGTGCGCGAGCACCCGCTTGCTCGCGCCGCACAGCCAAAGGCAAATCCACGCAGGATCGGACTTCATTCGATTGCATATCAACAGTCTCCCGATGTTCGCCGCTCGAAGCGCCTGGACCCTTTACGCATTAACCCGATCCAGACGCCGGTCCGTGACGATTGCTGAGGTACACGATCCGCGCCAGCCGCCAGCTGGGGCTGCCTCACGAGCCGTCATGTCAATCCTTCGATGGAGTGAACGCCATTGAATCATCACTGTCTTGAACTAATTTGACGTCGGACGCGAACTCCGATAGCGATCGCAACGAGCCGTGCCAGTTTGGTGCAGAAATATCGGCTTCAGATGCCAGCGCGGCCTATTACGGTGCATCAGAGACGCGTATAGAAACGCCATTTCCGGCGTGGTACTTTCGTGACAGAACGCTGTGCTGCGTCGGACGTTTCTGCAACTGGGAGAGTCTTTCCATTGCGCCACCGATCTCAAGGGCCTCTCCTCGTCTCTGTCCCGGCACGCCACGAACGGCGCGACGGCGGGTTGCTTCAGTGCAGGCATACGCATGCAGGGGCTTATGCGGCCGTTGTGCTCGCCGGAGGGTATGAAGAGACGGGCAACTGGGGTCGATTCCGCGTCCATGCCGGTGATGTGCTTTTTCACGATGCTTTCGATGCGCATCTCAATCGGTTCGAGGCACGCGGTGCGACGATACTGAATCTCGCGCTGATCGGGCATGCGAGTGGCTTTCGGGCCGGCCGAGTGTATGACGCAGATGCCGTGGCCCGCACTGCCGAGCGTGATCCGCAGGTGGCGGTTCATGTCCTGACGGCGCAATTGCGCGAGATGCGCCCTGTAGTCGATGATTGGGCGGATCTGCTGGCCACCGAGATCGTACGCGACCCGAACTGTCGTCTCGATCGCTGGGCCGACGCGCACGGCATCGCCCCGGAAACAGTATCGCGCGGGTTTGCCCGGGCGTATGGAATCACTCCGGCCACCTTTCGCGCCGAGATCCGGGCCCGTCGGGCCTTCAGGCAAATCGTCCACACGATGACGTCGCTGGTTGGAATCGCATCGGTCCTGGGATTTTCCGATCAGGCACACATGACACGGGCGGTGCGGACCCTGACAGGCGCCACTCCCTCCCACTGGCGCTCGAGGTCAAATTCGTTCAAGACACTGCCGGCTTAATGGCGTCCACTTGGGCCGATGAAGCCTTTGTCGCACCAGGTGCGGCGCGTGTCTCGTGTGAATCGTTGGGAGTTTCCTGCTTCGATGCAATATTGCCGCCTGCCATGAGTCTGCCGCTGAGCGGCATCACCGTGCTCTCGCTCGAACAGGCGATCTCCGCCCCTCTGGGGAGCCGGCATCTCGCCGACTGGGGCGCGCGCGTCATCAAGATCGAGCGTCCGGACAGCGGCGACTTCGCGCGTGGCTACGATGCGACCATGCACGGCTTGTCCAGCCAGTTCGCGTGGGCGAATCGATCCAAGGAGAG
>OBLW0100004529.1_pt1 | contig 10603 bp, 10 predicted proteins | sample 1520161 | NCBI WGS metagenome assembly OBLW01 (sample SAMEA3539309, study PRJEB22396) | soil metagenome | biome: tundra; feature: field; material: soil | place: USA | collected 2010-05 | depth 0.15 m
CTTTCCCTACACGACGCTCTTCCGATCTAACTAGGAGCATTTTTCGACACGAACCGGAGCGAACGCTTCTTCATCAAGAATCTGGAACGGGTGCAGGGAGATGAGCGCGACGCGATCATCATCAGTATCGGGTATGGCAAGGACCGGTCTGGCAATCTTCCCCTCCGTTTTGGACCTTTGATTCCGGAGAGTGGGTGCCGAAGACTGAACGTGGCTGTGACCCGTGCTCGCCAGAAATTGACGACGGTTTCTTCGTTCAGCCACTTGGATATTGACCTGTCGCGCGTTCGACCGGGGAGCGGGGTCGAACTGCTGCGGAATTACCTGCAGTATGCAGCCAGCAACGGAAAACAGCTTGGCGATGCGGCCTTAACTTCAGAACCGCTGAATGCGTTTGAAGCCGAAGTGTTCGATTGCCTAAGTGCGGTGGGACTAAGACTGATTCCGCAGATGGGTGCCTCTCAGTTCCGCATCGATATGGTGGCCGAACATCCACAGAGACCTGGCAGATATGTGCTCGCGATCGAGTGCGACGGAGCTAGCTACCATTCAAGCTACACCGCCAGAGACCGAGATCGCCTGAGGCAGCAGCAACTAGAGAACCTGGGATGGAGATTTCACCGCATCTGGTCCACCGATTGGTTCATGCGCAAGGAAGGAGAAATCCAGCGAGCGCTCAAGTCTTTCCAGGAAGGCGTTGATTTCGCCGACAGGCTAGACCGCGGCGTCACTCCTAACAACCATCACGCGAATGGAAATGGTCGAGACCATGCTTCTTCGACTGTGGTGCTGAATCGAGGTCCGAGGCCGTCAATACCGGTGCGTACTACCGTCAACCACTACAGCGCTGCCGAGTTGACCCAAGTATTGCGTTGGGTCGCCTCCGATGGCAAATTGAGGACCGATGACGAACTCATCGATGAAATGGTTGCGGCGCTCGGTTTCAGCCGTCGCGGAACACGGATTGAGCGAGCTCTCCAAAGCGCCATCGCCCGATGGCGTCCTGAGCGGCGCGGTTGACCGCACGCCGGCGAGCGGTTTGTGACACCGCCATACGATGCAGGTCACTGATTGGAAAAGCTCGAAACCGACTGGAGCACAGGAGGAGCACATAGACAACCAACGGGAGAGCGTCTTTTATCCATTCAACGTAAGAGCGTCGAGTATGAGTTTCCCCAGGGGATTTCTGGAAGCGTGGCCCTGAACTTCACAGCTGTACGTGGAAAACGATAGAAATCGCACACTCATGCCGGTCACCCGAGCTGCTCGTTGCCGAGCGTTCGCCACAGGTACCAGCAGGCCACAGATCGGAAGGGGCGCCATTTTTCCCCGAGACGCTCGACGTCAAGCCCCTCACCGTAGACGTTCGCGATGGCACGCTCCAGACCTACGTCGCCAAGGGGAAGCACATCGGGTTCTCGAAGGACCATGATGCGGAATACTGACAGCGTCCAGGGGCCGATCCCCTTGATACCGTCTAACGCCTCTTCCCACGATCGACCCTCCCGTACCTTTGCGCGAATCTCATCGGATCTCTGCAGGACGGTGACGCAGCATTGCGCCCGACGCTCGGGAAGACCCATCGCACGGAGGCTTTCCGACTGGGGCAGCACAGCTGGTGACGGTCTTGTGAGGTGCGGGTATGCGGAGGTAACTCTCTCAGCTAGGCGGCATGCTACTCGAGTCGAGATTTGCTGCGCCATCACAATGCGGACGAGCCCCCAGATTGGATCTTCCGTAGGAGCCGAAGGCCAGCGTATCGCCTCAAGCGTGATTAGCTTGCCGAGGGCAGGATCGCGGCTCGATAAGAATTGCTCCGGCTGCGGAAGTTCATCTACGATTTCGCTTCCCCTTTTTCGTCCGTGTCTTCTTTTTCGTCCGTGTCTTCGTCTGGTATCTTTCGATAGCCGCTCTTATCTCAACACCCCCGGGCGGGCTTGGAGCTAGGTCGAACCCTGGTATTCTTATATCTTTAAGGGAGTCGGCGGCTCTAACGAGCCACTTCGAACCGTTCAAGGAAACCATTTGGGCGGCGGATACTTCGTCGCTGTCCTTGACTTTCCACACATTGAGCATCTGATAATCTCTGCGCTCTGATCGCCCATCTCTCAGGTAATCGACATAGCTTTTATTCTTTCGCCACTCGGAGTCATCGATTTGTATGAGGGCTTCCGTTAGGAGGCTTTCGTCAATTTTGGCGGGAAGCCGAGAATTCGTAACTAGTATTCTTGCGATGCGGTAAGCCAACTCGTTGAGCTCGTCGTACCGTAACAGCGCAAACTTTGCCAGCATGTGATCGTCACTTAGCTCAGATTCACGCCAGTCTGCGGATTCTTCCGGCTCAGTGAATCGGTTCGGCGCTGCTTGCTCAATTGCTTCGAGCTTCGACTGCACGCTGCTTTCGTCAATCTCGAAATGAGCGTCGCCGACTCCGTAGACGTCGGAGAGTAGGCGCGTGAGTTCCTTGATTTTGGCGCTGTGTGATGGAGGGCTTACGAGTATTAGAGCGTCGAATCGGTGGCTGCGTATGATTGCGCTGTCAAAATAGTTGATGTGGTTGGTGGCCACGAAATACAAAATTTTACGGGCTTCCCAGAGTTCGGCAAGCTTCGGCAGCATACTTGTGGTAAGAAATCTACCAAAAGCATCCTTTTCCATGTCACGCTCCCGAACTAGTTCGTCAATCTCATCGAAGAGCACAACCGCGTGATCTAGCTCTGAGATCTGCTTGAAAATCGTGTCAGCCGTTTTCTGAACCTCTGGTAATCCTTCTGCGACAAAGTGGCTTGCGTGCATCTCAACGTAATCCCATTCGATGAGGTCTGCCAGAGCGCGAACGAGAGTGGTTTTGCTAGTGCCTGGGGGGCCAAAAAGGATCGCCGACCTAGCTTGTACTTTTCCGATCGGCTGGTTGTCCGGCTTCAATTTGTCCTTGCTCTCATTCATCCGCACCGGGTTGATGAACATCGTCCAGAGCCTCTCCGAAACCGGAGTCTCGTTGGCTCCCCAGGTTTCGCCCCGGTCGACTATGTCAGAGGCCGCTTTATCGGGGGTACTACGAGTTCTCGGTGTCTTACGGTTGGCTAAGGCTTCCTCGCGGCACCAAATTCCAACAAGATCTCTAAGCGCTTGTGCGTACGAGAAGACGCTGGCCGTTGCCCAGCTTTCTGGCTCTGTGACATTTGTTCTGTGGCCTGAGCACCACCCGATTTCCTTCCCGCCTGGCTTTTGGGATAGCGGTATTTTCGTCGAATCTGCATACTGCCATAGGTTCATCAAGTTCTGGGCGTAAGGCTTAAGTAGCTCGCGAATCATCTCTGTTTCGGGCTTTTCGTCAAGTGCGCACTGCAGTAGAGCGGCAAAGGTTTCGAATACGTAACAGTATGCGTTGCCTGCTTCTAGATAGTGAAACAGCGGCTTGTCGTGACGCCACGTGCCATCGGCCTGAGTCGAGAATAAGCACTTGAATGCTTGTTTCAGGAAATCTCGATTTTCGAGATTCATGGTGAGGCTCTTATCGAATCGGAGGAAAATCGCGAGAGACCATGCAAGTTGGTCTGAATCCAAGACTGAGGATTGTGGGGATGCGGAATGCAGTCCAAGTTGAGTGCCAAGCTGTTGTCTCGCCCAAAGAAGCATTCCGTCGAATTTGGGTTTTAGGTTCAATACTCTTGGGGCAGAAAGTCGTTCGTACTCGGTTTCGTACTTGCCCTTAAGCGATCTGAGAACCTCTAGGGTCCAGTAGGTATGGAATGCGTTAGGGGGATACCACTGATCCTCTGGCAGCGCGGCGCCTGCCTCCCCTATCCCGAATCGCTCCGGCCTCTTTTCGAGTTGGCCTAAAATCTCTTCGAGGTGCGCCTTGATGCTGCGATCGAAACCCGTCGAAAAAGAGATGACCGTGGGGAGGGCGCGACATCTGCAATACACTCCTGCCGATCCCTCTGATGTCCAGTCCCAACCCGGCCGGCGGTAGGCCGCCTTCGAGAAACTGGCCCTTGCTTTGTGTGCCAGATTTCAGATTCAGATACTCACAAGGCGACACTAAAGTCCGTCTGGATCGTGAATGATAAAGGACGCTATCGCCAATCACACGTTCGACCAGGCGAGGATACGATTTAAGCTACCTCCCTGGCGACTGAAATTCCGAAACGATCATTAACGGCGTCTTGCAGCTTCCCGCCTCGGCAAGCGTCGAGAGCGCGAGGAATCGTCTGCGTCCCGCGATGATGAAATATTTCCCCGGCTCGCCTTGCGCACCACGAGGGATTGAAGGACCCCGTGGGCGGCGATGGAGGCGATGAGTTCCTCCAACCCTTCCTCGGCCTTGGTTCTGCGAACCTTCCCGTCCCAGGGCACGAGCTTGTTAAGCGGAATCGACGATGTTTCGTTTGCGTCGTGCGCCCCTTTGGAATCCGCGTGTTTGAGTGCAATAACAGCCATAACCTTCTCCTTTCGTTAAGTTCTCGGCGGAACTGCACCATGCGGCCCGCTTCAAGGCGACTGTCCGGGCGGTCGGCCCCTAGCGAAGCGGGTCATAGAATTTTGCCGCGCGAGGAATCGAGCGAGGCGAGAGGGGAGAATTCGTCATTGACGCGCGAGCGCCGCGCGCCACACGTCGCCTAAAAGAAGCGGGCGCGGGGGCGGTTCAAACGCCGGAAAAAGCTACAATTGTGAAGGTGCAAGAAGGCAGCAATGCCGAAGATTTGGCAAACGAGATTGCCGCGGCAGCCCACCACGAGGCGGGGCATGCCGTGATCGCGGCATCGATAGGGATACGCCTGCGCAAGGAAGGCATCATGGTGGGCCGGGATGGAAAAGGGCTTTCCTGTTATTGCTACCAGCCGTCGAAAGGGGATGGCTCCATCGAAGCTTCTGTAATTACGTCATATTCCGGCTTTATCGCCGAGAACCATTTTCGAAGGTTGGCAGGTTTGCCGGAGCGCCTCCCGCAAGTTCTGGAAGACAGCGAAGATTGGGGTTACGCCCGAAGATTTGCCAGCAATTTCGCGGACGTGTATCTTGCAGGGCGGTCTCTTGGGCGCGTGCAATCTGATCTGAAAGAGCAGGCGATACTATTCGTCGCGGCGAACTGGCCTGCAATCGAATCTCTGGCGCAAGAGCTGCTCTCAAGGCAGTGGGAGCGCAAGAAGGCGCTCAATAGCGGCGGCAAATGGAGTGATGCCGAGATGGCAAAGTATGTCCTCGGAGATGAAATAGTGACGCTTCTCATTCCTTTCGGAATCAACGCGGTCTGCGTAAAAACATGTTGAGAGCAAATTAGCTCAATCCACCGCTTAACCGTTCGCATTAACGCTGATATTCAGCGCGCCCGAGATATCTGTTCACGAATGCCCATCAACTGAGGGACTTTTTCAACACCCACGGACGCTATCGCCAATTTCGCGCACGACGCGAGCGGGCCGCTGAGCTCTTTAGGGAGTGTCGCTTGTGACTCTTGTGACTGAGATTTCGAAACGATCATTTACGGCGTCCTGCAGTTTCTGTTTGCTGCCGACGATGACCCAGCGCCCCTCCCGCATTTGCAGTTGCTCCAGAGTCAATCCGACGACTTCAGAACGCCGTAACCCACAACCGAGAAGTAGTCCAACGATCGCCCCATCCCGCCAGCCGCGTAGGTCCGTCTTCGAGGCGGCGTTGACGAGGGCTTGCGCCTGGCTCCGCGAGAGCCAGTTGCCGATTTTCCGTCCGAGACGCTTCACTCTCTGAACTCGACGAATTCCAATCGCCAATTCAGGCGTCAGCCATCCGCTCTCCGCGGACTCGTCCGCCAGCCTTCGTATAGCTGAAAGATGCGAATTGATCGTAGCGGCGGACAGACTGAGTCCTTCGAGGTGTGACCGATACCGGACGACTACGGCTCGATTGAACGTCAACCTAGGCTCGCTGCAGTACCAGGCTATGAACCTGTCGATCGCGAAAGTGTAGCAGCGACGAGAGTGAACGGAGGCGAGCGTATTCAGAACGGTCGCCTTCGACTGTTCAAGTTCCGGGATTGTAAGCGCAGCGGAGCGCACTACCGAATCAGAATGCTTTTTAGGAACCATAGAGAGCGGCTCCTTCCAGCCGCCCCCACAGTCTTGTGCTCACCGGTGCCCTCGTGAACCGGATCGACAAGCACTCCAGGATTATTGAAGCAAACGTCCTTTATCATTCACTACCTGGATTGACAAGCCCGTCGAATGAAACGCAGCTTCCCATGGGCCCGTTTATGGACAATTTCGGATTTGCTGAGCGTAGGCTCGTGGAGCTTTGAATCGAAGCCAAGGTTTGTTGAAAGCTTTCGGCCACCCCTCGGGCTCGGGAAACCGCATTCATCTCGGAGTGGAGTTTCTCTGCGATAGTCGGCTTTTTACCGTTTCGATTGTTCAAGATGAGAGTGATCACCTAGTTTGACTAGCGTACCGATGAGGACGATGTCGAGCCGACCGCCGAAGCTGTGCTGAGTTCCGGGGGATTTGAAGAATGAGCCCGCGGGTTTACCGCCATCGGCGCTTTCATGACGAAGTCCGACGTGCTTTGGTTGCCCTGGATACTTAACGCGTCGCCTACTAACCGGAATCTGCTCGTCCGACAGAGACTGTCGAGACACGAACCTATGGGAGAAGTAGAAGAAAGATATCCAAACGACAGAGGCCTGTCAAATAGCAACCGGGAAACTTGCGCGCGCAATTATACCGCATCACAATTCTCGTAATTACAAAAGTAGATGCCTGAAGGTCGGAAATCATTCACCGCTTGTCGGCCTGTTACAATGCCGCCGTTCGAAGATTGGTGAAGTACTCCTGAGCATCAGGCGAAGGTGTCTATGTCTGTTCTTCTGAAAGCCAAGACTGTCACGCAGGTCGTACAAGCGTTTCTATGGACTTTGTTCGCTTTACTTGTTTTGTCATTTGTATTTTCCGAAGCGGCGCGCAAACACGTAGCCCGCATGGCAAAAGAAGCAAATCTAAAATCCATCTCAGAAAAGGGAATAGAGTTCGGAACTGTTGAAGAAAAGAGTCTCCAGTTGGTTCAGGAGAACAATCAACTCAAGATGAAGCAGACGCCGCCCCCATTGAACCAGGATCTGCAGCCGGATGCTACGGTTACTGCGCTTCTGTCGGCATTACAGGCGGCGAAACCGGAGCCTTCGACCGGGGGACAATTCTGGGTGTATGTAGGAGAATATGATGAACAGAAGCGCAGCTTCCGCAATCAGCCGAATTTCTCTATTGATTCTCCGCCGGAAGTGAATACAACAGTCATGGCCGTTCAGCCCGTCTACGAGCGCGAGACCAAGCCCTACCAGGATGAGAAGAAAAACTGGCAACTCGGATCAATCAAGGGTGTCCTTGGCAAGGGGAAGTCAGCGACAGTGACGGAAACCGCAAGGATAGAAGGGGAAAACACTCACGATTTTAATAGCTGGGTTAAAGTCAAACCTGACTAGTTCTCAAGGGGCACTGATAGGGAGCTCATTCGTTCTTATGCCTTGTTTTGCCCGGGCCGGCGGCTTCTTTACGATCTTTGTAGGAGAGTGGTGAAATGCAGGGTTGCGATGTGCTTCTTATGGTTAGTGAGAGCGTTAGTAGGCGTGTTGATGTCCTACGGAATTCGAGCGTAAGGGCCAAGAAGTCACAAGTCTCAGTTATATGGAAAACCAAGAACAGTTGCTGGAACTGCTGAAGCAAAGTCCGGAGGCTTGGAATGTCTGGCGACGCGGACATCCAGAAATCGAGCCGGATCTCACCGGAGCGCCGTTGGCCGATGCAGATCTGGACAAGGCAGACCTTATCCTTGCCGATCTTTCACAGGCTGATCTCCGGCGAGCCAATTTGGCCAGCTGTAAACTGGCAGGCGCACGACTTGCGGGCGCTGACCTCACCGGAGCCGAGCTTCCGGACTGGCTTAGCAAACAGTTCGATGACCTCAAGATCGTCAAAGACATCTCGTCGAACGCTCAAAGGGTATTCATCGCAACCCTTGCAGCCTGCCTTTATTGTTGGCTAACCATCGCTACGACGACCGATCTGAACCTCATTTCGAATCGAGCAACTTCGAGCCTTCCAATTATTCAAACCTCGGTTCCTATCGTTGGGTTTTTCTTCATCGGGCCGCTATTGCTCATAGCAGCATACGCCTATCTTCATTTTTACTTACAGAAACTGTGGGACGAAGTCGGTCGGCTTCCGGCATTCTTTCCAGACGGCACACCGCTTCACCGCAAGACAGATCCATGGCTGCTCACTGACCTTGTCCTCGTTCACACCAGAAGACTGAGAGGAAGACCGTCTTTGTTTGTGAATTTACAGATATGGGTCTCGATCTTTCTCACCTGGTGGGTCGTTCCGCTCACACTCCTGTTGTTCTGGAATCGGTATCTGGACCGCCAGGAGTTCATCGGCACAGTTTTTCACTCCGTGGCGTGCGGCGTGGCGGTGGCGTCAGCGATCTTCCTCTATCGCGTCGCGGGTAGAACACTCAGCGGTATGCAACGAATGCCGCTCTCCCATTCAGGCGCGCTTCGCCCCGTCACCATCGGAGCGGCGGTTGCCTGCATCTTGACGGCCCTGGCCGCAGGAGCGATCTGGGGAGTCCGTTCTGGATCGATAAGGGATAATTACTGGCCCGCCCAGACAGGTGTGCGGTCGTGGGTGCCGACGGTGATGGCGCTCTACGGTTTTTCGCCTTTCGCCGATCTGCGAGCCGCCGAACTCTCGTTGAAACCGGCCGTCTGGAAGCCCGATGATAGAGGCGCATACGAAAACGTAAAGGGAATTCAGTTGAGCTCGACCAGTCTGCGTTATGCAGATATGAGGGCTTCGTTTCTCGCGAACTCTTTCCTCACCAGCGCTGACCTCGAAGGGGCCGATCTGTTGGGCGCTAACCTTAAAGGTTCGGCGATGATCGACGCCGATCTTCGCGGCGCGAGTCTGGCCAACGCGGACTTGAAGGGTGCCGCGATGGCCCGCGCAAGGCTCGATGGCGCAGAGATAAAATACGCAGACCTTAACGACGCGCAGGGCCTTGTCGCCGATCAGTTGCGTACCGCCGATGGGTGGTGCGAGGCCTTCTATGACCAAAAGCAGATACAGATGCTCGGACTGCCTGCCGGGAACAACGATCAGGTAGCCCTCTGGCAGCAGTTTGACGCGAACAACTCCTCGCTCGGCAGGCCGACTACGGTAGAAGCAGCACGGGAAGCCGAGCTTCGGCGATTCTCAGCCCTGCGGACAAGAATTATTCCTCCTTCCAACGCCCTAAATACCGCCGACAGTCGGAAGCAGGCGAGCGGCAGTCAATCCAAGATCCCGAGCCCAAGCGACTTGAAGAAGTTCTATAACTTTCCTGCCGGTCTTGACGGAACAGGCCAAACGATCGGCATTATCGAGCTGGCCGGGGGCTATGTGGACCAGGATCTTGATCAGTATTTCAAGGCCATCGGTGTGCCAAGGCCTCGCGTCTCCTGGGTCTCAGTCGATGGCCACCAAAACAAGCCGGATGGTCTGGTGGGCGCTCAAGCGGAGGTTGAGTCTAACTTGGAAGTAGCTGGTGCGTTCGCCCCCGGCGCGAAACTAGTGACGTATTTCACAGGTGCTGACAGCAAAGGTTTCCTGGATGCGATTAATGTCGCCATCAATGACGGGACCAATTCGCCATCCGTCTTGTTGATCGCCTGGGGCGGTCCCGAGTTTTCATCGATGTGGGACGCTACGAGCCTGAAACGAATGAACGCTTCACTCGAGGCGGCAGCGGGCCGCAACATCACTGTAGTCGTATCAAGTGGCGACAACGGCGCTCGTGATGCGGCCACGGAAAACCGTCTTCAGGTGAGTTTTCCAGCTTCTAGTCCGTGGGTCTTGTCCGTCGGCGGCACACAGCCCAGTGGGAACTCCGATGACGCGGAGGCAGTCTGGAATCATTGGTCCAGTAATCTGGGTGCCTCCGGAGGAGGAGTCAGTGAAATCTTCGACCGGCCGAAGTGGCAGGCAAACATCCGTGTTCCGCACAGCCTTTCCGGCAGACCTGGAAGAGGCGTTCCGGATGTAGCTATCAACGCTGATCCCGAGAGTGGATATGAGCTCTATATCGGCGGACGGTTTGTACAAATCGGAGGAACCGGCACAGCTGCTTCCGCTTGGGCGGGGCTTATCGCAGTTCTCAATCAGGGGCTGGGACATAGCCTTGGTTTCTTCAATCCTCTTCTCTATGAAAAGCTAGGGCCGTCAGGAGTTCTTCGGCCCGTTCTCAACGGGCACAACGGCAGCGGAGAACTCAGTGGATTCTGCGCCGGACCGGGTTGGAACGCCGCTACCGGCTGGGGCACACCTGATGGGACCAAACTATTAACGGCTTTAAAGTCTATCGGCAAGTGAAAAGGTTCAACAACGCTAGCGATTTAACTCTTGCCAAAACCACGCTGTTGCTGAAAGTTCTTGCTTCGCCAGACGATCTCGGATCATGAATGATAAAGGACGTTATCATTCCTTTCGCCCCGCCTTCCCACAGAGAGGCGAGGATGTTCCACATGTTCCACACTTCCCCGAAGCCGACTTCTGGCCAGCGTCGTTGCGAGTCCGCCCGGGGGCACAACTTCCGC
>OBLW0100004530.1_pt1 | contig 10600 bp, 7 predicted proteins | sample 1520161 | NCBI WGS metagenome assembly OBLW01 (sample SAMEA3539309, study PRJEB22396) | soil metagenome | biome: tundra; feature: field; material: soil | place: USA | collected 2010-05 | depth 0.15 m
GCCCATCCGTGAAGGCTCTTCACCGAATCGAAATACCCAGGCCAAAAGGGCGTATGGAAAGCATCTCGCGTTCCTGATTCGGTGGTGTAGCGAAACACATGTTCGATCGTCAGGAACATCAGAGAGCTTTCAAACAAGTGAGACCACGCTATTCCTCGTTCCGATTGGGAAGGTGGGGCCACCGCAATTATGCCCGCTCCCGACGATGCAGCCGCGCCGCCCGATTCAACCCCGACGTCCAGCGAACTGGATGGGCGTGCAGTTGACGGCTCGGACACCTCCGACGGGTCGCGGGGAATCGCCGCGATTGCTTGCGCGCGAACATCTACAGCACCGCTGGAACACAACAAGCCTAGGCAAATGGCAGCAACGACTCGCCCTCTGTTCAACATCGTCATTTAGCACAACCTCAGGTCACGTATCGGGAGCGCGAACCGGGCTCACGAAGTCGTGTCTCTTTCATGCAACGCCCGATATGACCGGTGAAAGGAAGGGTGAGAGGCCCGCCAACTGATTTCAGCGATCACAGCGAAGCTGATGTGGTCGCACGCAGTTAGGGCTGAATTGGTTCGATCCACATTGCTATCTTATGAAAACAGGGCCGTGAACAATAGGCAGTGATGTGCATCACAGTTCAGCGATGATTCTCAGCAGCATTGATGGGTTCTGTCGGATATAGCGGATTCTCCGTCTGGAGCCCACAACTGTCGGATAATGGGGCTTCGCATGAATTGGCTGTTTGTCGTCAGATAAAGAGGACTTCCGGAAGGCCCCATCACTGATTGTAGGTGTCTAGTAGGCCAACCGTAAGTTGGCCAGAAACCGGCATGTGGGAGATTACTCCCGGTAGGTCGGCCAGCATGCGGGCAACCGCATTGGCACCGCCGCTTGGATGTATAACGCCCTACCCTTTCTTGTGACTTACGGCGTGTCGCCCGCTCTCAGTCGGCGGTTTGCCGACTATTCGCTCAAGTGGATTTCCGCCGCGAAATGCGCCCAATAGCATTCGTAGACCCTGGGGCGTTTATCGTTACTAATCAGCTGATGGCTTCCGACTTACCAATGTGATCTCCACCTGTCACTTTAGCCAGTTGCACCAGCCTCCCCGCCTGACTAAGATTTCTTGTTCCAAATGATTACAAATTCATAGGGTACAACGCCCGCGTGCGCTTCACCTGAGCGGGCCCTGGTGGTGCCATTCAGCAAGACGGAGGCGTTTATGAAGACGAGAGTTGCAGCAACGGCGGGGTTGGCGGTGGTTCTCATCAGCATCCTCGTGTCGTGCGAGAAACCCAAAGCACCTGAACAGGCGCAACAAGCTGGCCAGGCTGCGCCAGCCGAGCAGCGCGTCGAGCGCAATCCCGACCGCAACGCCTACTTCGGTGAGGAACACATCCACACCAGTTGGTCGGTGGACGCCTGGGTTATGGGCAACCGCATCACCGGACCCGACGACGCCCTCAAATATGCTCAAGGCCAAACCATCAAGCATCCCCTGGGCTACGACATCAAGATCGACACGCCAATGGACTTCATGGGCGTGACCGACCACTCCGAATATGTCGGCGTCACCAAGCAAGCGAACACGCCGGGGTCGGCGGTCAGCAAGATGCCGGAGGCGCAGCCCTTAATTCTGAAGGACCCCAACAACCCAGCGGACCAGCAGAAGGTTTTCCTGTATCTCCTGACTCTCACCAGCAAGCCTCCGATCAAAGCCTTTATGACACCGGAAGTGGCGGGCACCGTCTGGAAGGAAAACGTCAAGATCGCCGAGGAGAATAACCATCCGGGCAAGTTCACAGCGTTCTGTTCTTACGAGTGGACCTCCATGCCCAACAACCGCAACCTGCATCGCAATATCTTCTTCCGCGACTGCGCCCATGTGCCGGCAATGCCCTTCAGTTCGTTGGATGACAATCATCCCGAGGCCCTATGGAACTGGATGGACACCCAGCGCAAGGCTGGCAACGAGTTGTTGGCCATTTCGCATAACGCCAATGTGAGCGACGGCTGGATGTATCCCGTTGACCTCGACAGCTACGGCCGCCCCATCGACGCAGCATGGGCATCCTCCCGCGACCGCAACGAGCGCCTGGTCGAAATCAAGCAGATCAAGGGTGCGTCCGAGACCCATCCCTTGTTGTCCCCTACCGACGAGTTCGCCAACTATGAAATGTTTAGTGGCCTTCTCGGTCTTCCACCAGACGTTGGCCGCATTGATCACATTCACGGAAGCTTCGCCCGGCAGGCCTTAAAAGACGGCATCGCCATGCAGGACACCCGCGGCTACAACCCGTACAAGTTCGGCATGGCTGCTGGTTCCGACTCCCACAACACCGGCAGCCCTTACCGTCAGGACAATTTCTATGGTGGACACGCCTCGGCGGACGGAACCATTGATCGGCGCTTGGCTGGGGTCATGCTGGGAAACACCATAGATGTGCGCCTGGAGAACCCGGGCGGACTGACCGGCGTATGGGCCGAGGAAAACACCCGCGCTTCCATCTGGGATGCTATGTATCGCAAGGAAACTTTCGGGGTCAGCGGGCCGCACATCAAAATACGCTTCTTCGGTGGTTGGGGCTACAACAAGGACATTTTGAACGCCGGGGACTGGGTACATCAGTCCTACGCCAACGGCGTCCCTATGGGCGCGGACCTGCCTCCGATGAAGGGCACGGCTCCGACGTTCGTCGTTTGGGCGGTGAAAGACCCGACGTCCGGTAATCTTGACCGCATCCAGATCATTAAGGGTTGGACTAAGAATGGCCAGAGCTTCGAAAAGATCTTCGACGTGGTCTGGTCCGGCGACCGCAAGCCCGATAAGTGGTCGGGCAGAGTTCCGGCGATCCAGAGCACCGTGGACCTGGAGAAAGCTACCTACACCAACGACGTCGGTTCGACGGAACTCAAGAAAGTCTGGACCGATCCCGAGTTCGATGCCAGCCTGCATGCGTTCTACTACGCCCGCGTGCTGGAAATCCCCACGCCGCGCTGGACCCTCATTCAGGCGGTGAAGGCCGGGGTTCCACCGCCCGACGTGGTGCCGCTCACAGGCCAGGAGCGCGCCTGGAGTTCGCCAATCTGGTATACCCCGAGCGCGGATGCGCGCAAGAATGCGCCAGCCAGCATGACCGTGGCCGACCTCAAGGCGAAGGGGGCAACAACATTGGGTGACGCACAACTCAAGGCACTACTCGTTGGCAAAGCTTTCTGGGTGCGCAACAACGCGACCGGTGAGCAGTTCAGCGTGAGCTACACTGCCGAAGGCCAGAGCAACGTCTGGCATATTGGCAGGAACGCGACGACTCCGAGCAGCTACGGCAACCCGGTGCGCGACGGTTACCAGGGAACCACCACGCCGTACAAGATTGAGAACGGCAAAGTGGTGACAACGATTTCCCAGGACCCCTTTGCGGTCACGGTCTACAAACTGGGCGACACCTATTACGGCGCTCGCAGCAACGAATTCGGTTATGCCAACTACGAGATGATTCCGACGCCGCAGTTCGTCCAAAATCCACTAACAGCAATGCTCGACCAGTTCTCGATTGAGTTGGGGCTTAATGAACAACAGAGGCAGCAGATTCTGCCCTTCCTGCAGGACGAGGCAAAGCAGCTCGGGGCATTGAAGAAGAACACCGCCCTGAAGCCATTGGACAAGATCGAGCAGTTGAAGCAAATCGGCAGCGCCATCGATGCCAAGATCACGCCTCTTCTGGATCCCGTGCAACAAAAGAAGTTTCAGGCTCTCCGCGACGAGAAGCGGCGGGAACTGATCGAGAAGATGGGGAGCCAGGCGATTCAGAAGGCGGAAGCCAAGATCAAGCAGGAGATGTAGAGCCAGAAGTAAAGGAAAGTCGCTGGCCTGGCGGGTATCCGCCAAATCGTGAAAGTGAGATGAAGAAGAACGTCCTTGCATTGGCGGCTGCCGCGGAAGCGGGAACGGGACTGCTTCTGCTCGCGTGGCCGCCGGTCGTAGTTCGCCTGCTGTTTGGCGCAGAGATCAGTGGTGTCGGCGTCGTAATTAGTCGCTTTGGCGGTATCTGTCTCGTCGGTCTAGGCGTGGCTTGCTGGCCGGGTAACTCCGCCCTCCCGCCGCTGAACGGAATGCTGATCTACAGCACGCTCGCCATGCTGTACTTTGTGTACATCGGCGTCCGTGGAGAAGCGGTTGGGTTATTATTGTGGCCCGCAGTTGTGGCCCATGCGATCCTCGTAGTTCTTCTCTTCCGGGCGCGATTCAAAGAAGAAAAGACGCCTCAGCATAAGTAGCTGAACTGATAAATTACTGTTCCTTGGTTGGAGATCGTTGGTGAATGAAGTTTCTGTAGTTGTTGAGACGCAGCCCGCGACGGAAAGGTCCGAGTCGCGTCAATGGGTCCCTCTTGCAATCAAACGCTGGCTTCGCGAGCCGCTGCTGCACTTCCTGTTAATTGGAATCACGGTGTTTGCCGTGTACGCCTACGCGCACCGTGGTCGCGGTGGATTCGAATCGTCGCGGCAGATCACACTGAGCGTCGATGAACTTGGGCAGATGGACATGTACTTCGAGTCGCAATGGCATCGTCAGCCGACTCCTGCTGAGTTTCAAGCTATGGTAGAAGACAAGGTCCGCGAAGAGGTCCTCTACCGCGAGGCATTGGCCATGGGCCTCGATAAAGACGACACCATCGTGAAGCGCCGCATGGCGCAGAAAATGCAGTTCCTCGCCGAAGATGTGGCCGCCGCTCACGAGCCTTCCACCGCGGAACTCAAGGCTTGGTTCGAGAAGAACAGCAACAAGTTCGCCCTGCCCAGCCGCTACAGCTTTCGCCATCTCTACTTTTCTCCTGACAAGCGTGGCAAGAACGCCCAGGAAGAGGCCGCCAAGACATTGGCCAAAATCGCCGGTCAACCTGAGGACTCCAAGCTCGCCGTTTCGCTCTCCGACCGCTTTATGTTCCAAGACTATTATGGCGACCGCGCTCCCGAGGCACTGGCTAAGGAGTTCGGCCCACAATTCGTGGTGGCCCTTGAGAAGCTCAAGCCACGCTCATGGCAGGGGCCGATCGAATCAGGCTATGGCTGGCACCTGGTATATGTCGACACCGTCATTCCCGGGCGCATACCGGCTTTTGAGGAAATCGAGCCCGACGTGAAGACCGCGTGGTTGGGCGAGCAAAAGGCGACAGCGTGGCAAAAGGCCTACGCGGAAATGCGGGCCAAGTACATCGTGCTATTGCCTGGCCCTTCCGACAAGGAAGCCGCTCAAGCGCCGGTTCCTCCTCCAAAGAAACAGGTTCCTGCTCCATCCGGCGAGGGACCGCTGTGAACACTTCCTGGGTAAAAATTCAACCGATAAAGCGGCTTAATCCGCAAATGAGAGGACTACATGACTCGCTCACAAATGCTCAGCTTGAAACAAATAACACTTGCTCTAACCGTCGCAGTCGTCTCAATGGTTGCGTTGACGGGCGCGACAGCAGTAGCGCAGAGTCCACAGATGGAAGAGAAGCTGATGATCATCAAACAGGCGCAGCAGGCCAACAAGCAGAAGCTCGCCCAGTACACCTGGCAGGAGACTGAAACTATCAGCATCAAAGGCAATGTCAAGGACACCAAGGTCTACCAGGTCCAGATGGTGAACGGCCAGCCGCAGAAGAACTTACTCAACGACCAGAAGGCGCAATCCGGTGGACGTGAAGGTCGCGTGAAAGAGCGCATCATCGATAAGGAAACCCAGGAATACGAACAGTACGGGCAGCAGATCGGTGCCCTGGCCAAACAGTACACCACGCCTGACCCCGAGCGGTTGATGCAGGCCAAGCAACAAGGGAATATCTCCCTACAAATAGGTGGGAATGGCACCGTAAGTCTGGTAATCAAGAACTACATAAAGCCAGGCGACTCGATGACGATGACCATCAATGAGCAGACACATTCGCCTGTAAGCGTCCAAGTTAACTCATACCTGAACGATCCCGAAGACGCGGTCACGATTTCCGCCCAGTTCGCCCAGTTGCCGGATGGTACAAACCACGTCGCGACGACGCAGATCGATGGCGTCAGCAAGCACCTCGGCATCAACGAGCAGAACTCGAACTACCAGAGAATGTGACGGAGCGTCCTCAATGGGGGTCGAGGGTATGGGTGTGGTTCGTGGTGTTCTTGAATTCTGTGATTCCTGGATGCGTTCCCGCCTTCGAAGAGGGCGCGTCGGATGTGAAGACCGCCTGGCTGGGAGATCAGAAGACACAAGCTTGGCAGAAGGCTTATAAGGAGATGCTTCAAGTACACCATACTGCTGCCCGCGCGGTCAGACAAAGACGCCGCTCAGTCCCCGGTTCCTTCGCCCGAGACACAGGTTCCTGCTCCATCCGGCGAGGGACTGCTGTGAGTTGCATGCATTCCCGCTCTGCTTGGCTTCTCGCTTGTTTGCTGCTCGCAAGTTCTGTCGTCTGGGCGCATGAGGCTCGTCCTGCCTATCTTGAGGTCAAAGAAACCGCACCCGGGGAGTTCAGCGTGCTCTGGCGTACGCCGGTTCTCGCAGGAATGCGCCTTCCGGTCGTGCTCAAGCTTCCTGACGATGTGAAGAATTTGCGGGAGCCCAACGTACAGGAACTGGCGGACTCCTTCGTGGAGCGGCGGTGGATTGATGCCGGTCCTAATGGACTCGCCGGCAAGCGCATCGAGTTCCCCGGGCTGCAATTCACCATCACCGACGTGCTCGTGCGCGTTGAGTTGCTTGACGGCAGAAAGTTGACGACCATCGTGCATCCGCCGCAACCCTGGGTGGAAGTTGCTGCTTCGCAAACGTGGATAGGAGTAGCCGGCACCTACATCGTGCAGGGTATCCGGCATATTCTTTTCGGTGCCGATCACATGCTCTTCGTGCTGGGGCTGCTGCTGATCGTCGAAGATCGATGGATGCTGCTGAAGACCGTGACTGCGTTTACCGTTGCGCACAGCATCACGCTGGCGATTGCAACTCTCGGCTATGCCGAGGTTCCGATTCTTCCGTTGAATGCCGCAATCGCGTTAAGCATCCTGTTTCTCGGGCCCGAAATCGTACGCTCATGGCGTGGCCAAACCAGCTTCACGATTCGCCATCCCTGGGTGGTGGCTTTTGCCTTTGGACTACTCCACGGCTTCGGCTTCGCCAGCGCGCTCACCAGCGCGGGTCTGCCGAGGCATGAGCTGCCATTGGCGCTCGTCAGTTTTAACGTCGGCGTAGAACTCGGGCAGCTCGGTTTCATCGCTCTGATACTGGGCCTGGAGCGCTCCTTCCGCATACTCGAAGTCCGCTGGCCGCGATGGGTGCAGGCGATCCCCGGATATACCGTAGGTTCGCTCGGTGCATTCTGGACGGTGCAAAGACTGGTATTGCTCTTCGGGGGCACCCGATGAATACGCCGCGACACAATCCTCTGGTTCGAGCAATGACACTGGTTGTATTTGTGTTCCTGTGTACTCAGATGGCCTTTGCCCACCCGCAGAAAGGCGAGGCTGTTGGATTCCTCACCGGCTTTCGACACCCGATATCGGGACTCGATCACGTGCTGGCGATGGTTGCGGTCGGGTTGTGGGGTGCTCAACTCGGTGCTCCTGCGATTTGGGTTCTACCGGTCGCGTTTCCCATGGTTATGGCTTTCGGGGGCATGCTGGGACTGATGGGAGTGCCGCTGCCGGGGACCGAATACGGAATTGCTCTTTCGGCAATTCTTTTGGGTGCTGCCGTACTTTTTGAAATTCGTCCGCCCTTGGGTGTTGCGGCGGCGCTGGTCGGCTTCTTTGCCATATTCCACGGGCATGCGCATGGAACCGAACTGCCGCCCGGCCAAAGCGCGCTGCTCTACAGCATGGGCTTCGTCATTGCGACTGGATGCTTGCATGCGCTGGGGATTGGCATTGGCACGGTCCACCGATGGGCATGGGGACAGAAGTTGCTGCGGGTCGCCGGAGGATTGGTCGCTGTCGGGGGCACCTTCTTTATGTGGAAGGCGGTCGCATGAAAGATGCCACCCAATCTCGTCTGCCCTTGTACGCCTTTGTTGTCTTCACATTTGTCATGTGCGCGCTCCCCGCCGAGGCGCACCTGAACTCCACCGGCATGGGGCCATTCTACGACGGGCTAATTCATTTCCTTATGAGCCCCGAGGATATCGTTCCGGTGCTCGCCCTAGCACTACTGGCTGGACTGCGTGGTGCTAGTTACGGGCGGCGAGCACTGTTCACTCTTCCCGTTGCATGGTTGCTCGGCGGCCTCGCCGGACTAAGCGCTGTGACCGCGACACCACATCCATTTATCGCGGCCGCTTGGTTTCTCTTGCTCGGAGGATTGCTGGCCGCCGACGCCAAAGTCTCCATGCGCTTGACTACTGCCCTTGCCGCTCTACTAGGCGTCTATCACGGGTACTCGAATGGAACCGGCATGGGCCAATTCGACACTGCCGCGGTAGCGCTTCTCGGACTGGGGTTTGCCGTGTTTGTCCTGATCGCCCTCGCAGCGGCGTTTGTAGTTCAACTACGCGCGCACTGGGCTCGAATTGCCGTTCGCGTCGCTGGAAGCTGGATAGCTGCCAGCGGTCTCTTGATGCTCGGTTGGGCAGTTCGAACACGTTAGGAAGTGCCTCAATCGCAGTCGCCACCGAACAGGTGACGGCGGGGGCAACGTCCGAGGCGCAAGATTCCGCCCCCTGTTCGACTCCTAACTATCACGGTCCAGAAACCGGCTGGGAGATTACTCCCGATAAGTCGGCCAGCGTTTACGAATGCTTTCCTTTCATCTGGCCGTATAACGCCCGTTCCGCTCTCTTGCCCGAACGCGTCCCGAGGGGCTGGGCACAAGGAAGCGTAGCCGACGACACGTCCAAGTGACTTCCCCGAACGAGATTTCTGGCCCGCGTCAATGAGCCGCTGTCCGGGTATAGGCAGAGCCGCTCTGACGGCGACTGGTCACCCACTGTGTGGCGACTGAAGGCCATGCTTCAGGATTACCTACTAGATGGCGATTTCTCGGAGGTAACCCACTGTCCCTACAGAAGTCCTCCGTGCTACAGCGACCGCAGGTGCAGAGCATTGCGGCATTCACCGCCCCCAGGTGTTCGAGTAATCGCCACGGCCCAAGCTCCTGCCTGCGGAGCACTGTCAATACGGCACTACGGATGTCACAACAACCTATCCGACTAGCGCACCGGCTGGGGCGACGGCATGGCGAGGGGTGGACACTCATAACGCTCCAGCTCTATCCGAAACCGTCGCTGGCCATATCCTTGGAAAAATCTAGTCTTCATGGCGTAGCCAGAGTCGGGAACCAGTTGACGAGCCGACAACAAAACGCAATTGGAGCGGAGCCACGATTCTACGCGGTCGGTTTCCGCAAGCGCCGACGTAGAGACGCCATTGACGAAAAGCACAGTTGAGCGGTGAGGGAGATCAAAACGAAACCAGCGATCGACCTCGACGATCCTTGGGTCTTCGACCCATCCTGGCGCAAACGGAACTTTCAGTGTTCCACGTCGGTGGAGCGCATAGTTGGCGTAGAAAAAAAACGACGGAGAATTGCTCACCACAACTTCTTCTTCCCCTTGTTCCAGGCCCTTGACCGCTTCCTCGGAAATCGCAGCCCACGGTTCGATGAAGTGAGGAGCCGCATACCAGCGTCGGGCGAAAATGCCGGTCCACCCTACAGCCGCCAGGAAGACCAGCGACAGCACGAGCAGGGTGCGGACGCCTTTGCTCTTCTGGTTCGCCAGGGCAAGCGAGAACGAAAGCAGTAGCCAACCGGAAATGAACAAGAGTCGTTTGGTGTTGATGATACCGAGGGCTGCCATGCCTGTAAAGAGCAAGGCGAAATACACCATAAAGGCTCGGTCCTGCTTCGCTAAGAGTGCTACGGTTGCGACGACGCTCGCGAGGATGGCGAAGGATGCAGGTAGGCTCAAGAGCCAAAACCAGGGAGCCACGGATTCGCTGACCAGCAGCGAGTAGAAGCAGTAAAGAGAATTCAGAATCGTAGACACCAGAGAGGGGCCGCTGCTGATATGCGTGCCGCTAGAAATCTCCTTCAAGAAAACCGTCCAGATTGGCGTGTAGGCAAAAACCAGTATTCCAAAGGTGCAAAGAATGAATTTGAGGGCTTGCTTGCGCTTTCTGAGGCAAACATCGAGGGCAAAGCAACTGACCAGGGCCCAGCCATAGTAATTGCTATACACCATCAACCCCGCCGTACTTACGAAGATAGCGAGTCGGGCCCAACTAGACTTCTCTAGGTATCGCAAATAGGAAAGAGTCATGGCCGCCGCCAGAAAAAAGCAGAAAGAGTACCAACCCGTCATGCGCGCAAAATGAAAGGCAAAGGGCCAAAGGGAACCAACATAGAGCAGGGACGTAAAGGCGGAGTTCCCAGCGAGGATTTGTGCCGATAGCGCAAGCAGGAACAGTCCAGCCAGATAGAACACGACAGACGGCAACCTGAGCAACCATGGGGCAGATCCCCCTATTGGGAGCCAAAAGTGCAAAAGAAGATCGGACAGGGGCGGATGCTCATGTTGCCCTTGGCCGGCCCAAAAAAGGGCGAGCGTCTGGGTTGCGGGCTGCCGGGCTGCGTCCACGATCA
>OBLW0100004532.1_pt1 | contig 10600 bp, 8 predicted proteins | sample 1520161 | NCBI WGS metagenome assembly OBLW01 (sample SAMEA3539309, study PRJEB22396) | soil metagenome | biome: tundra; feature: field; material: soil | place: USA | collected 2010-05 | depth 0.15 m
GAGATGCCTAAGTGACTGGAGTTCAGACGTGTGCTCTTCCGATCTAGCAAAGCCGTGATCGGAAAGTGTCTTTTTGAACTGGATCAGTTCATCCGAGTGATCGAGCATCGAGAGCTTGCAGTGTGAGTCACCCGGATAGTTGCCAGCTCCGAGTTCTACCGTCTCTATGCGAAGCGTTTTAAGTTTTGTCAGGACATCTTCAAGGGAGAATGTCGACAACAGCGGAGTAAATGCACCGATTTTCAAAGCCGCCTCCTGGCGCTGGTCTATTTATGAAACAGATTGGGGCGCGTCACCGGAGCCAACCACCGGCCATAGCGTTTCAATTACTTTGGGCTGCAGACCGCCTTTGGCCAGCGCGACGTAGACCACGAAACCGGTGATGAAACTGTAAAGAACCGCCGGTTCGACGTAGCGCTGCAAGTCGGCGGGCAAGGGCAAGAACGGCAGAATCCCGACCAGGAATCCAATCGCCCACGCTCCATAACCCGCGAAATTGATTCCCTCGCGTGGGCCGGACCAGCGTTTACCGGAGAGGAGATAATCCGCCGCCATAGCGCCGCAGATCGGTCCGAAGGAAGCACCCACGATGGTGAAAAACGAAGCCAGGTTCGCCGCCAAGCCGGTGACCGCAAGCACAATTCCGACCGCGCCGGCAGCCATTGAAGAGGCGACTCGGGGAACGCCCGGAATCATGGTCGCGAAACTATTCCCCGCGATGAAGATGCAAAAACAGGTCGCCGGGATCGAGGCTAGTGCGAACAGGAAGAACATGACAGTTGCGATCGGTCCACCGACAACCTGGATCGCATTGTCGTAATCGAACCCGGTGGTGCCGGGGCGCGCGCCATGCGTCCCAGCCACGGAGAGCAGAGCCAGGCCGCCAGCGATTAAGCTGGCGATCGTTATCCCAACCAGGCCGCCCCATCTGACGTCCGAGGCGTTTCGCGAATTCATGCCGAAATCGGCGCCGGCGGCACCCGCCGTGGCAAAAAAGCCGATTACAATCGCCAGCATCGCCGTGAATGCACCATAGGGATTCTCATGTCCGGCGGGCACCTGATACTGGCTGATCCCGCCAGCGGTCTGGAAGAAGACCACCAGCAACATCAGTAGCGGAATCACGCTGAGCAAAAGCGAGATTTTGGCAACGTATTGGATACCCTTTGCGCCGACCCAGGAAAACACGGCACCCCACAGGACGCCAGCAATGACGAACGGCAGGCTGCCGGGCCGGGAATCGACGCCAAGCCCCTTCAAAATGAAATCGGCAGCGACGAAGGTCGCCACCGCGAACCAGCCGACCTGCAGTAGACCCATCAACAGTCCGGGCATGACGTAGCCGCCCTTAACCCCGAACGTCGAGCTGCCGATCACATAGAGCGGCAACCCGGTCTTCATTCCCAGCATCGCCGGTGCCAGGTAATAAAGGGCATAGCAAAGGAAGCCCGCAATCACGAGTGAGACCAAGCATAGTCCCAACCCGCCGTGTGTGATCGTGCTCGCGGCTATGGATTTGTAAAACGCGATCCAGAGAAAGATCCCGGCGTAACTCGGCGCGGTATTGGCATACCACGGGGCTCGCTTCCCCACAGGGTTTGGCACAGCCTTTGCAATATAATCTGGCAGCATCAACACTCCTCACCGCATCGGAACACCCTGTTAACCGTCACGCGCCACCACAATCTAGCACCTCATCAAGTGTCTCGCCAAGGAATTCAGCACGTTATCAAGCCCTGCCGCGCGGCGCGGCGTAATCGCACATCCGCACTTCGGATCTGGCCGAGTCGCGAATGATCTCCACACCGGCCGCAGGAAGTCAGGCCTTCTTCAATCAAAGAGCGAATGCGAGAAGCGACTCGTCCGATTTTGAGTCGCCCGGGGATCAAATACAAGGGCGATACTGTAAAGAGCGATCCGCACGAGTGATGGGCGAATGTTTTGAGCAGGTTATCGGGTGAAATCACTGCCCGGAAACCGCGGTAAACATACGAGACAGAACTTGCTTCGCCTGACATCGAACGCGGCTGAACAAACTCGTGCGGCGGGTTGCGGGAGGGTCGCAACAGGATACCGGACCCTGGCGTGACGCTTGCGCCGGTTGCTGAAAGACCGGGCGTATCGCACCGCAATCGCACGGGCCTCGCGTTTGGGGTCCACGGGGTAGATCCGCAATAGGACACCTTCTCGGATCCAAAGCGGCGAGGCCGCTCACACTGAAACTCCGCGGCGGCGCAACGGTCCAGCCTGGTTTCCAGGAGCGGATTCGAGCCAGGGTTTGCGGCTAGTCTGGTTCCGCATGCCGGTGCGGGAGTTGCACCGTTCCGCGGCTCGCAGGCGCTCGCGAACGAGTCGGGCCCGCCGCGGCGACCCCACATCTGTCCGGAGCGGTCGCCCGAGCGGGAATCGCGGAGTGCGGATGCCGCCCCCCATCGCAGCTATGTCTACGTCGAAGATGCGCTGCTCGATTGCCCGATACGGGCCCAGGGCGGAATGGCTGATGGCCGCCTGCGGTGCGGGCCGCTGGAGACGTGGGCGGAGCAGACAGCCGCGTCTTTCCGCTTGCGTCTGGTTCCGGCCGAGCGCTTCCTCCTGCGAAGCGTCACGCGCAGAGGTCCTGGCGCGCTCGAAGCGCACTTGTGGCGGGCAGGCGCGATTTGGAGCCACCCTGGAGCTGATCAAGACCAAAGAGGCCGGGATATCGGACAAAACTAAGGTTGGAATACTCTGAATGTCCCGTACCCGGGCACACCTGCGATTTCATTCACAGCGATTGCGCGATGCACCTCGATTTGCCCCGTTTACGGTATCATCCTTGTAATTTACTCTCCGCCCGACAGAAAATTGTGCAGTGCGTCGAGTTGCCCGTAGGTTCAGGGTTAGGGTCTGCCGCTGTCGCCAAGCCCCACCGGACAGACCGGACAGAAGGAGTACCTTTACGAACCGATCGATCTCATTTACACTCAACCGGAAGCCTACGCGTGTCACTGTCGACGACGAACGCATGCTGCTGTGGGTGTTTCGTGGCGACCTGGGCCTGACTGGCACCAAGTTCGGCTGCGGTGCCGTGCTGTGTGGAGCCTGCACGGTCCTCGTGGAGAACGAGCCTGTCTGCTCTTGTTGTACCGCGATTGAGGACGTTGCCGGAAAACAAGTGTTGACAATCGAGGGGTTGAGCCAGAAGGGCCGGCTCCGCCCGGTCCAGGACGTGTTCCTGAAGCATTCCGCGTTCCAGTGCGGCTATTGCACCCCCGGCATGATCCTCAGTGCCTCTGCCCCCCTGTTGAAAACTCCACGGCCAAACCACGATCAGATTATTGAGTCCATGGATGAGCACCTCTGCCGCTGTGGCGTCCATACCCGAATCGTCGCGGCGATTCAGGAAGCCTCGACCGCGATGGCTGGAGGTGCCCGGTGACGCCGAATCGCCTGAGCCGTCGTTCGTTCCTGGGGTCGGGGACGGGTCTGTTCGTGTTCTTTTGGGCCGGCTATCTCAGGGCTCAAGACCACGAGCCGATGCCGCCCTACCCGAGGGATTTCAACGCTTACCTGCGAGTCGGAGGCGACGGGCGTGTAACCTGCTTTTCAGGCAAGGTGGAACTCGGGCAGGGGGCGATGACGTCGTTGGCGCAATGCCTCGCCGAGGAGTTGGATGTGCCGTTCGAGTCGGTGGACATGGTCATGGGTGACACCGAGCTGTGCCCCTTCGATTATGGGACGGTCGGTTCCATGACGAGCCCGTTGTTCACGCCGGCGGTGCGCGCGGCTGGTGCGGAAGCGAGGGCGGTACTGCTGCAGATGGCGGCCGAGCAACTGCGGGTTCCGAGGGCCCGGCTCGTGGTGAAGGCGGGAATTATCAACGACCCAGTGCAGGGTCGGCATGTGAGCTATGGCGAGCTGGTCCAAGGCAAGCGAATTGAACGGCATCTCGCGAATGTACCGATGAAGCGGCCCTCGGCATTTAAGATCATCGGCAAGGCGCCGCAGCGGAAAGACGCCATCGAGAAGATCACCGGGGCCGCCAGGTACGCCGGCGACATCGTGTTGCCGGGGATGTTGTGCGCACGCATCGTCAGGCCGCCGGCGCACGGGGCAGTGTTGAAAAGCGTGGACACCAGCTCTGCGGAACGGGCCGGCGCCACGGTGGTGAGGGAAGGAAGCCTGGTGGCCGTGCTGCACGAGCGGCGCGATGTTGCCGATCAGTTGCTTGCGTTGGTCCGCGCGGAATTCGAGTCCGCGCGGCCGGGCGTCGACGACAAGACCATCTTCGACCATCTGGTGAAGAATGGAGTGCCGCCCAAACTGGTGGGCGAAATCGGCAATCTTGCACAGGGCGAAAAGCTCTCGGCGAAGTTCGTCGAAGAGACCTATTTGGCCTCCTACGTGGCGCACGCTCCCATGGAACCCCATTGCGCGGTGGCGATGATGGAAGGAAGCAAGTTCACTGTATGGGCGAGCACCGCCTCACCGTTCCAGACGAAACGAGCTGTGGCGGAAGGGCTCGGGATATCCGCCGAAAATGTGCATATCCTGACGCCCTACGTCGGTGGCGCCTTTGGCGGCAAGACCTTTTCGCTGCAAGCCGTGGAAGCGGCGCGCCTGGCGAGAGCCACTGGGAAACCGGTGCAGGTGATATGGGACCGTGGTGAGGAGTTCTTCTACGACGTATTCCGCCCCGCCTCTGTCGTGAAGATTCGCTCGGGCCTCACCGCTGCGGGGAAGATCGCGCTTTGGGATTTCCAAGTATGGGGAGCCGGCGATCGAGACGTAATGCCTTTCTATGACATCCCTCACCAGCGCGCGATCTCCTCGCATACCTGGAAGCTCGACGATCCCTCGGGCATGCATCCGTTCAACATCGGACCATGGCGTGCGCCGTCGGCCAACACCAATACACACGCTCGCGAATCGCACCTGGACATCCTGGCAGGACTGACAGGCGTCGACCCCGTGGACTTCCGCATGGGCCAACTGAGCGACCTGCGGATGCGCCGCGTACTCGAGGCTGCGGCTAAGCAGTTCGGCTGGAAACCGAGGAAAAGGCCCAGCGGACGCGGCGAGGGTGTGGCTTGCGGCCTGTATTGGGACACGCGCGTGGCCAGCATGGCTGAACTCGCCGTCGATAAGCGAACGGGACACGTCCAGGTGCAGCGCGTGGTCCTGGCGATGGATCAGGGCCTCACCCTGAATCCGGAAGGCACGCGCCAACAGATGGAAGGCGCGATCACCATGGGTCTCGGCTACGCACTTACCGAAGAAGTGCGCTTCAAAGACGGCGCAATCGCGGACAATAACTTCGACAGCTACGAGATTCCGCGCTTCTCGTGGCTACCCAGGATCGAAACGATAGTGATCGACAATCCAAACACTCCCCCGCAGGGAAATGGCGAGCCGGCGATCGTCACTATGGGCGCGGTAGTCGCGAACGCGATCTATGACGCGGTGGGCGTGCGGCTGTTCCAACTGCCGATGACGCCGACCCGCGTGAAGGCGGCGATCGAGCGGGCCTAGACCGGGGTTGTTGTCAACCGTCGCCTGGCGATGTTGGACGCTGTAATAATTGCGAAGAACAAGGAGGCTCAAATGAAGCTGATGGCACTCTGCATATTCCTGGCAGGAGCCGTACTGACGGTCCCTGGCCAGACAGGAAAGCCCAAGATCCAGGCGCTGATCGTCACGGGAAGGAACACTCACGACTGGCGCGTCACCACGCCGCTCCTGCGCAAGCTACTGGAGGATACGGGCAGGTTTCAAGTCCACGTGGTGGAAGAATTTCGGGGCGCCGGTCCCGAAACTATCGCACCGTACGATGTGGTCGTCCTGAATTATTTCAACGAGCAGCCCGAACTCAGATGGGGCGAACGTGCCGAAACCGCGCTCACGAATTACGTTCGCGACGGCAAGGGGATGGTGGTCTATCATGTGTCGCTGGCGGCGTTTGACGGTTGGGCTGAATTCGAGAAAATGTGCGGGGGAAATCTGCGGCCGAACTATGGCCACCATTCTCCTTCGCACGATTTCACAGTCGATATTAAGGACACGGAACACCCGATCACGCGCGGTATGGCCTCCTTCCCCGAAGCGCACGACGATTTGTACGCAAACCTCAAATGGCAGCCGGAAGGCAGCTACCATGTCCTGGCCACGGCTTGGGACGACCATTCGAGGTACCCTCCGGATGAAAAACAGCCGATCCCGGGAACGGGACGGAACCAGCCGATGGCATGGACGGTCAATTACGGCAATGCCCGTGTGTTCGCGATTGGGCTGGGCCATGGTCCTGAAGCCATAAGGGGCGCCGGGTTCGGGGCGATGCTCACGCGAGGTACGGAGTGGGCAGCCAGCGGCGACGTCACCATTCCGCTGCCGGTCGAAGTGAAGTAGGCGGTTGTGCGGGCTGGGTGTCCCAGGACTGCCATCACCAGCGTAAGCTGCTGAATCGGTAAGAAGTGATTCGGATGCCATGTATGGTTACCTCAATCGGCGGTCGGCCCGAAACCTCATACATCGCTCGAAACACTTGCCCAATTCCGGCTGCCTGCGAGCGCCGGGCTTGTGGTTTTGTGTTCCACGGACTCAAAATCACAGCAGTTCGGGCGTAGCGCCCCGGATAACATCCGACTTCGGGCTACGCTCCGCGGTTGTCCGTGGAGACCTTCCACGATTGACGCGAGTAAGCGCTTCCCGACGGGTCGGTTCCAGGGAGAACTGGGAAGTGGTGTTTCCGCTCTCTGCCGTTCGTCGGCTCGCGTTCGCCGTGGCGGGTTTCCGGGCGCCGCTTGTAGAAGAAAGGAAACGAGATGTACACCAGACGAGATTTTGGCAGGTTTGCTTTGTCGTCCTTGCCGCTGGCTACAGCCGCGCTTGCGGTATCCCCGGATGCCGGATTCAGTTCCAAGGTCAGCGGCATTCAAATCGGAGCACAGACCTATAGCTACCGGTCTCTGCGGGATCTCCATGCGCCGCTGTCGCCTTCGGGGCAGGAGCAACTGGTTGATCGTATCGTCGATAGCTTTACGCAGGATGGGATCAACAGCGCCGAATTGGATCGCCTTGATCGAACCCGTCTATGTCCCGTATGACTACGGCAACGCCGGTAAGATCCCGACCGACCGGGTCATCGTGAAAAATCGCGAGCAGTTGCGCCAATGGCGCGCGTCGCGTCCGCTGGAGATCTTCCAATATGCTCGCAATCGCTTCAATAAGGCCGGCATCGATATCTACTCCTGCATGTTCAACTTCAACGACAGTTGCAGCGACGACGAAATCGAGGCGTCTTTTGCCTTTGCACAGGCCTTGGGCACGAATATCATGACTGCCAATCCGACGGTCGCGTCCTGCAAACGTCTGGTGCCCTTTGCGGACCGGCATAAGGTGAAAATCGGCGTTCATAACCACAATTTTGCAGGTGACCCGAACGAGATTGCGACCACCCAGAGCCTAGTCGCGGCGACTAGGCTGTCGCCTTACATGCACGTGACTCTGGACATTGGCCACTTCGTTGCTGCCGGCGGAGATCCGATAGAGTTCATCCGAGGCAATCACGCCCGAATCATCAATCTGCATCTCAAAGACCGTTACAAGAACGACCCCCGGCCGCATAGCGACGACAATACCGTGGAATGGGGCAAAGGCGATGTTCCGATCGTTCAGGTGCTGAAACTGATGAAGCAGCAGAAATACACTTTCCCCGCGATGATCGAATATGAATATCCGGGCAAGGGAACCGCAGTCGAAGAAGTGAGGAAGTGCTACAACTACATCAAAGCGGCCCTGGCCTGACAAGGGCGGCAGGCTTGGCCGCCGGGGACCTCACTGGCTGGCGCGGGTCCGGCTGAGCCACAGCCATAGCAGAACCCCAGCCGTTGGGATGAGGGCCAAGGACCAGAAGATCGCATCATACCGCTGCTGATCGAACCAGCGTCCGGCGACCGGGAGGATCAGCGCCGCTTCCGCCGCCCATGACCCCGAAGCAACCCCGGCCACACTGGCCGTCTGTTCGGCGGGGTAGGCTCTCGCGCCTGTCCGCAAGCCGAGCATCTGAAACCCGCCGGTGATAAACATGCACCAGAAGAACATCAGCAGGACGCCTGCGCTGGAACCGATCCGGCCCGTGAAGCCTACCGGGATTGCCAGCACCGCCAGAAGCAGGAACATGCCGGTCGGACGGTCCTGACCGGCGGCGTAGCGATCGAAAATCCAGCCCCAAAAGAAGTACCCAACCTCCCAGCCGAGCGGCGGAATCCACAGAACCTTGCCTAAATCGGACTGCGTGAAATGGAGCACTCGATTCAGATAGAGGGGACTCAAATATAACACCGGACCGATGGCGACGATTCCCAGGGAGTAGCTTGTGATGAGTGCCCAGAAGCGGCGCTCGAACGGGTTCAGTGAACCCATCTTCTTCGGTTTGCGCTCCGCTTTGACCAGGAAGGGCGGGCGCGAAAGGAAGCTCCACATCACCAGCCACGACCCGCCGAGCGTGCCAGTAACCAGGAACGCGGCCCTCCAGCCGAACCAATGCGCAACGGGTACGATCACCAGCGGCGCCACGATGGCTCCGAGCGATCCGCCGCTATAACAAACGGCCACGCCGCGCGACTGATAGTCGGGCGGCAGCGTCACCATGGCGGTCCGCAAGCCCCCCGGGAACGTAGCCCCTTCCCCGAAGCCCAGCAGGGCGCGGGCCAGGGCAAACCCCAGAAACCCCGCCATCCAGGCATGCGACACGCTGGCCACGGTCCAGATCGCCACCGCCGCCAGCATCCCGATGCGCAACCCCACAAAGTCCAGGATGGAACCCCACAGCGGGTTCGCGATCATATAAGCGATCGAAAATGCCGCGACGAGTTCCCCATAAGCCTGCACGTTCAGGCCGACCTCTTTAAGGATGACCGGGGAGAGAACCGCCAGCATCTGGCGATCCACGTAGGAAAGCCAGGAGCACAGCATCAGGGCCACCGAACAGACCCACATGCGCCAGCCGATCGGGCGGCTGCTTGCCGCATCGCCTGTTTCGCCTGCTTCAGAATCGGGATGGGGGCCGTACTCGGTTGGGCTCAGTCGTTCTCCAGTATGATCTTCATGCGCTCGTCGTTCCCGGCCCGCAGCATTTCGAGGGCTCTTCCCAATTCGGCCATGGGTAGAACGTGCGTAATTAATGGCTTCAGCTTCAGGGCGCCTCGGGCGATCAGGTCGATGCAAGGCTCGAAATCCTCGCCCTTCGCCGCTCGAGCGTTCACCACCTTGAGCTCCTTGAAATACAACTGATAGAACGGAAACGCGCCGGCGTCCGCAGTGGTAATGCCAAATAAGAGCAAGCTCGCTCCTGGTTTGGCCATGGAAATTGCATCAGTCACGACAGGCAGGTGCCCGGTCGATTCGATCACGACATCCGCGCCGCGGCCGCCGGTGGCGTCCAGAACGCCGCGCACGCCCTCAGGTCCGCTGGGCAGCGTGACATCCGCTCCCAATTGTTCCGCCAGGCGCCGCTTCCATGCGCTGCGCGTGATGCCGATCACCGGATGCGCCCCGCGGAGTTTGGCTAATTGCACGTGCGCCTGCGCCGTCACACCCAGGCCAACCACCGCCACGGACTGCCCCGGAAATATCTCTATCCGCCGCTGAGCGTGCAAGCACGTGGTGAAAACCTGAATCAGCGGAGCCTCGACATTTTGAATCGATTCCGGCAGAGCATAGACGTGACTGCGTGGAACGGCGATAAATTCGGCGAAGCCTCCGTCCCGATCGCGACCCAGCAGCATGCCCTGAACGCATAGATTGGTCAGGTCCGCCCGGCAGCACGAACACGCGCCGCAGTAAAGGACTGGGTCCACCACCACGCGGGCGCCGGGCCGGATTCGTTCGTCACCCCCGGAAACCAACGTGCCAGCCAGCTCGTGGCCGGGGATCAGGGGATAGCGGACTGAGATGGAGCCTTCGCAAATTTTGAGGTCTGTTCCGCAGATACCGCCGTGAGTGATCCGAACCAGCACCTGTCCCGGACCCGGCTCGGGCCGGGCGACGTCCTGAAATTCGAGGACGTTCCGGCTCCTCAAAACGGTTGCTTTCATCAAGGCAGTGGTTTGACTGCACATTTCCGCACCGGCAAGCTCGCAATCCGCGCCTCATTTCCACTGAACTGCGGGGGGCGCCGACTGAATCCCGATTGAGCTTATGCCGATGTGCCGCTAATTGCAACGATGCTACCGTACGGCTAGGTCCGGCCGGGTAATGCACACGCCTGCAATGTATTACGAGCCTTTACAAGGCAGCGTAATGAAGTGTATGCATACAGCCTTTACGCCTATTGTCGGGATACCTTCGACCCCCGCCGTCTCACCACAGATATGCCGCAACCACCTTTGGTGGGCCGGAGTTCTCGCCAATCACCTTCGTCGAGACCACTATCTGACTGTTCTTGTGCTTCCAGTCACCCCGCACGAGTTTCTCGGCCTCCTCCAGGCAACCCGATTCGCTAACGCATTCCCCTGCCGCGCGGGTCCCCCACAACAGGCCGGCACACGTCACCACAAAGTGTCCCGTTGTGGGATCCAGGACGCGAGAAATCAGACCGTATAGATCGGAAGAGCACACGTCT
>OBLW0100004533.1_pt1 | contig 10599 bp, 8 predicted proteins | sample 1520161 | NCBI WGS metagenome assembly OBLW01 (sample SAMEA3539309, study PRJEB22396) | soil metagenome | biome: tundra; feature: field; material: soil | place: USA | collected 2010-05 | depth 0.15 m
GCTACGCCGACCTGGTGGGCGACGCGGACCTGAAGGAGCGGATCTTCGGGCGCCTGAAGGACGAGTGCGAGGCCGCCATCGACGCCCTGAAGGCCATCACCGGCCAGGAGCATCTGCTGGAGGAGAACCCCGCCCTGAAGCGCTCCATCCAGCACCGCTTCCCCTACCTGGACCCCCTGAACCACCTGCAGGTGGAGCTGCTCCGCCGCTACCGCGCCGGGGACCAGGACGTCCGCACCCAGCGCGGCATCCTGCTCTCCATCAACGGCATCGCCGCGGGGCTGCGCAATAGCGGGTGAGCGCCCGTCATGCCTGGGTAGCGAGCGCCAGCCTTACCTTCGAAAACGCGCCTCGCAGCCACCGTTCGCTGGGGATGGAAAGGTACCGCGCCACCAGCCAGCCCAGCGCCCAGGACAGGGCCAGGGCCGGGAGGTACCACAGGAAGCCCCAGCGCAGGTTCCCGCCCCAGGCCTTGAAGGCCCGCACCACGGGCCACACGATGAACATGTGGGTGAGGTAGACCTCGTAGCTGAGCCTTCCGAAGGACCGCAGCCAGCCGGTGGCGGCGAAGGGTCGCGATCCCGTGCTGCCGCCCTGTCTCTGAAACGACAGGAGGAGCAGCACCACGGCCCCGGTCAACAGCAGGAGCGTGCCGTTCCCCAGGCGCGGCCACAGCCGGTCTTCGAAACAGAGCACGGCCACCAGGCCCGCCGCGCCGATCCCCCGCGCCAGGCCCAGGACTCGGCCCCGCAGGTGGTACCGGGCCCCGAGGAGGGCCCCGAGGACACCGGCGGCGATGGCCGCCATGCCCGGTAGGTAGGCCTTCTCCTGCCAGACCGGCTGGCCCGCCAGGGCCGCTCGCGTCAGGGGCAGGGACAGGGCCAGGAGGGCCAGGACCGGGACCAGCGCCTTCTCCCGGCGCAGGCCCAGGCAAAGCATGGGGAAGCCCAGGTAGAAGACCTCTTCGATGGAGAGGGACCACAGCACGTCCCAGTTGCCCGGGAGGTAGCCCGTCTGCCCTTCGTACCAGTTCAGGTGGAGGCCCAGGGCCGAGAGGATAGTGCGCGGCAAGGTCTGGCCCCCCCGGTGGATGACGAAGTCCCGGGCCCCGGCCAGGTGGAGCAGGCTGAGCACCGCCACCAGGACCAGAAGGCAGGGCAGGATTCGCGCGGCGCGGCGGACGTAGAAGGCCCGGGCGTCCATGGCCGGCAGGCGGCCCCAGCGGGCCAGGCTGTTGCCGGTGATGAGGAAGCCCGAGATCACAAAGAATACGAAGACTGCCTCGGTGCCGTTGTAGACGAGGGCGTCCAGGACCCACTTCGGGAGGAAGGCCGAGAGCGCGCCCTGCCGCAGGGGGATGCGCAGCCCGACGTGGTGCATCACCACCAGCACGATGGAAAGGCCGCGCAGGAGATCGATGCCGGGATTGCGGGAACCCGTTGACGGTCCGGCCTCCGATCCACCTGCCGTGGCTTCCGGAACCATTTCCATGCCCACTCCCGCCTTGATGTTACCCAAGCGCTAGCGGGGCCACGGCGAAGGGGCCTTCGTGGTTGACGACAGCCCAGGCGGTGCTGGTGGCGGGGTCGAAGCCGCAGGTGCCCAGACCATAGGCGGGGTCCCAGGGGCCCCGGATGAACGCCTTGATGCCGCCCTGGTTCCGGTCCACGGCGTGGCCCCACACGCCGTCGATGGGTGTGGCCAGGCCCAGCCAGCCGTTGGCCAGCACGCCGCTTCCGGCCAGGCTCGGATCAAACGGCAGGGCGAGGGCGAAGGGGTCGGTCTGGCCGCCAGCCCCCAAGGGCGCCAGGCCCCACAGGCTGAGTACGGGGCTGAGCAGGCGCGGCGAGCCCAGGTGCCAGCCGGTGTTCACGGCCTTGGCGGTGGGCAGGCCGTTGTAGTCGGTCCCCTGGTCGGCGTTCGTCCCCCCCAGGATCCGGGCCGCCAGGCCGCCGAAGCTATCCTCCACCGACGTGTACGAGGCCCCCTGGCCGATGAGGGTCTCCTTCCCTGCCTGACCATAACCAAAGGTCTCGCGCCGGGTGAAGGCCAGGGTCGGGGTCTGGTCCACGGTGTAGCTGCCGCTCCCCCAGTTCCCGCTGGCCGAAAAGGTGGAGGGGACTTCGGCACCGTAGTAGTCCACGGTCACATTGGGGCCGTCGACGGTGTAGATGTAGTAGCCGATGTGGTTCAGGTCCTGGCTGTGGACAGACCGCTGGAAGGCCGGGAAGCTGGTCGGGTCGTACCACTGCGCGGTGGATTTCGGGGTGTAGAGCCAATTGGCGGAAGGGGAACAGAAGACTTCCGTGACGCTTTTTCCGGAGCCATTGGAGGTGGTGGAGCGGCTCCGCTCATGGAAATGGTCGTGCCCGAAGACGTGGTACCGCACACCATTGTCGTGCAGGCTTTCGATGAAGGCATCCTGGATGGCGAACATGGACTCGAAGGTGGACTGGGGCGCCGTCCCGAAGAGTGAATCCGGCTGGTAGGGACAGATGATCCCCTGGTGGGAGAACACGATGGCGTGGCTACCGGCAGGCCGGCCCGCCAGTGTCTGGCTCAGCCAGTCCTGCTGCGCCGAGAACGGGTTGGGCCCGCCGTCGGCAGGGGTGTACTGATCCAGCAGCACGAACCGGGTGTTGTTGAAATCGAAGGCATAGGAAAGACCCTGAAGCCCCTCTGGGCTTGTGAAGTTGCTGCCCAGCTGAAACGGGGTGCCGGTTCGGGCGACCGGATCGGTCCGGTCGTCGTCATCCGTCTCCAGAATCGAATCCGCCGGTGTGGCGTTGTGCAGGCCCGACTGCGTCTGGGGGAAGACATGGGTGAAGGCCTGGGCCGCCGCGGCGGTGGGTTCGTGGTTCCCGCGCAGGGGGAAGTAGCCGATGCCCGCGTTGTAGAGGGCCTGTACGTAGGCGGCACGGATATTCAGGCCGCGCTGGGTGCCCGTGACCGTGAGGTCCCCCACCTGGAGGACGAACTTGACCCGCCGGCGGATGAACTCCGCGTTCAGCTGGTTGATGATGCCCACCGCCACGGTTTCCGGGTTATCGCCATCATCGTCCCCCAGCCACTGGCTATCGGCCATGACGGCGAAGCTGTAGGCGGATTCGGAGGGCTGGGCCGGCACCGGGGACGGGGGCGCGACTGGCGCTGACCCAGCGGAGGCCCCGCCGCCGCAGCCGAGACTGAGGGCGGCGGAGGCCAGGACGCCGCCGATGAACTCCTGGCGCGACAGAAGCGGCGCCATGGCTTCAAAGCCACGGTCCTCTGGGGTCTGCCGGGAGCTTGTCATGGTGGGCCTTGGCGAACCGGCTCCGGATTGAAGGGGTGCCGCAAAGCGACCTAGGATCCATCCGGCGTGGCCAGGAGGGGGAAGAGGCCTCCGGCCCTTACAACTAGCAGACCCAGGATGCCCCCGGGCTCTGGGCCGGCCCACGTTAATTTCGTTAACACCCCGTCCTTGCGTCCCAGCGCTCCGCCTCGACCACCCTGGGGCCAACCCGCCTAGGTCAATACCACTGGCCTGCATGACCAGATTCCAAGTACCTTGGGCTTGGTTCTTTTGGTCTCGGAAGGGGAAGTTTCATCCATGGCCCACCCTGCGCTGCTCCCCGTCGTTCTCACGTGCAACACGGACCTGCGGTTCATCGACTTGATCCAGGTGGTGGGCGCCGAGTTCCTCAAGCATCAGAGCTTCACCCAGGAGGACGGCGAGCGCCTCTGGCTGGCCATCCAGGAAGGCATTGCCAACGCCATGCGCCACGGCAACAAACTCCAGCAGGACAAGCCCGTGAAGGTCACCTTCACCCCGCGGATGGACCGCTTCGAGATCCGCATCGAGGACAAGGGCCCGGGCGTGGACCTGGAGTCCCTGCCGGATCCCAACCTGCCGGAGAACCTGCTCAAGGCCGGCGGCCGGGGCGTCTTCTTCATGCGCCAGGTGATGGACGAGGTGCACATGGAATGCTCGCCGGCCGGCTCCACCCTGGTGCTGGTGAAGGCCCGCAAGGTGCGAGAGCCCCATTCGTGAACCAGGCCCAGTGGCGCCGCCGGGCCCTGGTGCTCGCGGGCCTCACCATCGCCTTCAACCTGGCGGAGGGGCTGGTGTCCATGGCATTCGGGTGGGCCGACGACTCCATCGCCCTGTTCGGCTTCGGGGCCGACAGCTTCATCGAGGTGGCGTCGGCCTTCCTGGTGCTCTGGAAACTGCTCGATCACGGCAACCTCCAGCGGGAGCGCAAGGCCACCCTGGGTATGGGCTGGCTCTTCCTGGGCCTGGCTGGGGGCATCGCCGGGGGCGCGCTCCTGCAGATCACCGCCCACCGCCACCCGCCCACCACGGTGCCAGGGCTGGTCATTTCGGTCCTGTCCCTGTCCTTCATGGCTTTCCTCTGGCGTGCCAAGCTTGGGGCCGCCAAGGCCCTGGACAGCGCCGCCCTGGAAGCCGACGCCACCTGCAGCCTGGCCTGCATCCAGCTCTCCGGCGTGCTTTTCGTTGGCAGCCTGCTGTACCTGCTGGTCCCGGCCCTCTGGTGGCTGGACGCGGCGGCCGCCCTCGGTCTGACGCTGCTCATCGGGAAAGAAGGCGTCGCCATGATCCGCGCGGCCCGCAGCGAAGCCTTCACAGGCGGGTGCGGGTGCGGCCATGACTGACCTGAGCCGCGAGCCTCTGTGGTGGGTTCCGGGCAAGGGCCTGGCGCTGCCGCCCCGCTGGGCCCGGAAGGTCATCGAGCTCCGCCGCATGCTCCTGTTGGCCGTGCCCATCGGGATCTTCGCGGGGCTCGCGGTATCAGGACTCGAATGGCTCTGCACCTCGGTCCTGTGGGTCCATCTGGCCCGCCAGCCCCTACTTCTGCGGCTTTCGGCTCCGGTGCTCGGCCTCGTCGCCTCCGGCTGGATGCTGCACCGGCTCCAAGTACGCGGGATCGGCATGCTGAATGAAGTGGTGGTCAACTACCACCAGCCACCCGCCCAGCTGACGCCCGGCCGGGATCTTCTTAAGCTGGGGGCGTGCGTGGCCACCGTGGGACTGGGCGCCTCGGCGGGCCTTGGCGGACCCAGCCAATGGCTCGGCGCCTCGGTGGGCCTCTACTTCCGGCGGGCGGTCCGAGGGATCCGCTACTTCCGGGGCCTGGTGCCGGTCCACGCGCTGCTCATCGGGGCCGCGGCGGGCGTCGGCGCCTACTTCCGGGCGCCCCTGGCCGGCACCCTGTTGGCGATGGAAACCCCCTTCAGCAAGGATCTGGATGGCACGGCCCTCATCCCCGCCTCCGTGGCCTCCCTGCTCGCCCACTGGATCCACGGCCGGCTCATGGGCAGCAACCCCTACCTGCCCTTCCCTGACCACGCCGCCATCAGTGCGAAAACCCTGGGCGCCGCCCTGGTGGTGGGCGTGGCGGCGGGTCTCCTGTCGCGGCGCTTCCAGGTGATCCTCGCCACCGTCCGGCGGATCACCGAGCGCATGGACTGGTGGGCTCGCGGTCTGGCCGGGGGCCTGGTGACGATCGCCACCGCCTGGCTTTCCTGGCACTGGTTCGGGGATACTTGGACGCTCACGGGGGGCACCCCACTGGCTGCGGCGGTCTTCGCGGGAAAGTTCCTAGGCCTCGCCGCCGGAGCATTGCTGCTCCTGAAGCTGGTGGCGGTCTGGGCCACCTTCGGCACCACGGGAGTCGCGGGCTTGCTGGTGGTGACTTTGTGCGTGGGCAGCGTCCTCGGGGCCACACTGCAGCCGCTGTTCCCGGCCCTCAGCCCGGCCCAGATCTGTTCCGTGGCCGTCTGCGCCTACCTGGCGGCCAACTACAACGCGCCGCTCACCGCCATCGCCCTCTCCATCGAGTGGGGCGGGCCGGGCCTGCTGCTGCTGGCCTGGATCGCCATCCTGCCCGCCGCGTGGATCGGCGAGGGCCTGGCCAACACGCCAGCCAAGACTGGCCACCGGCATCCCCACCGCTCGCTGCATCGCTGAGCTCAGTTCCGCTGGGTGAAGGGGTTCGCGAAGACCGCGCTGCGGCCGAGCTCAGCCTCGATTTCCAGCAGCCGGTTGTACTTGGCGATGCGCTCACTGCGGCAGGCGGAGCCGGTCTTGATCTGGCCCCCGCCCATGGCCACGGTGAAGTCCGAAATGAACGTGTCCTCGGTCTCTCCGGAGCGGTGGGAGACCACGAAGCCCCAGCCCGCCTCGCGGCAGAGCTGGATCGCCTCGATGGTCTCGGTGATGGTGCCGATCTGGTTCAGCTTGATGAGCACGGCATTGGCGGCCTGTTCCTGGATGCCCCGGCGGATGAACCGGGTATTGGTCACGAAGAGGTCGTCGCCCACGATCTGGATCGTGTCGCCCATGCGTTTCGTCTGCGCCTGGAAGCCAGCCCAATCGTTCTCGTCCAGCCCGTCCTCGATGGAGACGATGGGGTATTTCTGGATCCAGTCCGCGAAGAGCGAGATCAGTTCATCGCTGCTCTTCTTGCCCTGGCCGGACTTCGCCAGGTGGTAGGACCCATCGGCATAGAAGGAACTGGCCGCCGGATCCAGGGCGATGGCGATGTCCTTGCCGGGGATGAAGCCCGCGGCATCGATGGCCTGCACGATCAGCTCGCAGGCCTCGTCGTTGCTCTTAAGGTTCGGCGCGAAGCCGCCTTCGTCGCCCACGCTGGTGGCGAGTCCCAGCTTGTGGAGGATGCCCTTCAGCGCATGGAAGGTCTCCACGCCGTAGCGCAGGGCCTCGGCAAAGCAGGGGGCTCCGATGGGCATGACCATGAATTCCTGGAAGTCCACGCTGTTGTCGGCGTGCTTGCCGCCGTTCAGGATGTTCATCATGGGCACGGGAAGGCGGACGGCCCCGGGGCCGCCGAGGTAGGCGTAGAGGGGCAGGCGGGCGGCTTTCGCCGCCGCCCGGGCCACGGCCATGGAGACGCCAAGGATCGCGTTGGCGCCGAACTTCGCCTTGGTGGGCGTACCGTCCAGGTCGATGAGGGTGCGGTCGATCTCCGCCTGTCGGCTGGCAGGCATCCCCTTGAGCTTCGGTGCGATGGCCTCGTTGACGAACCCGACGGCCTTGCGGACGCCCTTCCCGCCGTACCGCTGCTTGTCGCCGTCCCGCAGCTCGACGGCCTCGTGCTCGCCCGTGGAGGCCCCCGAAGGAACCGAAGCCACACCCCTGGTCCCATCCTCCAACTCCGCATAGACGCGGATGGTCGGGTTGCCTCTGGAATCCAGGATCTCCAGGGCATGCACGGAGGCAAGGGTAGGCTTCATGGGTCGCTCCTGTGGATGGTTGGACGTGGACAACCGCTCATGGTTGTTTGGAAGTATGGACCCGATGGCCGCCGTAGATGCCCCGATGGCCCACCAGCACGTAGGCCAGCGCGCAGGTGAGGGCCAGGGGCGCGATGAAGGCGCCGCCAAACAGTTCGATGCCCATCAGGGTCGAGGCCAGGGGGGTGTTGCTGGCCGCCGCGAAGAGGGCGATGAAGCCGATGGTGGCTAGGAAGGGGGGCGGCAGGCCGAACAGGGGCGCCAGGGCGGTGCCGAGCAGGGCCCCGATGACGAACAGGGGCGTCACTTCGCCGCCCTTGAAGCCGAAGCCCAGGCACAGCACCGTGAAGGCCGCCTTGGCCGCGAAGGCCCAGAAGGGCACGTGGGCGCCGTCGTAAATCCGCGGGAGCCAAACGGTGCCCAGGTTGAGAAAGTCCGTGGTACGAAAGAGCACCGTCAAACAGATGAAGGCCACCCCGCCGATGAGGGGACGGAGCCACCACGCGGGCCAGCGGGCCCGGGTCCAGCGGGCCAGGCCGTGGGCGAATTCCGAAAAGCTGCCCGCCACGAGGGCCACCGGGACCGCGAAGAGCGCCAGCTTCAACCCCAGTCCGGGCGTCAGGGGCAGGGCCAGGGCGTGGAAGTGCTCATGGTGGGCGCCCAGGCCGCGGCAGACCCAGTCCCCCACGAAGCTCGCCGCCCCGCAGATCACGATCCCCTCGTAGTGGAGCTTCCCGATGGCGATGACCTCCATGCCGAACACCGCCCCCGCCGCCGGGGCGCCGAACAGGGAGCCGAATCCCGCGGAGACGCCGGCCATCAGCAGCAGGCGCTGCCGCGACTGGTTCAGGCGCAGCCAGGACCAGGGCAGCTTTCCGAAGGTTCGGGCCAGCGAGGCGCCCATCTGGATGGCGGTGCCTTCGCGGCCCACCGAGGCCCCACCGAGGTGCGACAGGAGCGTGCCGATGAGGACCAGCGGCGCCATGCGGGAGGGAACCCGGCCCCGGAATTCGATCACCTCGTCCAGGATGAGCCCGCCCCCGCCCTCGGCTCCCTTGCCGTAGTGGTGATAGAGCCAGGCGGAGACCACACCGAACAGGGGCAGCAGCCCCAACAACCACAGGTGCGTTTCGCGCAGGTGAAGGACGCGGCCCAGGAGAAACAGAAAGCCCGCGGAGGCGGCGCCGGATAGCAGGCCCACCACCGAACCCATGGCCGCATCCCAGACCGTCCTGGCCACCCGGTCCCTCGTATCCAGCATGCCCACGCCCTCCCTTCGCGCAGGCGCCATCAGCTCGAGGAGGGCGGGCACCATCGCCGGAAACCCTGATCCTACCAGCGGATGGACTCTACTTGACCAGCTGCCCAGCGGCCACGAAACGCACCTGCCCCTTGGCCCGGGGCACCAGCTTCTCCAGGGCTTCCACGGTCTCGGGGTAGATGTGGCCGATCATGAGGACGAAGCCATCCTTCTCCGCCAGCTTCAGGGCCCGCTCCCACTGCTTTTCCATCGCGGGGAAGGCCTTGTCGTCATCCAGGAAGACCCGCCGCTGGACGGTGGGGACGCCCAGCTCCCCGGCCACATCGAAGGCCACGCTGTCCTTCTCCGTGCGGCTGTCCACAAAGAAGCATTTGCGCGCCTTGAGTTCCTGGAGGATCCAGGCCATGCGGGTGCGATCCGGGGTGATGCGGCTGCCCATGTGGTTGTTCGCCCCCACGCGGAAGGGGACTTCATCCAGGGCCAGGCGCACGCGGCGGCGGACCTCGGGTTCCGGCAGGTTGTAGAGGATGGCGTTGGGGCCCGGATCGTGGCCCGGACCGGGATAGCCGATGGGCTCCATGGGCAGGTGCAGCATCACTTCCTTGCCCAGGCGGTGGGCGATCTCGGCGCTCTCCCGGGTGTGTTCCTGGTAGGGCAGCACGGCCACGCTGAAGGGCACCGGCAGGCTGCACAGCCGGGTCACCAGTTCCGGCTGCGCGTAGCCCAGGTCGTCGATGACCAGGGCGAGGCGCGGCAGCGGACTTTCGGGTTCCTGGCGCTGAGGCTTGGCAGCCTCAGCGGTAGGCTTCGCCTTCGGCTCAGCGGGTTTCTTATCGGGTTTCTTGGGTTCGGGCTTGGGGGTTTGCTTGGCGGGCCGCTCGCGTTTGCCGCAGCCCTGCTGGCCCAGCAGCAGCCCGGCGCCCAGTCCCAGGGCCAGCATGAGCATGGCCCAGCCCACCAGGGCCAGGGTCGAGGTGCGCTTGCCCTTGCCTCGGGCCATCAGTGGTTGGGTGGGAGGGTCGGCATCTGCGACGGTCCCTTGCCTGCTGGCGGCAAGGGGATACCCTCCGTCTTGCTGGCCTCCGGCTTCGGGGCCGGAGTGGCCAAGGCCGTGAGCACCTTGGCCAGCGGATCATCCGCATCGGCCAGGTGGAGCGTCTGGTCCGGGGCCACGCCCTGGCGGTCCAGCTTCTCGCCGCCCAGACCCAGCCAGCGCTTGTCCACCAGTTCCACGGCCCCGCCCTGCTTCAGGGCAAACCGGTCACGTTCCACGCCCAGGCCCGGGGTGCGCTCACCGAAGGTCCTGGTGCCATCCTTCTTGAGGCAGGCGGCCAGGACTTCCGCGGCGCCCAGGGTGGAGCGCCCCAGCAGCACGGCCTGCCGGGTGAAGGCGGTTCCGCTGCCCACGACGGGGATCTCGCGGTCGGGCTTGCCGGCTTCCTGCAGCGTCGCAAAAGAGCCCTTGGCGCCCAGGAGACCGGCCACCGCGGCGGCTTCCTCCATGGAGCCCTGCAGGCATTGCCGGAGGTCCAGCACCAGGGTCTGCCCGCGATCGGCGGAGGCTAGCAGCTTCTTCAGCTCCTCCGCCCGCCCCAGGGCCAGGTCCGGCAAGGAGACCAGCAGGGCGCCCTGCCCCTGCTTGAGGACTTCGGCGCCGGGGACGATCATCTGGCGCAGGACGGTCGTCTTGGTGAGATCGCCGGTGGCGTTGTAGCGGTAGAGGTCCAGGGATGAGCCCACGGGGCCGCGCAGCTTCCGCTCCATGGCCCAGGCGCTGATGCGGCCCACGGAATCGCCATCCATCTTGCGGATGACGTCCCCCGCCTGGATGCCGGCCTTGGCCGCCGGTCCGCCGGGCACGACGGCCATCACCGTGGCGTAGATCCCCCGCTTCACGGCCACCAGGCCGGCCTGGGCGGGGCCGGGCTCCGGCAGGCGCAGATCCTCCGCGGTCAGATAGGCGTTGAGGGGATGAGCCCGTTCCAGTACGGCCTGGACGCCGCCCGACACCACCTTCTCCATGTCCGGGTTATCCACGTAATTCTGCTGCACCAGGGAGAGCACGTCCTGGATGTCGGACAGCC
>OBLW0100004534.1_pt1 | contig 10596 bp, 13 predicted proteins | sample 1520161 | NCBI WGS metagenome assembly OBLW01 (sample SAMEA3539309, study PRJEB22396) | soil metagenome | biome: tundra; feature: field; material: soil | place: USA | collected 2010-05 | depth 0.15 m
GCCGCCGGCCTCCCGGATCCAGCGTGCCCCCCGGCTACCCGCCAATCAACCACGAGGCTACCCGCCCAATCAACCACGACATGGGGAACGTTCCTGCCCGGGATCCGGCCATGGGTCCGGGGTATCCCCGGGGCTTGCGCTGCGTCCCCCGGGCTAGCACTGCAATTGCGATCATGGCCTGGCTGACCGCTGGCGGTAGGCCCGGGTCTTGTCCCGGTCACCGCAGGCACTCATCGAGCACCAGGCCACCAAGCCACAGACCGTCGCCTGCGCGCTCAACGACTCCCCGACCGGCCACCCCCCGCGCAAACTGGCGAGCGCAACTTCCAGGTCGCCCGGTGGACCGAGATGCCCCGCGGCGGCCATTTCGCCGCCCTGGAAGAGCCACGCCTGCTCGCTGAGGACATCCGCGCGTTCTTCCGCCTGCTCCGGTAGGGCGGCTCAGGCCAGGCGGGCCGGGAACCCGCCCGTTGCGATCGGCCCCCACCGCTCGACGGTGACCCGGATGAGCGCCTTGCCCTGACGCTGCATCGCCGCCCGGTACTCATCCCAGTCGTCATGCTCACCGGCGATCGCCCGGAAGTAGTCGACCAGCGGGTCAAGCGCCTCGGGAAGGTCGAGCACCTCGGCTCGGCCGTCGATCTGCACCCAGGGGCCGTTCCAGTCGTCGGACAGGACCAGGAGGCTGACCTCTGGATGGCGCCGGGCGTTGCGGGTCTTGGCCCGTTCGGGATACGTAGCGATCACCACGCGTCCAGCACTGTCCAGGCCGGCTGTCACCGGGGAAATCTGCGGGGCTCCATCCTGCTTTGTCGTGATCAGCACTACCTGGTGGCGGCTCCGGATGAAGTCGAGCAACTCCTCGTGCCCGACCACGTCCGATGTGGCGATCCTGGGGCTCATCGGGCCATCCGCATGACGCCGATTCTAACGAGCCCCCGGCCAGGCGCGCGGCTGCCCGTCAAGCCTGGCGGCGAACGGCCAGGCGGTCGTGCCGGCGACGCCGTGACGCGAGGACGAAGGCAGCGGCGGCGCCGAAAGCCAGGACGGCGGCAGTAGCGGCCAGGCTGCCGACGACATAGGTGCCGCTCGCTGCGGCCAGGACAGCCGATCCGCTTGTCGTGTATCGCATGGAATCCCCCTCCTCAGACCCACGCCCGCGTGCCGCCCAGGTACGACGCGAGGACAGATCTCATGAACCAGTAACTCCGAATCAGGTTGAAGATGGCCTCCGGGACGAGGGCCATCTCGAACATCACCAGCTTCCAGCCCAGGCGCCGGACAGAAAGCCCCTGGTAGGCCGCCCAGATCGCGGCAAGTGGCAGGAAGCGGTAATCGATGGTGGCGCTGTGCGAGATGAATGCACGTACCAGCATGGCCCCGAGCAGAACCTCGTAGCCGGTCTCAGGCAGCGAGAGGATCACGCCGGTGATAGACAGCCAGGTGGCGTGGCACCAGCCATAGCGCCGCCATTCGTCTACGGTGCCACGCGACCAGCGGATCCGCTGGGCGAGCAGCATCCGCAGGGTGGGCATCAGGTCGGTGTAAGCAATGCATCCTTGATTGCTGGTGACCCTCCAGCCGAGTATTTTCAGCGCGAGCGTTGTCTCGTAGTCCTCGACGAGATTGCTCTCCCGCTCCTCGAATACATCTGGGCGCTGGCCGAGCAGGTCATTGAGCGCGGCCGCCCGGTAGAACGAGCCCGCGCCGGACATCGTGTGCACATTGTGGCGCAGCCGGGTGGCGGCGAACCGGCCATACTCGACCGTCTGGATCAGCAGCAGCAGGTTCTGCCAGAGTGTGCCGCCTTTGACTGGCTTGCCCAGGCAGGCCGCGCTCACCCCGCCCAGGGAGTCGTCCCGCTCGAGGACCCGCCTGGCGCGTTTCAGGAAATGCGCCTCCAGGTCGGTGTCCCCGTCCATGACGAGGAGGTAGCGGATCCCGGGTGGCAGCACGCCGTCGCGCAGCAGGTAGCGAATGCCGCAGTTCAGCGCGCCAGCCTTGCGGTAATGGTTGAAGCCGCGCATTTCAAGGACGTCGGTAGCGACTGACCCCCGGGCCGCCGCATAGCTCAGCGCGGCCTCGGCCGTGTCATCCGTTGAGTTGTTGACGACCACGACGATCCGGTCCGGGCGCAGCGTCTGCCCCGCCAGGGAGCGCAGCGTGTCACCCAGCGCGGCTCCCTCGTCGCGAGCCGGGATGATCACGGCAATCCCCGAACCCCGCGCCGGGGAAGGGATCCGATTGGAGTCAGGTGTTAGTAACTGAGCGAGCCTGATCAGTGCGGCCAGGCCATCGGCCTGGGCAGCCGGGTCAGGCTCTGCGCTCCTGCGGTGGCGACGTACATCAGTTCGGGCAGAATGCGCGGCTGCCGTGGACATAACGCTCTTCCCCCCAGCCCAGTCAATCGAGCCCGGTCAATGTCGTACGACATGCCGCGCCCGGACCCAGGCATGGGTGGCCCGCCTGGGTCTGTCCTCGTCGATCCCGCCCTCCCGAATTTAGACGCCGAGCCAATCCGGCTGGATTACACGTTGTCCAGATATTGCGGCATTAAATACCACTTCTGGGGCGATGCTGGGTGCGGGCGCCGCGCCGCCGCGGCTGAGTTAGCTGCCAGCCAGCGTGGCCACACCGACCAGGCGTGGGTGCTCGACGGGCGTCCAGGTCATGTTCATCCCGCTCGAGCCGGACAGGGTCAGCGCCACCCGCGCCCGGACTGTGCAGCCCGTGGGCACCGGGCGGCTGCCGGTCACCGCCACCGCGCGCATCACGCCCGCCCCGATGGCCGTCATGACCAGCGTTCCCGAGCAGCCGAGCGACGGAGAGGTGTAGCTGCCATCGCCCGACGCTGGGATGTCCAACTGGACATCCCAGCTCGGGGCTGTCCACCCAGGCTGGCTCACAGTGCCACTCCAGGTCCCGGCGAAGGCCGCCCGCCCGGAGGGCGCCGGCGCCGAGGCCGGGCCGGGCGCGGCTGCCTTCGTCGCTGGTGGTGCCTGCGAGTGCTGCGGAGGCAGGCCTGGGGAGCCCGCCGACACTGGCCCCGAACCCGACGTGCCTGCCGTCGTGCCCTCGCTGGATGTTGGATGCGCGCTGGCGCTGCGGGTGGGGGCCTTCGAGCCGGCGGCGGCAACGGCATGCGGTCCGCCGTGGCCGCCCGGGGAGTCCTCGCTGACCGGGCGGGACAGCAGGGTGATGCCGGCGGCTACGGCGCCGACCAGCACGACGAGTGCGACGGTCCCACCCACCAGGGACTTCTTCGATGTCCCCTGGCCATCATGGGGCGCGCCCCCGCGAGGTGGCGGTCCAGGCGGCCCGGACATGGCGGCCCCGAGGAGAGCCTCCTGCGCCCCGGCCCTCGGCCCGGCGTCGTCAGGACCCCCCGGGACGGGCACGGCGGCCGACGCCGGGGCGGCTCGCACGCGATCACCCGTGTTCGGCATCCAGGGGGCGGAGGCGTCCGCGCTGGACCACTCCGGGGGGTCCTGCACCTCGCCGGACGTGGTGCCCTCGTCCGCCGCCTCGTCGGGGGAGTGACCGATCTCGCTCGGGAACGTCGATTCCGCGGCGCCCCCGGGCTGCCGCCCGCTCCCGTTGTCCGCGATGAGCGGGGCGAAGGGCGCCGCCGTGCCGCCCACCGCGACGGCGAACACTGCCGCTGGCAGCCAGGAGTTCTCGAACGCCAGCCCGCCATCGGCCGTCCGGGCCCGGCACGCGTCGATGATCTCACTGGTCCGTGGCCGCTGCGCTGGGTCTTTCGCGAGGCAGTGCTCGATGAGTTGCCGCAGTTCCGGTGGGCAGCCGTCCAGGTTCGGCGGCTCGTTGAGCACCCGGTACAGCACCTGGACCGCGCCATCCACACCGAATGGAGGGCGCCCGGCGACCGCGAAGGTGGCCAGCGAGCCCAGCGCGAAGACGTCCACCGATGGCGTTGTGGGGTCACCACGTGCCTGCTCAGGAGCCATGAACGGAGGGGAGCCGACGCTGATGCCGCTGCGGGTGAGCGCTGGCGCCGAGGCGGCCCAGGCGATCCCGAAGTCGATGACTCGCGGGCCGTCGGCGGCGAGGATCACGTTGGAGGGCTTGAGGTCCCGGTGCACGATGCCGGCTGCGTGGATCGCCTGGAGGGCTTCCGCGACGCCCGCGATCAGCAGGAATACGCTGTCCGGCGGCAACGGGCCGTGTTCGGCGACCGCCTGCTGCAGCGAAAGCCCGGGCACGTAGGCGGTCGCGAGCCACGGCGGCTGGGCGTCCGGGTCAGCGTCGAGAACCTGCGCCGTGTACAGGCCATGAACACGCTGCGCAGCGACTACTTCCTGGCGGAACCGGTCACGGAACTCCTCGTCGTCGCCGAATTCCGCCCGGACTACCTTGATAGCGAGAGGCCGGCCACCCCGAGTTAACGCGAGATATACCCGTCCCATGCCACCCGCACCAAGCAGGGCGCGGACTTGGTAACCAGCGACTTCGCGAGGATCGTCGCTGGTCAGCGGCTTAACCAACCGAGCCCACCTGCCTCTAGCCCCTCCACGGCGACGCTGCCGGCTGGCGTGAGTCCCGGTAGCGTCTGGCCAGCCGGAACTATCTAATGGCCAGAGAGCGCTATTTCCCCCAGACACGCCACTTCTGCATGTCCAGGCCAGATTAGCCCCCATTGCTGGCAGGGCAGCCAGGAACCTGGATATGTCACCGGTCTGAAACCTGCCGGGCGGGGTCCCTTCGCACGCCGAGCAGCGGCATCGTGAACAGCCCGGATGGCCCGTCAGGGGCGCCCTGCGAAGCCTGCGCCCGGCACGCCGTGAAGTGCAGGAGGTGGTGCGCGACCGCGAAGAGGAGCGCGGCGAGGGGCAGTTCGAGCAGCACCGCCGACGCGATCGCGAAGATCGTGTCGGCACGCCCTGATGCCGTTGTGACGTCAAACCACGCGTCGCAGGCCAGAAGCGCGGCGGTGAGGAAAGCAGCAACGACGAGCGCCTGCCGGCGGCGCCATGCGAGCCAGGCCGTGAGGGCGAGCAGGCCGAGCAGAATGATGTCGAAGCCGACCCAGGTCAACGTCCAATGGCCGGCCACGTAGCGGGGCGGCAGTGTGATCGCGAGCAGCACGATCCACGGAATCAAGCCCACCGAGGAACCGGTCAGAAGCAGCACGAGCCGCCTCCGTCGCTGATCTGCCGCGCTCAACGACGGAAGCTCGGCGTCGAGCGCGGCTAGGCAGCGGCTCAACTCGGCCCTCTCGTCGACCGACATCTGGCGCAGGGCGTCTTCGCTAATCATTGCCGCACATCCCCAGCGTGGACCCAAATCGTGAGTTGCCGTCGCTTACGAGGCTAACCGCTGCGGTCCGGGCCAGGATCGCGGACCGCGCCGGAGCGTGGCCCCTGGATCCGGCTCAGGTAATGTTGCAGTCTCCGCTAGCGGACGACCAAGGAGGTGGGACCCATTACCGCAAGATCAGGCCGGGTGCTCTCACCTCACGGCCGTCCGGTCCATCTGGCGTAGGTGGCCGAGAGCGCCCATTGGCATCCCGAAAGGCGCTCTCATGTCAGCTTCACCGTCACCTTGCTCTCAATCCGTCATCGTCACCCGGCTCCGCGCGGCCGGCTGCGTCTTCGCGGAGGACGAGGCGCGGCTGCTCGTCTCCGCGGCACGCACGCCGGCCGACCTCGACGCCATGGTGGACCAGCGGGTCGCCGGCGCGCCCCTCGAACATGTCATCGGCTGGGCGGACTTCTGTGGCCTGCGGATAGCCGTCGGCCCCGGAGTATTCGTCCCCCGCCGTCGCACCGAGTTCCTCGTCCGCCAGGCCGTCGACCTCGCCCGCCAGGCCGCGAGCCCCGGCCAGGCCGGGAGCCCGGGCTCGGCCGCGAGCCCCGCCAGGCCGGCGCCGCCCCCCGTCCAGCGGCAGGTTGTCGTCGACCTGTGCTGCGGCTCGGGTGCGGTGGGCGCCGCGCTGGCCGCGGCCCTGGGCCAGGTCGAGTTGCACGCCACCGATGTCGACCCCGCCGCGGTGGCGTGCGCCCGCCGTAACGTCGCCGCCGGTGGTGGTCAGGTGTATGAAGGTGACCTCTACGAACCGTTGCCCGCTACGTTGCGGGGCCGCGTCGACATCCTGGCCGCCAACGTGCCTTACGTGCCGACCGAGGAGATCGGGCTGCTGCCCCCGGAGGCCCGCGTGCACGAGCCGCGGGTGGCACTCGACGGTGGCACGGACGGACTTGACGTCCTGCGGCGGGTGAGCGCCGCCGCGCCGCTTTGGCTGGCACCGGGCGGCCGCCTGCTGTTCGAGACCAGCCAGCGCCAGGCGCCGCAGGCCGTTGCCGCCGTCGCCCGCGACGGACTGATCCCGCGGGTGGCCAGTTCCGACGAATTGAACGCCACCGTCGTCATCGCCACCAGGCCCTGACCCGGGCGACGCGGTCATGTGCCCGTGCGCCGTAGGCGGTCCCATAGTGTGTTGGCATGCCGTCACGTGTGTTGGCATACCGTCGCCGCCGGAGCCGGACGCCAGGAGGCACCGTGGACATCACCCAGCTGATCCTTGACGACCATCACGAACAGCGCCGGCTGTTTGCGATCCTGGAACAGGTCGGCCGGACCGACACTGGAACTCTGAGCGCGGTGTGGGAACGGCTGTCGTCGTTCCTCGAACTGCACGCCGCGGCGGAAGAGGAGGTCTTCTACCCCGAACTGCTGCAGGTCGGGGTGAGCGCGGGCCGCGCGGGCCGCGTCGAGGACGAAACCCTCGACGCGATCCACGACCACAACGACATCCGGGACACGATCGCCGCGGTCGCGGGCCATGAGGTCGGTAGTGATGAATGGTACGCCGCGGTCGCCGCGGTGAACCTGGCCAACAGTGATCACATGGCCGAGGAAGAACGCGAAGGCCTCACCGACTTCCGCCGTCTCGCCCGGCTCCAGCTGCGCCACGATCTGGCCGTCGCCTTCGCGGCCTTCGAGGCGAGGCACTTCGCCGGCGTCCCCCCGGTGGACAAGGACCCGGCCACCTACGTGCGAGAGGCAGAGCAGAAGTCCGAGCCGCCCGGCCGGGGCGTCACAGACGGATCGCTCAGCATAGGCGATCTCAAAGGACGTTGACCTGCGACGCGTGGCAGACTCGCGGCTGTGACGCCGCGCGCTGATCAGCTCGAAGCCAGGAACTAGGCCCCGGAGGCCGCCCCGTCGCGCAGGTGGGGGACAACGACGTCGGACGCCTCGGCCGGGGTGACACCGGGATAGAGCGCCTTGATGACCCCCACGGCCAGGACGCCGCCGATGACCTGGGCTGCGATGAAAGCCAGGACAGAGGACGGGGCGATGCCGGCGAAGGTGGCCGAGAACATGCGCCCGACGGTGATCGCCGGGTTGGCGAAGCTCGTGGAGGACGTGAAGAAGTACGCCGCGCCGATATAGGCGCCCACGGCCGCCGGGGCGTTCCGGGCGCGGCCGGTGCGGGCCAGCGCGAAGATGACGAGTATCAACCCGAGGGTGGCGACGATCTCGGACAGGAAGTGGGCGGGCGTAGCCCGGTGCTTGACGGAGATGCTGACTGCCGCCTGAGCGAACATCAGGTTCGCCAGCACGGCGCCGCCGATGCAGCCGATCACCTGAGCGGGGGCATAGGCGGCCGCGTCGCGCCACCGCAAGCCGCCGAAAGCGGCGTCGGCGAAGGACACCACCGGGTTGAAATGGCCGCCGGAGACCGGCCCGAACATCAAGATGATGGCGAACAGGCCCGCCGCGGTCGCTGCCGCGTTCTCCAGCAACTCCAGGCCCGTCTCACCAGGGGACAAGCGCTGCGCGGCGATACCCGAGCCGACCACGACCGCGGCCAGGAACGCGCTGCCCAGGAACTCAGCAGCCAGCCGGCGCCATAGCGGGCCCTCGTTCACCGGGCGCCCCGGTGAACGAGGCCAAGGCAAACGGGCCTAGGTGACATTGCCACCATCCGGTACATTGACTGGTATCGATGTGATCAGTATCGAGAATACATCGACAGGTGTCAATGGGAGGCTTGGTGGCGGCGGTGCGCAGCACGGTGACGATCCCCCTTGCCGCCGGCGACCCGCTCTGCGGGCCCCCGCTCACCGAAGTGCCCCTCTCCGAGGCAGACGCCGAGGCACTGGCGTCGGTCCTGGCCGCGCTCAGCGACCCGGTCCGGCTCCGCCTCCTGTCGATCGTGGCCGCCCAGGGTGAGGTGTGCAGCTGCCACCTGCAGGAACCGCTGGGCAAGAGCCAGCCCACCATCTCCCACCACACCCGGGTACTCGCACAGGCAGGGCTGATCCAGGGCGAGAAACGCGGCAAATGGACCTGGTGGCATATCGTCCCCGGACGCCTCGCCTTCCTCCGCCAAGCCCTCGGCGGCGCTTAGAATACGCCCGCATCGCGGCCCGGCCAGCCTCTACCGCATCAACGACGACTGCGTGGAGTGCTTCCTGTGTCGGCAGCGGGCATCGGCCATCTCCAGGCCGATGTACCCGGCGCCGGGCACCCCTTCAGCGTCTCGGCTGATTGCATGTCGCGTTCTGACGGGTCCGGGGCGGGTCGCGAGGGCGCCTGGCGCGCAGGATGGCACGGATGATGATCGGCGCTCCGACGACCGAGGGCAGGAGCCAGAACGCGAACTTCGGCAAGCGGTCCCACAGCGGCAGGTGGGGGCCGTTGTCCACATAGAACGCGGTGAGCATGGCGACGTAGGCGATACCCATCCCAGCGATGTGACCGGTGTCCCCAGGCCGGCGGCGGCGGCGGTGCAGGTAGCCGATGGTCGCGGCGGTGAACGCCACGGCGCCGATGATGAACAAGTAGTAGTCCTGCCGCCAGCGCATCGCGGCCAGGATCGTCGCGGTGGCGAAAACCACGGTGATCGCCCAGTAGAACCAGCGGCCCGCCCGGATGTGACGCGGGCTGCCCTTGCGCGATAGCGCCGCGGCTGCCCCCGTGATGACCGCCGTCAGCCCGGCGATCACGTGGACGCTGAGGAACGCCAGGAATACGGGCGCGGTGGAGCCCACCTGATCACCCAGGATGCGGCTGGCCGTCAGCATGCCCACCTGCTCTCCCCGCCGTCCAGGCGGCAGCTTTCTCTATAGGTAGTGATCCTACTTATAGAGGTCACGCTACGCCGCGGATTGCCTGGCGGGAAGGGGTAGCGTAGTATCCCTACCTATGCGGGGCGAGGAGCTGAAGGGCCACCTGGACGCGCTGCTGCTCGCAGCCCTGGAAGACGGCCCGCGTCATGGTTACGCGGTGATCGAGGCATTGCGGGAGAGCACTGGCGGGCGGCTGGACCTGCCGACCGGAACGATCTACCCGGCGCTGCGGCGCCTGGAACAGGCCGGGCTGATCGTCGGGTCCTGGTCGGTGGTGGCCGGGCGCCGGAGACGTGAGTACAGGCTGACGTCCGCAGGGTCACGGGCGCTATCGGGTAAGCGAGCCGACTGGCAGGACTTCGCCGCCGTGATCAGCGTCGCTCTGGAGGGCAGGCCATGCCCGAGACCAGCCTGATCACGGACTACCTCACGGCCCTGTCCGCGCAGCTACCCGCGCCGATGGTCGAGGAGTTGGCCGATGGGCTCGACCAGACGCGTCAGCACTACCTCAGGCAGGGACTGACCCCAGATGGTGCTGCAGGTGCTGCGGTGGCCGAGTTCGGTGCGCCGCAGGTAATCGTGGCCGCCTTCACCCGGCTGAGCCCGGCCCGGCACGCTGCGCGCAGGCTGCTGGCCGCCGGACCGGTGGTCGGCGGATGCTGGGCGGCAGCGCTGATCACCGGCCGGGCCTGGACCTGGCCAGTCCCGGCCGCCGCCCGCCTCCTGTTCGGTGTAGCGCTGATCACCGTGATCGGCTTGCTCGCCGCCGCGGCGTTCGGACGGCGATACATATCAGCCCGCCGCGCAGGAGCCGCGGCATGTATAGGGATCACCACGCTCGACGGCGTCATGCTCATCACCGTCATGCTCGCCATTCCGGTCCTGATCTGGCCAGTGATCCTGGCCGTCGCGGCCAGCGCCGCCCGCCTCACCTTCACCGCCCGGGCCCTGCGCGCAGTCCTGATGGGCTGAGGTCCCGCCAGTCATCGGCGGACGCTACAGGGAACTGCCCGGGCGCGGCGGATTATCCGCCAGGCCCGCAGCCGTGACATGACCTGGCCGAGGCCGGGTTCACACTGCATCACTGCGCTCAGGGCCATCCGCTGTACCGGCTGGGCGGGGTGTGCCTGCTGCCGGTCGCCCGCGGCCATGATCCGGAGGGCCGGGGAGGGGTCGTGGTGTCCTGGACAACCCACGATCTGCTCTCGCGCGATTGGGGCCGGGGCAACGAGTACCACGGCGTTCACGGTGACGGCCCGTCGCAACGCCAGCTGGCCGCGCAGTTCGGCGTCAGCCGCGCCAGAGTCGCCGCCCTGGTTAGCCCATCGCGATCACGGCTGTCCAGGCTGCCCGCTCCTTGATCGCTGTCAGCCGAGGAGGTGCGTTCCGCCAGGGCCGGTTACCTGGCCGAGCATGGTATGGGCGAGTTGCCGGACCTGGGCCGGCAGGGGCACATAGAGGTTCGCGGCGGCGTAGGCCTGGCCGTCGTGGGTGAGCC
>OBLW0100004535.1_pt1 | contig 10595 bp, 11 predicted proteins | sample 1520161 | NCBI WGS metagenome assembly OBLW01 (sample SAMEA3539309, study PRJEB22396) | soil metagenome | biome: tundra; feature: field; material: soil | place: USA | collected 2010-05 | depth 0.15 m
GGGTTCCGAGACATGATTTACCCAATCAGCCCATAGCGCTCACAACCCCTCAATGAGCGTTATGGCGATATTTCACCAGCTAAGGCGGCGGCGAGTCATTCGTGTTGTGAGTCAAGTGTGATTGTGATAGAGTTTTGTGCCATCTTGTGCTTGATTTTAGTCGCTAGGTCTTTTGGGCTTTTGCGGTGGTATTCAGGTAAGTATGTCAAGGATCCGGCAGGAGTCAAGGATGAACCCCTAGCCCCGCTACGCAAATCTTGAAGGGAGATTCTTGACTTTGAATCAGGTCTATCTCGTAGACACACTCGATCAGGTACGGGGCGGCACCCGCCAAGCCATGCTCGGAATTCTGGACGGCTACTTCGGGCAAATAAAAGCGGCTGGTGGGCCATCCATGCAATGCCGATGGCTAGGACCAGAGCTCATTGAAGCGGCTGTGGAGGCAATTCTGCCAAAGTTTGGCTTTGGCGCCGGCGGCAGACAGGTCGGCCAACTGCTTTCTCCTCCTATGTCCTCCTCTTCCACCGGGCCTTTCATCACTCACCGATTTGGACATCTTGGTTTACTACGTGCCGTGGGGAAAAAGTGTGGTTACAAAGCTCGTCAAAATCAATGTGTCACCCATTGCGGGACACAACGGCTTCACAGCGGGAGCGAGCCCGCGCGCATCGGAAGTATATGTGCAGTACGATCCCACCTTAAATGCCAAACTGACGTTCCATGAAATCATGCATATGAAGCTCAGGATGGGCAACGAGATGCACTGCCTGAATAACTGCTGCAAACCCGGAAATTCACCCTGCGGGCTAGCAGCCGCGGACATCACGAATGAAGGTCTAACCGACGACAATATCAAGCGCATGGTTACTGCATTACGCACGCCGGTCAAGCAATGGACAGGAGGCATTCCGATCCTTGCGCAGGTGAGGGATGCCATGCGGAGAGGAGATACGATGAGTGGACTCTGGCAGTAGACGCGCGCGGCTGCGAAACCCCGCTCAAGCCTACCATTTCTGTGCCATCTGCAGATGTGCCCGAATCATTCCCTGACATCCTACCAGCCATTCTCGTTGGCGAGCACGAACTCTTTTCGCCCGAGCACAAGTACCCCAATCGAATGTGAGCGCTGAAACCTGCTGAGCGGGCGCGCCGTGTTTGCAACAAGTCGTAATATGCGGAGGGGAGAAGCGCCGGAGCAACCACCTTCCACATGTCGTCAGTGTAACGCTCAAGGTAGGTCGAAATATGTCGCCATCATTCATAACTGACGAAAACAGGCGATTACACTCAAAACCCCGGCCACAGGGTCAATGAGCGTAATGGCGATTTTGCAACAGCTAGAAGTGCTAAACGCATAAAATAAGCTCTCGTCGACGGTGCCAGACACGGGATCTGGTCACGAATTGGACGCTAAGATCTCTGCCACTCTCTGAGGGCATCAATGCGACTTCTTCTAATTCTTCTGCTACCGGCGTGCTTGTTCGCACAGACCGGCTCTCTTCGCCTGCTCACTGGAACCTGGGTAAGCGAGCACGAGACCGACAACGTCACGCAAGTCATCGTCCGCGTGGATGGCGCGCGAACGATTGTGCATGCGTGGGGTGCATGTCATCCTACTGATTGCGATTGGGGAGAGACAGACGCCGATCTCTGGAATGGCATACCGGTGGCGATCTGGAAGTGGGGCTTTGCCACCACACGAATGCAACTCATTCTCCTGCCTGATGGCCGAATGGTTGTAGCTTCAGAAGCAGAATATAGTGATGGCTCCGGACGTAACGACCCCGGCGAAGCCGCATTCTTCAAACGGCAGGAAATTAAATCCGACAGCCATGAGGCATTACGTGCACGAGCGTTGTTGCGGCAAACGGCCGAGACCTACCGCAAATATACCTCCGGGTCGTACTTCGAAGCGGTCTCGACTAAGACGCTTACGACCGCCAAAACCGAAGTGCGGATTGTCACGAAGGAAAAAATATTCTCGGCTCCTCCTGACAAGATTCGTGTTGAATTCGATGGCCCTAGAGAATCGTCTCTCCTGATTGCGGACGGAGTGTCTGAGTGGATCGTCTATCCGAAAGCAAACGAATACAAGACCTATCCCCAACCTCAGGGCGCAATCCGGCGAGGCCCGCTAACACGCTACGCTCAACTGGACAGTATTCGAGGCGATCAGAGCATTGTGGGGCTTGAGGATGTGCAGGGCGCAGGATGCACCGTGGTGCGGATTACTTTGGACCACGGGGCAACACAGCAACTTTGGATCGACAGCACGACGCACTTGGTTCGTAAGGACACTATTGATGAGGATAAGTCTAAAGAGGAAACCGTCTTCACTGTCGCGCGTCTCGGTGAGCCCGCCCCGCCCGATGCCTTCACCTATGATCCGGCCGTTACAAACGCAAAGAATCGAAGTGAGCTTGCCAAAGCTGCCCCCGAAACGCTGATCGGAAAGGCCGCCCCGGATTTCAGCCTGCGCGATCTAGACGGCCGTGCACTCGATCTAGGCGCCCTACGCGGACAGCCCGTGCTGTTGGATTTTTGGGCTACTTGGTGCGGAGAGTGCCGTCAGGCGCTGCCTTCCGTCGAACTGCTGCACCGGGGGTTGAAGGACAGGCTCGCGGTGTTTGGCATTGATAATGAAGAACCGGAACTGGCTCGCGAGTATCTTCAAAAGTACGGCTACACTCTCCGCACCTTAGTGGACCGCAAAGATCAGGCAGTGAGCCTCTATCATGTCAACGGGTGGCCCACCACGGTTCTCATCGACCGAGATGGGAAGATTGTGTTCTATGGAGAAGGCTTCGAACCCGAAAAGCTGCGGGATGCTCTTCAAGGCATCGGTGTCTGGTAATCACATTGTTGTTCGATTCCGGGCCTTCGGCAATCTTGAATGCCATTCTGTCATTTGACGTAACCAGGCGATTACACTCAAGTGCCCAGCACAAGGCCATGATGAGTGTAATCGAGATTTTGCAACAGGCAGTTGCCGCCTGACTCCGCGTCGTTCTTTTGTCCCTTTAATCCTCGACACAAACTGCTGTGACCCGCGTCACTGAAAAATCGGCGCTCTGACGTATAGTGTGAGCGAAAACATCATTAGCCGCGATCCTACTTCCCAGTTCCCCCTGAGCAGTGAATCACCGAGCTGCAAACCTTCTTCCGAGCACGAGCCGACGATCGCTCGCCGCCCTCACTCGCAGTCCAAGGAGGTCTCCCATGACCCGCAAACCCACTACTAAGGTTGAGATTTTTCGTATTGTCTTTCGGCTTGTCGCAATTCTCACAGTTCTCACCGTCGCTCCCGTTGTGGTTACCCCAGCGGCGCTTGCTCAAGTTTCTCAGGCCGGTCAACGGCATATCGTGTCGGTAAAGTCGAGGCAGCAGAATGCACTCTCTTACTCTTCCCTCCCGTCTTCCTTTCTACCCGCGGCGACCTACGACACCGGGGGGCGGTACGCGTCATCAGTAACGGTCGCAGACCTTAATGGTGACGGCAACCCTGACGTGGTAGTCACGAACATATACGGGAGCACAGAGTGGCTCGTGAGCATCGTGGGCGTGCTGTTGGGCAACGGCGACGGAACGTTCCAGCCGGTTGTGATCTACCCATCGGGCGGAGGTTGGGCGATGTCAGTTGCCGTAGCCGATGTAAATGGGGATGGCAAGCCTGATTTAGTCGTGGCAAACCAGACAGGTAGCGCATCGTGCCCCAATGGTGCAGTGGACATCCTAGTCGGCAATGGTGATGGAACGTTCCAACCCGCTAGAGAGTACTGCTCGGGCGGAAGCATCCCCATGTCAGTTGCCGTCGCGGATGTGAACCACGACGGCAAACCCGATTTGATCGTCGCCAATGGTGGCAGCGGCAGCATAGGCGTACTAATCGGCAATGGAGACGGAACCTTTCAGCCGGCGGTGAACTATGCCACTTGCGGTCCCGTCTCCGTAGTAGTGGCCGATTTGAACCGGGACGGCAATCCCGACCTAGTGGCGGGATGTTTTGGCCACAGCGTAGGCGTGTTGCTCGGTAAGGGCGATGGGACTTTTCAACCTTCGCGAACTTATGATTCAGGTGGCCTGTATGTAAACTCAGTTGCTGTTGCTGACGTGAACGGGGATGGAATCCCTGATGTAGTGGTGCCGAATGAGTTCGAGTGCAGTAGCTGTCAGAACGGTTCAGTGGGTGTACTCCTAGGCAATGGCGATGGAACATTTCGGCCTGTTGTCAGCTATAGCTCGGGAGGAATGGCAGCTTGGTCAGTGGCCGTGGCGGACGTGAACGGCGATGGGAAAGCTGACCTCGTGATTGCGAACTATGGCGACGACACCATAGGGGTGTTGCTGGGGAACGGCAATGGAACCTTCCAACCCGCAGCCACCTGTGCCTCTGGAGCGCCCGGCCCTGTGTCGGTAGCCACCGCGGACGTGAATCGGGACGGTAGGGCGGACGTTCTTGTGGCGAACTGGTACGGCTACAAGAATAATGAGGGCCTCCTGGGAGTGCTGCTGAATAACTCTCAGGGGCGAACTCTCACGACCGCTGCATTTACCTCCTCTTTGAATCCATCCATCTACGGGCAGAGGGTAACTTTCACAGCAAAGGTAACCACGGAGGGCGCACTGCCGCCGACCGGCAAGGTTGCGTTCACTTGGGGAGGGATTTACACCATCGGGTCTGCAACGCTTAACAGCAGCGGCGTGGCTACGCTGACCAAGTCAGATCTCAACGCCGATCCGTATCCGCTGACGGCGGTTTATTCCGGCGACGTCAACAACGTGGGCAGCACATCGCCGGTGGTGAATCAGCTTGTGCTGGAAACCACGAGCGCAGCCACGATTACATCGTCCCCGAATCCCTCCACAGTCGGGCAGGCGGTGACTTTCAGTGCGAAGATTACGTCGCCAACCGTGATGCCGACCGGCCCAGTTACGTTCGCGATGGGAAAGACGGTGCTGGGGACGGCTCAGCTTGCCGGCGGCAAGGCGACGTTTACAACCTCATCGTTGCCGGCGGGCTCGGATGTGGTCACCGTAACCTACAACGGAGACTCAAACATCGCGAAGAGTTCAGCGTCGGTCAAGCAAGTTGTGCAGCCGTAGCGGCAGTTACGGGAGCATGGGCGCTGTCGTGAGGTGGCAACAGCGAGACAAGTAGAGGTGCGAGTGACCCTCGCACCTCTTGGTAGGTCTCCTCATCGCGAAACATGCCGCTAGTTGACGTAATCAGGCCTTTACACTCAAAACCCCCGTTGTAGGGTCAATGAGCGTAATGGCGATTTATCAACAGCTATCAATGAAGGCGGAATTATGCCTTTGACGTACCCAAATACGGGTTGCGACGCTGCAACCGGGCCAACCTGAAACCATTGCTTTTCGATTTCCGCCTCAACCATGCACCCACGAAGAAGACTGTTTGGCGGACGAGGTAGCTCGGATCACGCCCGCCAGATGCTCCGCTGAGGATCGAGGGATGAATACATCGTGGGCTGGTGGTGCACCTCGGAAGCGTGCCGATTGATAGCGGTAGCGGCCTGGGTGCGGAGGTTGCCGTCCCGGGCGTCGAAATCGAGTGTACTGACGCTGTATTCGCAGCGGATACACTTGAACTGTATTCCCCCTTCGATCCGATTGGTGGTGTAGTGTTTCACGGTTTAATTGTAATCGTCTGCTCAGAAGGAAGGACGCACCACGGTCAATCAGTGAAGCGGGGCTGAAGTCCGAACTGCGACGCAGCACGATGATCGCTACTCTGGGCGTTCGTCTCCGTCGTATAGACCCACAGTGCGGGCAGACCCTATGGGCCACCTTACCTCGTTTGGAGTCTCACAGAACGGGCAGATAACGGGTTGGAATATTTCTCGGCTTCCGTCGGTGGGGCCTTCGATTTTGATGCGGCGTTGACACGCCGTGCAGTTGATAGTTCTCACCATCTGCGTGCCCTCCGCTGTTCAATAGCCGAATCGGTGACAGTCACCCTCGGTTGGACTGGCGGCAGACACCGACCAGTAAACCTTGAGCCTCGTGACAGCCCCTTTTCGTTTCCAATCCGCCAGTGACTTTACGCTATGGCCGCCTTTGCGCTCTCGGAATGGCCTGATGGTGACGGCATGCGGCACAGGCGTGCCATTTCATTTGAGATACAAAGACAGGTCAATGATTAGGTGCGTCCGAAGGGAGCACCGTCTCCTGTCGGGTTTCCATGGCGGCTTCCACCATTTTGAGCAATTGCTGCACTCGGAACGGCTTCTCCAGCACGGCGATGTCCTTGAACATTCGCCGGAAGTCTGCGCTCTCAGGAAAGACGTAAACGGCGTCAACATTTCCTGTGACGATAACAATGGCCTGCGTCCGGTTCTCACGGCGAATCGCCTTCACCAGGTCGAAGCCGTCCATGCCCGGATGGCAAATGTCGGTCAAGACGAGGCTATAGGGGCCGCTCACGCGATAACGCCTAAACGCCTCGTCGCCATTGGACTCCACTTCAACCTCAAAACCAGCCCTCGACAGAACAGCGACAGCGTATGCCTGCACCACTGGTTCGTCCTCAACCACAAGAATCTTCATGGCGCACACACTCACAGATGGTCGGGTCTCCATCATCATGCTTGCCCGCTGCCACTCTGTGGAGTTGGAGGAACCGAGCGTTGGGTCTGAGCGACGATGTGTTGTCTAAGGTCTGCCCACATCTCGTCGGGCATCTCCATGAATGTCTTTACAATCTCGGGATCGAACTGGCGTCCTGACCAACGTTGTATTTCATCCCTTGCTGCGCCCAGAGACTGTGCAGGGCGGTAAGGTAGGTCGGAAGTGATTGAGTCCAAGGTGTTCGTCACGGCCACAATTCTTGCCCCAAGGAGAATTTCTTTGCCCTTGAGTCCACGCGGATAATCCGTGCCATCGAAGCGTTCCTGGTGGGCGTACACGATCTCTGCGGCTTCGCTGAGGAACGGGATTTTCTTGACCATCTGGTAGCCGTGATAGCAGTGCTCGCGCATCACAAGCCAACTCGCAAAAGTATGGCGCAGGCAATACCAAGTGAAGTGCGGGATGCCTGCTGCTTTGACGGCTGGCCCGAACCAATGCTTGTACCCGCGCACCGGCTCTCCATGAATATTAACAAAGACTCGCCCCTTACCGCTGGATCGCAAGAAAAGACTCGTAAATGCTTCGAGAGCTTCATCACCTAGCGGAATATGCCGGGCGTTTCCGCTTTTCGTCTTGGGTAGAAACAGGGATTGGCGCACAAGATCAGATCAACTCTCTCCCAAGTCAAGGCGTATTGCTCACTCGGCCTCATGCCCGTATACAACGCAATATGGAACTCCGGCAAATGGCAGGCAAGTCTGCCCTCAATCACACTCCTAAGACGTTCATATTCATCCTCGGTATTCTGATTCAGAAAACGCACTCGTCTATTTTCTTCTCGCTTGTGTTTCAGCAGCCGAGCCGGATTCGTTTTGATTTTGTTGTTCTCGATGCCGACTCCATACATCATCGACAATGTTGATTTGTAGCGATTGTTACGTGCCTGCCTCCCAGTCCTGTTCGCTGAACCAAGCGCAGATTTGTTCGATAGGCAGGTCCGCATTACGACTTGCGAACTCCTCCACCAGGCGTCCGATACGGTACCCATCAAACTGATGGCCTAAATTGTTGGCCCTGCAATATTCCATTGCGTCTTTCGCAAGCTCTCCGAAGGTCACCTTTCGGGTCCGAAACTTTTTCGGGAGCTTGTCTCCTTGCAGCACTTAACTACCTTGTCCTACAATGTTCTATGAAGTATTCGGATTGAAAAACAACGTGGGGACGTTCTCTGGACGTTGTGTGCACTACACCCCCAAGCACGGCAGTTCGTTGAACCAGGCGGAGATCGCGATCAGCCTGTTTTCTCGGCAATGCTTAGGCAAACGCCGCATCGGAGATCGAGTTTCTCTGCGAAAGGAAACTCGGGTTTTGGAATCGTCGTATGAATCGCGATCGAGTTACCATCGAATGGAAACTTACTCGCAAGAAAGCCCGACGGAAGTTTGGCTACAAAATTACGCGGTCACGCTACTAGCGCATTGAACGCGCCGCAGCCAACAGAAATGTATTTAATTTTGTTCGAACAGAACAGACAGAGTGTTTCAAGAATTTCCGGGTTTTCCTCTTTTGTCACATTTAGGGGGAAAGACCGCAGGCATTCCGTACAGGTTATCACGATGTGAGGTATTCCATTCGAGTCCTTTCCATTCAGCGGAATCCAAACCGGGGCAGTTTCCTCCTGATGGGCCGTTGCTCGTGCGGCGGACGTCTGGATCAGGTCAGCCACACTGTTCAGAAGGGTTTTAGGATGATGTCCCTTGGCGAAGAAAGCGTCGGCAAGGACTCCGGTCGGCACAACTCTGCTTGCATAGGCTCCGCTGCTGGCAATTACTAAGATCTTGGGGAAGCGACGGCGAACTACCGACAGAAATTCAAATCCCGACATTTTGGGCATGTTGAGGTCGGAGATGATCACATCGGGCAGCAACTGTTTAAGCTTCAGAAGGGCGTCAAAACCGTTTTCCGCAGTAGCAACCTCGTATCCTTCGCGTTGCAGCAAATGCGAAAATACCACACGGATGCTTTCTTCGTCATCCACCACGAGAATGCGATGCTTTAGAGGTCTAGACATGACTCCCCTCCATAGATTCGACCCAGTAACTTTCTCGAATAAGGAATTGCCCCATTACGGGAATTCATAAGGCTGGTCAAAATTGAACAGCTCTGTAATCGTAAACAGCGGGTATTCAGGGCTTTTAGAATGAGAAATTTGTCCAGTGTGCCACAAACCGTGACACCATTAACTTCATTGTAGCGCCTCGCAAGAAAGTGTCGTCCCAGCTTTTTTTCATCATTTTTCATACTTTCATTTCCAAAGTTGCCGATTGTGCGTAACATCTTGAGTATCTTTAGTAGTGCAACTGGAGTAGTGCATCTGGAATTTTGTCGGGTGGCAGAACGAAATCAATACAGCCTGAAGCCTGAGCACTGAGAGGCATGCCGTCTACTTCGGCAGACATGTCCTGAGCAAAGGTCGTTCCTCCCTGTGCCTTGATGTGTTTGCACCCCTCAGTACCGTCGCCATCATAGCCAGAGAGAATAATGCCGATCGCACGCGCCCCCATCGCCTCTGCTAAAGAATTAAAACAAAAATCTATCTGCTCGTTCCTCCTAGTGCGCGGGGAGACGACTTTGAAGGTATAGCCCTCAATCAGAAGATCCGCGTTCGGGGGAATCACGTAGACGTGGTTCGCCCGGATCGGCATCGCAGTGGAAGCCAGCATTACTGGCATTTTCGTGTGACGCGACAGAATTTGAGCTAACTGACTGTTGGCGGTGGGGTGAATATGAGAAACAATGACAAAGGCCATACCGGTAGTAGACGGCAGGGCGTCCAAGAGCTCCTTATAGGCGTTAAGAGCTCCAGCTGAGCCGCCAATCCCGACAATGAAGTTAGGATGTAATTGTCCCATGACCCCTACGCCAGAACTCCGGCTTTACATCCGATACTTTACCTTTTAATTAATGTTTGTCTTACAGTGATACTTTTACCAATCTTCTCTTTCTGTTTGGGGCCAGCGGTAGCGTCCGCATCCATGGGTACTAACTGAATTCCGTCATCACTCAAAACTAATTTGTGGACGTCACTGGAGTGGCCCATGCCACGGGACTTAACAATGTAAAGTCCACGAATGCGCCTTTTACCCTCATTTTCTTCCAATTCTCTAACTACGATCCAAGTGTCAATTAAAGACGAGACGCCGATTTCGCCGCTAGTGTCATTTTGTGCGGCTGAAGAAACGAGACTTGTAAAAAAGCCGGTTATGCCCTTGGACTTTAAAGCGTCAATCATGCGAGTAAGCATTGATTGAATTTCAAGTTGGTTCCCCTGTCCAATGAGACTTGTCAAGGGGTCTACGATCACAGTTTTTGGTTTGAAATCTGCAATGACCTTGTATAAATCGAGTAAATGCATCTCTAAACCAAAAAAGGAAGGTCTCGTAGACACAATCTTTAAGAGTCCGTCTTTCACCAATGGCTCAAAATGAAAACCTATAGAACTCATGTTTTGAATGAGTTGCCCTGAAGATTCTTCATAAGACAAGAAAAGACACCGTTCACCACGTCTACACCTTTCTACCGCGAATGCAGCCGCGAGGCTTGTTTTTCCAGTGCCTGCGGTGCCCGAAACGAGTACCGTGCTGCCTCTGGTATAACCTGCACCCCTGAACATTTTATCTAACGATGGAATTCCTGTCGAAACTCTCTTGGCTGTGCCTGGTTGATCGAGTCCTGCGGAAGTGATAGGAATTACTGAAAGTCCCCCTTTATCAATTACGAAAGGATATTCGTTTGTTCCATGCTTTGAACCACGATATTTAATTACACGAATTCTACGGGTGGAAATTTGTTCCCTAACTCTGTTATCCAGGAGAATGATGCAATCGGAAATGTACTCCTCCAGACCATGACGAGTATAAGGGCCTTGTCCCATCTCCCCGGTAATGATTGTCGTAACTTGCTTTTCCTTAAGCCATCGGAAAAGTCTTTTTATCTCTAAGCGAAGG